>OGQL01001960.1_pt1 | contig 14145 bp, 7 predicted proteins | sample 1553211 | NCBI WGS metagenome assembly OGQL01 (sample SAMEA2579942, study PRJEB22360) | human gut metagenome
TATGGAGCCTTGATCCGAATGATTCCAAGGGAATGGTAAGAGAAAAGGGCGAGTTCATGCTTGGTCTTTGTGAGCAGTGCATCGGTGACAGCTTAAATTCAAGACAGAAGTCAATCATCGACCGCTGTGTGAGAAAACTGTATATCGACATTGCAAGGAGCAAAGAGAAGTATATCCCGGTAATGAGTGATTTTTACGATATTCTCATGGCACAGCCGGAGGACGAGGCAAAAGACATTGCATTGTCTTTGGAACTTTTTGTAAATGGTTCGCTTAACATCTTCAACCACCAGACAAATGTGGATGTGGATAACAGATTTACAGTCTATGGCATCAGGGACTTAGGTACAGAGCTTAGTCCTATCACAATGCTTGTTATGATGGAGTCCATTCAGAACAGGATTGTTGAGAATGGTAAGCGAGGCAAGGCAACATGGCTCTATATTGATGAGTTCCATGTCCTGCTTAATTCGGAGTATTCTGCAAAATATCTGCAGCAGCTCTGGAAGAAGGTAAGAAAGCAGGGAGGTCTTTGTACCGGTATCACGCAGAATGTTGTCGATCTGTTGCAGAATTACACAGCAACCACAATGCTTGCAAACTCTGAGTTTGTGGCACTCTTGAAGCAGGCAAATACAGACAGTTCAAAGATGGCGGAGGTTATCGGGGTATCAGAGGCACAGCTTCGGTTCGTAACTAATACCGCCTCTGGAATGGGACTTATTAAGTGTGGTTCGGTAGTAATTCCCTTTGATAATCAGATCAGCAAGGATACGGATTTGTACAGGCTGTATAATACCAACATTCATGAGAAGATTGCGGAACAGAAGAAAAAAGAAGCAATGCTGCAGTGATAACAGATGAATTTTTATAGAATCTATAGTATAATCAAGAGGTCGGATGAATGTCCGACCTTGATGATAATAAATTAGATATTCCCTATTTTTAAGAAGAAAGCATATAAGATTCGATATGAAAAATAAATAAGGAAGCAGTTCTAAAATGTATCATTTGTACCGGAGAACATGTGGCTGGATTTTAAGATATGCTTATCGTACACTTTGACGAGAATATGTTGATTGGGGATGCAGCGGACCTGGATGCATTTATGGAAATGTATGGTGTGGAAGCAATTTCCAAGGAATATTTGTAATTATTAGGGAAAAGAAAATTTGAATTTTACGCACTATTAACTTTTGGATATAAAGTGCCGATATTACAGATATAGAAACGGATTTCTGTATCAATTTTCAAGGAGGATGATACCATGATTAGAGCAGCTAATTTAACACAGGTAACAGATTATTATAAGAGCAATACTGTTAGTAAGCAAAATAACACAGAGAAAGCAAAAGATGTGCAGCCCAATGCACAGAAAATAAAATCCAGCGAAGATAAGTTATCTTCTAAGGCACAGAAATATCTGGAAACATTGCGTAAGGATAATGCGGATTTCGATTTTATTATTGCTGATAAAGGCGATGATTTCAGAGGATTAGTAGACCAAAGCGATAAGGAATTTACAGTTGTTTTTTCAAGTGCTGAACTTGAAAGAATGGCATCCGATGAGAAATATGCACGGGAAAAATTGTCTACGGTAAAAACTGCAGTTGAGATGTCAGATAAAATCAATGAACAGTTTGGGTTTGAACGTGCTTGGGGAACGACAGACAATAGTGGAACTGTATTAAATAAGTTAACTATGTCCTTTGATGATGATGGAAAGATGACACTTTTTGCTGATTTGGAGAAGATTACAGAAAAGCAGAAAGAACGGCTTGAAGAATTAAAGGAAAAACGTGCAGAGGAGAAAAAGCAGGAAAAGAAGGATGTAACTGTTAAGCGGACTACAATTCAGGCAAATTCAAAAGAAGAATTACTTGAAAAGATTTCTGAACTGGATTGGAGTAAGATAACAGAAGAAAAGGCAACACAGGGTATGAAGTTTGATATCACTATTTAATCGTAGCATTAACCGGGAATTGGAGGTGTGCTATGATTGCAGGTACAATACGAAACGCTGTGAATCAGATGCAGTTAGTAAATGATTGGGAGCAAAAGAAGGCTACCGGGGATGTTGTAAAGAAGCAAGAGGGTATGACTGTAACAAGTCAGGAAGAAAGCATGATTCAGCATTTCCGAGAGCAACTTGAGCGAGACAAAGAAAGTTCTGCATATAGTCAGATTTATAACAAGATTGCAAGCGGTCAAGAATTAACAGCTTCAGAAGAAGATGCTATTCGTCAGAAAGACCCTAAAGCCTATATGGAATATAAAGCGGCAAGAATGGAACAAGAAGCTTATGAGCGTAGGTTGGAGAGATGTAAGACAAAAGAAGAGGCTCAAAGGCTTCAAGTAAATGAGATGAATGGAAATTTGGCAGAACTAAAAAGTATCGTGAATAATCCAAATATTCCAAAGAGTGAAAAGCTTAAGGAAGCTCAACGTATCATGGGAAATACTTTTAGAGCTGTAGAGTCATTCACAAGATTTGTAAAAAGTACAGAATATAGGGATTTGCCAACAGAAGAGGAAATTGTAGAGACATCTATAGAAAAGGGGCAGGTTGCAGAGGATTCAAACGATACTGAAATGTCTGAACAGTTAACATCAGATACAACTGTTTCAGTAGATGAGGCAGCAAAAATAGTAAATGATTCGAAGCGAGATTTACAATTAAGTGATGTTCACCAAATTGAAAAAGATGTTATAGAGGAAATGAAGGATATCGAAATAAAGCATTTTGGTGAGAAGAAATCATCGGTCAGAATAGACATTACGGTATAGGAATAGTCTGCGTGAAATTTCAGTTTCATGTTGCTTTTAATAATTGAATATTGAATGATTTTACATAGCCGTTAAGGAGTAATTTTTGCTCCCTAGCGGCTTATTTTATTTTTCAAAGTAGGAGGTGAGAAAATTGAAAATTAGAAAGGTTGATGACAAACCGATGGTCATTCACACCAAGGAGAAAGCCAAGATTCATGCCCACGAACCGAAGGGAGCCAAGATTAAGGGGAGTAACATCTATACAGTAGAGAGAGGTCCTAAGACAGCTGGTGCAAAGGTAACTGATACGGATAGAAAGAAGTCCTATCGCAAGAGTACCATTCATCAGTCGGAGCCGAAGAATAAGGGATTATCAAGATTCAAGCAAAACCTTAAGGAATCAAACACTTCCATCAAGACCAAGAACACGAATCTTCACATTGCAGGAAGAACTGGAGCACTTGTAGCCGGGGCAGTAACAGATCAGGTGGAAGGCGGTCAGGAGGTATCGCAGGCAGCATATCTTGCATATGAAGCAAGCCGCCCTGTTACCGGAACTGCTTCTAAGGGGGCTGCACTTTTCAGGAAAAAGGCGGCAGCCGAGGCAAAGAAGCGTATCAAGAAGGTAGAGGCAGGAAAGAAGCTGGCAAAAAAGACAGCAAAGAAAGCTGTCAAAGATACAGCCAAGACGGTAGCTAAAGAGACGGCAAAAGAAACAGCCAAGACAACTGCCAAGGTTGCAACAAAAACTGCGACAAAGGCAGCTGCTACCGCGGCAGGAACAGCGGTTGCACCGGGAGTTGGTACTGCAATCGGCATGGCAGCCGGATATGCTGCAGGTGTGTCCATAGAGGTCAAGGATGAAAAGATGACCAACCGGAGCAGGAAGATAAAATTCTTTCTGGATAAGATGAAAGCACAGGAGAATCAGACAGACAGCGTGGCAAAGCTGGTAAAGGATCTGATTGTGCGAAAAGCGATTACCTGGGTAAAGGCAGCTGCACCGATTATCGGATTGGTGCTTTTATTACTTGTTCTTGTAGTTGCCATGATTGCGGTTCCGGTTATAGCGGTGATAGCAATCCTTTACAATTCTCCATTTGCTTTATTTCTGCCACCACTTGAATCAGGAGATACTGTGCAGACAGTAACGAGTGCTTATGTGCAGGAGTTTAACCGGGATGTGAATACGAAAGTGAATGAGCATACCGGATATGACCTTGGAGAGCTTGTATATGTGGATTATGAAGGTATGGAAGAAAACCCAAGCAATTACTATGACATCATGGCAGTCTATATGGTCAAGCATGGTATCGGAGATACTGCAACAGTCATGAATGACATTTCAAAAGGCTGGCTGCAGGCAGTAGTAAATGATATGTGTTCATACACCACAAGCACAGGAACAAAGGATGTGGAAGAAACAGATGCAGACGGTAATGTAACTACTGTCACGAAGTCTGTTCTGTATGTGAATGTCACACTGAAATCTTATCGGGATATGATTTCGGTCTATGGATTTAATTCTGATCAGGTGGAAATGCTTGAGCAGATCATGAGTCCGGAGTTTATGGGACAGCTTGGATATGCCGGAAGCGGAAGTGGCGGCGGAGGCGGAAGTCCGGGAGTAAGCTCCATGACTGAGGATGAAATCAATGCCATCCTAAACGAAATTACAGACAGCAGGCAGAAAACAGTCTGCTCCTATGCACTTCACAGAGTTGGCTTTCCTTATAGTCAGGATTTAAGAGACAGCGGTAACTATTATGACTGCAGCTCCTTAGCCTATTATTCATGGAAGGATGCAGGTGTGGATATTAGTTACGGCGGTGCAACCACAGCGGCAGCGGAGGCACAGGGACTGGATGAAGCCGGAAAGACTGTCTCCTTTGATGAGTTACAGCCGGGAGACCTTATCTTCTACAGTTTTACAAGCAACGGAAGATATAAGAACATCAGCCATGTGGCAGTATATGTCGGAAATGGCAAAGTGGTAGAGGCACTTAATGAAAGTCTTGGTGTGGTCTACAGGGATGTGGCAAGCACAGGAAAGATTGTTGTGATAGGAAGACCATAACAGGAAATTTGCAGAGAGGGCATAGTCCCTCTCTGAGACTGGAGGTAAGAATGGATTTAAAAGATATGATACTGGTAACAGAAAACGACAGGGGAACAGAGACAAATATGCTGATGACTCTGGATGATTATAAGAGTTTTATAGCAGTTGATGACATGTCAGAGCTTGCAGACAATTTGTTGCAGCTTGGAAGAACACTTGGTGAAGCAGATAACTTCGCAGAGTATTACAGGGCAGCAAATGTAACTGTATCTGCGAGATTCTGTCTGGATGATATTCAGCTGGGGCACTTTCTTCAGGGACTTTATAACGATTCCAAAGAATTTCGGTTTGATAAAGAAGCCAGTTCTTCTGAATGTGTTGCAAAGCTTAAGGAGATTGGAATGACCGATAAGGGCTGGGTGGATGATTTTAACCTGCATTATGAAAGTGTGGACAGATCATTTGAAAGGGGACAGACATTTCATAACTTCAATGACCATGATTACATGGTGCTTGAAGCATTATCACCAAGGAATCTCGTGGTGATGGATATGAAGTCAGGTTCTCTTACAATCGCCCTTGGTGCGACAGAGTATAAGCGTTATCCGAAGGATGAGAAGCCTACAAAGGACAATACCACAATCGGGGTATCGTGGGAGCATGGCATTTATCTTGGTTCCACACTCTCAACCACGAATTTCAAGGCATACAAGAGGGAGTATGGCACACCGGAAAAGATAGAGGATATCTATGATTACAGGGCAAAGCTAAAGCAGAAGTTCTATTTTTATCAGGATATGTCAAAGGATGATGATGTGCCAAAGAAACTGCAGAATGATTTCCTTCACCAGATGTATGAGGATTTCGGAACGATTGAAGAGGACTGTTTTTACGACAGGCTGGAAGATGGAAAGTACGATGAGGGCTTTAAGGAAAGACAGGTAAAGGAAGAAAAGTGCCGGTGATGAGATTTTTACAGGAGGCGATATCATATGGAACAGGAATTTGATGTTGAGATAAAAGAAGTGCTTTCACGAGTACAGAAAGTAAAGGCAGAGTCGCTTGACGATGCCATCAATAAGGCAATGGATATGTATTATGCAGAGCAGATAGTCCTTGGAGCAGAGGACATGAAGGGAGTTGATTTTGCGCCTATCAGCGAAGGTCAGCTCCCTTCTTCATTAAAAGAAAACGGAGGAAAAGCAAGATGAAAAGTGATTCAACAACAGTAATTAAGAACATGGAGTTTTTAGTAAAGGAACTTCATAAGGAGTGGGACAGATCGGGTGCTTCTAAGGCATCCGTTATTATTTCCCTTGAGGAAGTAGATGGTATCAATGATAAGTTAAAAGAGATTATCTATCAGACACAGAAGTCAGTCGATGAGGATGAGCTGACCTTTAAACAGAGCATTGCAAAGTCCAAGGAGTGCTATGTGCTTCTTCGTGTGGTGCGTAAGATTGCAAAGAAAAAGGATAAATGCGAAAAACAGGCAATCGACAATGAATTTGCAATCGAGCTGGATAAGGATGAGTTAAAGCTCTTTAAGGGATTGTTTGCAGAGATGTTTAAGTAGAGGAGGACAAAGGTATGGGCGTTGATATGAAGGTCAAAGCGATATACGATTCTGAAATTGGTAACATCACCAGATCAGAAAAGAACTGGAAGGATGTGTTAAAGGTCGCAGGTCAGTTATACCGCTATGAATTTGACAATATCGTTATGGTAACAGCTCAGAGACCTCCGGAAAAAAGCACACTCATGGCAGATTATGATACCTGGAAAAAGGTGGGAAGATATGTAAAGCGTGGTGCGAAAGGCTGCGCCATCTTCCCGTCAAGGGCACTGAATCCACGCATGAGGTATATCTTTGATATCAGTGATACCGGAGGGAAGAATGTTAAGTTGACATGGGACCTTGAGGGAGAAAATCTTAAAGATTATGTGGATTTTCTTGTGTCAGAAGGTCAGATTGAGCAGTACGATAACAGCGACAGGGAGTCTCTAAAAAATATATTAAAACAGTTTACAGGAACAGATGTTTGGCTTATAATAAAAGAAGAGTTCGGAGACCGAATGACCGAGCTTATGCAGCTATCAGGTAGTGTGATAAAGGAAGAAAGTAAGAAACGCAATGGCTTACAGCAGGAAATGGACATGGAGCAGCTTGTATATGCAAGTGTCATGTATGCTGTAGGGACGAGATGCGGATTTGACTTATCTGTGCAAGAACAGGATTTTAGTCAGATCGTAAATATCAAAGACGAAGAGATCATTTACCGTCTTGGTTCCATTGTATGCGATGTCTCCTGTAGTGTTCTTAGAGAATTTAGTCGTAACTTAAAGGCAATCGAGAGCGAAAGGAGAATTGGATATGTTAGAAGAAATGACTTACAAGGAAGTGGACGGACTGCTTTATCCGCAGATAGAGATGCCGGACGAGACGGAGGATCTCACGAAGCTGGGCAAATACGGAAGGATGGCGATGAACTATCTAAAGGAGAACGAGCCGGCAAGATACAAGACGCTGATGAGATTCGGGAAGATGTACGAGAAGATGTCAGCGGTAGAGGAGGAAGCGAACCAGCTGTACGACCAGCTGGAGATGCAGTATCTGGCGAAGCACAAGCCACAGAATCCGTCATCGACAATGGAGATGTGGAAGATAAGAGAGCAGGCGAAGATGCAGGCAGAGGAAGTGGTACTCCATCAGATAGTGATGCGATTCCACTAGAATCGGATGATACAGAACTGAATAGGGAACTTGATGAAATCAATTCATTGGGTGTTAGTAAGGAAGCCGAATATACACAGGCTTCCTTTTTTTTCGACCAGAACGGGCAGGCAAGCATTGGCACCATTCATACTGAGGATGAAAACAATAATCAGTTTATGCGTCAGTTCGAGCAGGACAGAAAAGCTGCATTAGCAGGTAAATACAATTATCTGAATCCCAAAAAGTCTGCAACAGTACCAGGTGAGTATATCAAACAGGTGCTTATGAGAGGTACAGGTTTTATCGGTGGTAAGGGCAGGGTATGCAAGATTTTTGAAACAGAGATTGATGCAGGAACCAGGGCAAAGCGTATCAAAGCAGAGTATGGTCAGGGAGGTGCAGGCTGGCCGGTTGACGGACTGGGACTGCACGGATATGACACATTTCATGGGAACGGACTGCGTTTTCAGTGGCGAGATGAGGATGGAGAGGTAGAAGGATATGTTTCGTGGAAAGATATCGAAAAAGAGCTTGGTGTCCTTATTCTTACAGGGGAATACCAGCCTGAGACACCTCGTATTGATGAGCTTGCGATGGACGGACTCCGTGAGGATGATGAGGTTATTGATGCCGAATATCGGGAAGTGGAACCGGAAGAGGCAGAATCAGAGATTGATGATTATGCAATCCCTGATGAGCCGGAGAGCTATGCTTCTAACAGAGATTATGTAAGTGCAAAAGGCATGACACCACAGGAAGCTGCCGATGAAGACCGCATGGTAACACAGGCAGAATATGGTGCAGAGATAGAAGCTGAAACATCTGAAAAAGATCCGTCAGAGCTTCAGTATATTACACCGATTGATTATGCCAAGCGTATTGCAGAGCTTGATGAAGACCTGCGTGATGCGGCGGAGATTCTTGTAACAGATTGCAGCTGCTACACTCCGTTTAGGGCATTCCTTATGGATGTGGTGCAGTCTGATTTTGCATTTATGCCCAATAAACTTGACCTTATCAGGGATATTGCATTAGGGACAGATAATGCAGAAAGAAAGGCATATTCCAACAATAAGTATGGTCTTGTGGAGTACTCAATCAGAAGCGGATATGTGAAGATCAACTATAAGAACAGGAATGGTGTGCGTAAGGAAGGTGCACTCGATTGGCGTGAGTTATACGAGATTTTATCCTATATGGTAAAACAGCCATTTTACTGTGGAGAAGACCAGAAAAAGTATTATCAGGAGACAAAGCAGAAAGCTGACAGGGATAAGATGAATCCGGTCTATAAGAGATTCTTTGATATCGAGGATAGTGTAAAAGCCAATCGTCTTGAAACCAGGGAAAGAGCAATAGTGAATGGCTGGGAAACCAAGATTGATGAGAATGGACATGTGGTTTCAGATGATGCAGTATCTGTGGATGATATTCAGGCTGATACAGAATCACAGGAAACTGTAGATTTTACACCAAAGCAGGAACCAGTACAGCAAGTAGAAAGTCTTGAAAATGAGAAGAATGTTGACGGGCAGACGAAGCACAACTTCCACTATAACCTCTGGGAAATGGAAAAAGGCGGTGCTAAGACCAGATACCAGTGGAATATGGATGCAATCCGCACTTTAAAGCAGATTGAATCAGAAAACAGGCTTGCCACACCGGAGGAGCAGAAAGTTCTGTCGAAGTTTGTCGGATGGGGCGGACTGTCACAGGCATTTGATGAGAATAATGAAAGCTGGAGCAAAGAGTACAAAGAACTCAAAGAGATGTTATCGGATGAAGAGTATGCTGCAGCTAGGGCAACAGTAAACAATGCCTTTTACACTTCACCGGAGATTGCCATGTGCATGAACTCGGCACTTGTCCAGTTTGGTTTCAGAGGCGGCAATGTATTAGAGCCATCTATGGGTATCGGTAACTTCTTTGGAAGTATGCCGGCACCTATGCAGAGAAGTAATCTGTATGGGGTGGAGCTTGACAGCATTTCAGGAAGAATTGCAAAGCAGCTTTATCAGAATGCCAATATCAGTATCACAGGATTTGAGAATACCACATATCCGGATAACTTCTTTGATGTGGTTGTCGGAAATGTGCCATTTGGTGATTATAAGGTATTTGATCCAAAGTACAACAAGTATAACTTCCGTATCCACGATTATTTTCTGGCAAAAGCACTTGATCAGGTAAGACCGGGAGGCATGGTTGCAGTAATCACCACAAAGGGAACACTTGATAAGGCAAATCCTACTATCCGAAAGTATCTGGCTGAAAGAGCAGAGCTTGTGGGAGCAGTAAGACTTCCGAATACTGCATTTAAAGATAATGCAGGAACCGAAGTGACAGCAGATATCCTGTTTTTGCAGAAGAGGGAGAGAAAGATTGATATTGAACCTGACTGGGTACACCTTGGTGTAACTGAGAATGGCATTGCAGTCAACTCTTATTTTGCAGAGCATCCGGAGATGATGCTTGGATCTATGGAATATGACACAAGGATTTACGGACAGGACAGCAGATATACAGTCTGTGTGAATAATGATGAGAACTTCAATATGTATGAGACTCTCAATAAGGCTATCGGTAATATCAAAGCCCAGATGACAGATTTTGAGAGAGTGGCAGATGAGGCGGAGCAGACGGAGGAAGTTATCCCGGCTGATCCGGATGTGAGAAACTACACTTACACATTTTATGAAGGAAAACTCTATTACAGGGAAAATTCCGAGATGGTAAAAAAAGAAGTATCACAGACTGCCGAGGAGCGAATCCGAAGCCTTGATGAAATCAGACAGATAACAAGAGAGCTGATTGATATCCAGATGGATGGCTGCAGCGAGGAGGAGCTTTCTGATAAGCAGAGACTTCTTAATGTAAAATATGATGCCTTCGTAAAGCAGTATGGAGCCATTACTTCAAAAGCAAACAGAATAGCATTCAGGGATGACAGCGATTATCCACTTCTTTGCAGTCTTGAGGAAGTAAACGAAGATGGGGAGGTGAAAAAAGCGGATATGTTTTATAAGCAGACGATTAAGGCAAAGACAGTCATAGACAGAGTGGAGACCGCTGTGGAAGCATTAAATGTATCCGTCAATGAATTTGGATATGTAAATCTTGCCTATATGCTTTCTATCTATGAGCCGGATATTACAAATGCAAAGGAAGAACTTGCAGAAAAGTCTGGACAGACAGTGGATGAGATAACGCTAAGTGATGATGCATTAGCAGAGCTTAGAAGGGCAGTCCTTGTGGAAGAGCTGGACGGACTGGTTTTCCTAAATCCAGACCGCTACAACGAGAACAATCCCGACATTGGCTGGGAGACAGCAGACGAGTATCTTTCGGGAAATGTGAGAGACAAACTTCGTGTAGCAAAGGCTATGGCGGCTGATACAGACAATCCGCAGGCAGAAAGATTTGCAGGAAATGTGGCAGCACTTGAAAAGGTGCAGCCGGAATGGATTGAAGCCTCGGATATTGATGTAAAGATTGGTACGACATGGATTGAACCGCTTGATTATGAGCAGTTTATCTATGAACTTCTCAATACGCCAAGGCGTGCAAGGGAAGTCAGAAGCCAGTTTTACAATACAGGCATTCAGGTACACTTAAATAAGATGAGCATGGAATGGTTCATTGAGAATAAAAGCATGGATAAGCATTCAGTGGCAGCTACTAAGACTTATGGTACAAGCCGCATGGATGCTTATTCTATTTTTGAGGATACGCTGAACCTTAAAACTGTAACAGTCAGGGACAGGATTGATGACGGTGATGGCAAATATCATTACGAAGTCAATAAGAATGAGACAATGCTTGCAAGGGAAAAGCAGAACATGATCAAGGAGAAGTTCAAGGAGTGGCTGTTTGCAGAGCCGGAGCGAAGACAGAAATATGTGGAGTATTACAACGAGACATTCAATAACATCCGTCTGCGTGAGTATGACGGAAGCCACTTACAGTTTCCGGGAATGAATCCGGCGATTGAGCTAAAGCCCCATCAGAAGAATGCGGTGGCAAGAATCCTTCTCGGAGGAAACACCCTGCTGGCACACTGTGTCGGTGCCGGAAAGTCCTTTGAGATGATGGCTGCCTGCATGGAGCAGAAGAGACTCGGACTTGCCAATAAGACGATCATGGTTGTTCCAAAGCCGCTTATCGGTCAGACTGCATCAGAGTTTTTAAGGCTTTATCCGTCAGCAAATATCTTAGTTGCCACAGAGCGTGATTTTGAAAAGAGCCGTAGAAAGCAGTTTGTATCAAGGATTGCAACAGGTGACTATGACTGTATCATCATGTCGCACTCGCAGTTTGAAAAAATCCCGATCTCAGCAGAGAGAAAGGAAAGAATGCTCAATGAGCAGATTGATGAAATCAGCTATGCGATTGATGAGATGAAGGAGCGTAACGGAGAGCGATGGACTGTAAAACAGATGGAAAGCCAGAAGAAAAAACTGGAGGAACAGCTGAAATCCTTGTCAGATGAGAGCAGGAAGGATGACCTTATTACCTTTGAGGAACTGGGTGTAGATTCTATCATGGTAGACGAAGCACATAATTTTAAGAACCTTGCGATTTTTTCCAAGATGAATAATGTGTCAGGTATCAGCAGCAGTGGAGCAAAGAAGTCAACGGATATGCAGCTTAAATGCCAGTATTTGTCTGAGATAAATGATGGCAGAGGCATTGTGTTTGCGACAGGTACACCGATATCCAATACCATGTGTGAGATGTATGTCATGCAGCTTTACTTGCAGAAGGCAGCACTTGAAGAGATGGGAATTTATCACTTTGATTCATGGGCAGCGAACTTCGGTGAAGTGACAACAGCACTGGAGCTTACTGTAGAGGGAAGCGGTTTCCGTTTTAAAAGCAGATTCAATAAGTTTACGAATCTGCCGGAGCTTATGAATATCTTCCGTGAGGTAGCAGATGTGCAGACCGCAGACATGCTTGACCTTGATGTGCCGGCTCTTCGTGGCGGCAAGCCTATCATAGTGGAGTCAGAGCCTGACTGGTATGTAAAGCAGGTTATGGAAGACTTTGTTGTGAGGGCAGAGCGTATCAGAGGTGGTGGAGTTGATCCAAGTGTGGACAACTTCCTAAAGATTACTCATGAGGCAAGATTACTCGGAACAGATGCAAGGCTGATTGATAAGGACGCACCAAGTAATCCTGACGGAAAGCTCAATAAGGTAGCAGAAAATGTGTGGAAAGAATATGAGAAAGGAAATGCCAACGGTCATATAGGCTGCCAGCTTATTTTTTCGGACATCGGCACACCGGGACCGGATAAGGACTTTACCATCTATGATTATCTGAAAGAAACTCTTATCCAGTATGGTATTCCGGCAGAGGAGATAGCTTTTATCCATGATGCAAAGACGGATGCACAAAGGGACGCACTTTTTAAGGAGATGAGGACAGGTAAAAAGAAAGTTCTTATCGGTTCAACAGATAAGTGTGGAACAGGTGTCAATGTGCAGACACACCTTGTAGCAATGCATCATGTGGACTGTCCGTGGAAGCCAAGCTCCATTGAACAGAGGGAAGGACGAGGCATCAGGCAGGGCAACGAAAATGAAGAGGTGGCAATCTATAGATATGTCACCAAAGGAACTTTTGATGCATACAACTGGTCGCTTGTTGAAAATAAGCAGCGATTCATCAGTCAGGTCATGACAAGCAAGGCTGTAAGCCGAAGCTGTGAGGATATCGATGAGGCAACACTTTCCTATGCAGAGATTAAAGCGGTTGCCACAGGCAATCCTTTAATCAAGGAAAAGATGGAGATTGACAATGATGTCCAGAGATTAAAGCTCTTAAAGGCATCCTATGACAATCAGAGATATGGATTGCAGGATAACTTTATGATTAAGTACCCGAAGCTTATTAAGACAGCAACAGAAAAGCTTGCCAATGTAAGAGAAGATGTAAAGGCAAGGGATAAAGAACTGATTGATAATCCGGAATTTGCCATTACCATAGGCAAAGCAACCTACACAGAGCGTGTGGATGGTGGAACCATGATGCTTGAAGCAATAAGCAAGTGTAAGACCGGAGAGACAACTGCAATCGGTAAATTCCATGGATTTGAGCTGCTTGTGGAAAAGAACTTCCTTGGCATCAATTATATGGTGCTTCGTGGAAAGACAGAGTATAAAGCAGAGCTTTCAACCAGTCCGGTCGGCAGTATGGTGAAGCTTGAAAACCTGTTCAATGGACTCCATGAGAACATTGATTTCCTGGAAAAGAAGATTGAGCAGTACCAGAATGACCTTGAAGCATCAAAGACTGAGTATGACAAGCCATTTGCGTACAGCAAGGAACTGGAAGAAAAGCTGGCAAGGCAGTGTGAACTGAATGCCCAGCTTGACCTTGAGAACGCAAAGGCTGTGGATGCAGACCTGAGCGGACCGGAGGAAGAAAGAGAAGCAGATGACAGGATGGAATCTGCAGCAATTGTAGCAGAGGATAAAGGTGCTTATCCAGCCGACAGAGAGGGCAGAACACGATAGGAGAGTGAATAATATGAGCATAAGAAAAGTGGTCGCAGGACTACTGATTACAGCAGGGATTGCCATTATGGCAGTCCCTT
>OGQL01001975.1_pt1 | contig 14070 bp, 15 predicted proteins | sample 1553211 | NCBI WGS metagenome assembly OGQL01 (sample SAMEA2579942, study PRJEB22360) | human gut metagenome
ATCTCTTTAGAGGGAGCCGAAAAAGGACAGCGAAAAGATCGCCCCTGCCGTGGGCACAGAAAACATATCGCCCAGCGAAACGCCGGAGCCCAGGATCCTAATGATGGTTACAAAATTCATGATGGCGCCGATGCCAAGCAAAAACGGCAGCACGGTCAGCCATTTGGTGCCAAGCTGGGTCGGCTGCGGCGAAGGCGTGGTCTGGTATACCGGCCCGGACTGCGGCGTCTGTACAGGTTCCGGCTGCGGCGGCGTCTGCTGCTGCGCGGGCTGTGCCTGTACCGGCTCCGCCTTTGGTTCATTCTGCGGCGTCTGTGCCCGGGGCTCGCTCTGCGCACCGCAGGATGGGCAAAACCTTGCATCCTCTGCAATCTGCTTTCCGCAATGACTACAAAACATTGGACAATTCCCCCTTACAATGGTAATCAAAATCAATTTATTTTACCGCATTTTTCGACAAAAACCAACTGCTGCGCTGCAATTTTCTATGCCAGGCCCGCCCTGCCATCCGTCTATGCCGGGAGGGCCCTGCGTGTCTGCTACGCTTTTTGCCCCTGCATGCGGTTTTCCGTAGTCTGGGTAAGATATGCCTCTGTGCATCTTCAAATTTCACGCGGGCAAAAACGCATCGCTTTTGCTGCGCCATCCCATCGGGTGCAAAGCTTTCCCGCATAGCCCCGTTTTTCTCTGCCGGCGCATGGCAGCTGCAATACACCACGCGCTTTACCCATGCCTACATACGCTCTGTCCCATCGCGCCTGTTGGCCGGGCATGCGCCTTTAAAGAGCGCCGCATACGCCTATGCGCAAAACGCCGCTAAAACAAAAGGCTGCCGGAAATTTCCAACAGCCATTGTGCTCAATATTTGCGTTTTTTCGCAGCTTCAGCTTTTTTCTTGCGACGTACGCTCGGTTTTTCATAATGCTCGTGCTTGCGTGCTTCCTGCATGATGCCTGCACGGGCGGTCTTACGTTTGAAGCGCTTCAGGGCGCTTTCGAGGGATTCGCCTTCCCCAACGCGGATTTCGGACATTCGGTTTCCCTCCCTCCATGATCGACATTCCTTGGTTTATGCTATTATACTGCCAATCGCCTAGGCTGTCAACCAAAACGGCAGGGGATTTTCCCGGGACGGCAAAGAAAAAAGGGGCTGCCTTTAAGCCAGCCCCTTTGCATGGAATTCTCATGGAAGCAATTTTCAGCCTTCTTGTTTCGAGCATCCCTTGTATTCACTTTTCTCTGCCCGCAGTCGGTCTATTCCGTACCATTAGCCTGGCGGCCACGCGAGGTTTCGGCCTGCCAACAGATGCATATGCAGATGGCCCACAGTCTGCCCGCCCTGTGTACCCGTATTGATAACGCAGCGGAAACCATTTTCCTCTAACCCAAGTTGCTTTGCGATTGCCTGCACAGCGGAAAACAGACTGCCTGCCAACGCAACGGCCCGCGGGTCCGTTACATCGGCCATATGTTCTTTGGGGACAATGAGCACGTGCACCGGCGCTTTGGGATCGACATCGGAGAACGCATATACCTTCTCATCTTCATAGATTTTTTCCGAAGGGATTTCTCCTTTGACGATCCGGCAAAATAGACACTCTTCCATTGGCGATGCACCCCCTTGCCCTATTGGTTTCTTTTTTGTTCCTTACTCTCTTTCTTCGTCTTTATTGTAGCATCCAGGCGCTTACTTTGCAAGCCCTTTGCACAGATTTTTATCCGCTTTTTCGATGAAAACGCGCCGGACCTGCTGCATGGCCAACCCCTCGCCCCGGACCAATACGGGCGCATAGCCGCGGGTATGCCCCAAAAATCCGTCCTTTTGCTGCGTTTCCAGCACGACCTCCTGCTCTGTGCCGACGATCTGCTGCAAATACCTCTGCTCCAGCCGGCGGCCCAGCGCCGCCATTTCCGCGGCCCTTTGCTGCTTTACCGCCTGCGGCAGATGCCCCGGCATGCGCGCGGCGGCCGTACCCTCCCGCTTGGAATAGGGGAACACATGCAGCTTGTAAAAGCCGATTTTTTCGCAAAACGCCAGCGAAGCGCGGTGGTCCTCTTCCGTTTCGCCGACAAAGCCGCACATGACATCGGTGGTAAACACCGCGTCCGGCATGGCGGCGCGGATGCGGGCCACGGTATCGGCAAACTGCGCTGTGGTGTAGCGGCGCGCCATGCGGTGCAGCGTATTGTCGCACCCGCTTTGCAGCGAGAGGTGGAATTGGCGGCAGAATTTCTTTTCAGCAGCCAGCGCGTCGATGAGCGCCTGCGAGATCTCGTCCGGGTCCAGCGAGCCCAGGCGGATGCGCTGCACATCCGTTTCGGCAGCGGCCTTGACCGCGTCCGCCCGCGTTCGCGCCCATAGCTGGCCAAGCGGATGCCGGTGAGCACAATTTCGGCATGCCCGGCCCCGGCGGCTCTTTGTGTCTCTGCCCGCAGCGCCTCCAGGCTCCGCGAACGGATGGGGCCGCGTGCCGTGGGAATGATGCAGTAGGTGCAGTGGCGGTCGCACCCGTCCTGTATTTTCAAATATGCCCGCGCCCGCTCGATGAGCGCGCCCTGCCCCTCCTCATAGGGGGCTGTTTTTTGGTACGCCTCTACGGCATCCAGCTTTTGCCCATGCTGCGCGGCTTCCAATACCTCTACGATGCGCTGCCTGTGCCCCGTGCCCAGCACCGCATCCACATCGCCGCGCTGCAACAGCGCAGGGCCTGCATGCTGGGCATAGCAGCCCGCCACGCAGACAAGGGCGGCAGGGGTGTGCTTTTTGGCCCTGCCGATGGCCTGGCGCGGCTTGCGGTCGGATTCCGCCGTCACGGTACAGGAATTGATGACATAGGCATCCGCCGGGCCGTCAAACGGCACGATGGTATGCCCCGCTTTTTCCAGGTAGCCCGCCATGGCCTGGCTGTCGTATTGGTTGACCTTGCAGCCCAGGGTATAAAACGCGACGTTCATGCTAATCCTCCCACTCTCCGTAATGGTACAATACGGCGGCCAGCAGCGCCGGCGACGCCGTTTCGGTGCGCAAAATGCGGGGGCCCAGCGAAACGGGCACCACGCCGCGCTGGCACAGCGCCTCGATTTCATACGAGGCAAAGCCGCCCTCCGGCCCAATGAGGATCGCCAGGCTTTGCGGGGCCCCGCAATAGGACAGCGCCCTTTTCAAAGAGGTGCGCGGCGCCGTCTCATAGGCGCACAGCGTCAAATCGTAAGCGGACAGGTCGCAATCCAGCAGGCGGCAGGCATCCCCCACCTGCGGTACAAAGCTGCGCCCGCATTGCTTGATGGCTTCGCGCGCGATCTTTTGCAGGCGCGGCTGGCGCTTTTGGTAGTCCTTGGCCGGGATCTCGCTGTGCTGGGTCTGCACCGGCACGATGGACACCGCGCCCAACTCGCTGCACTTCTGCACAACGGATTCCATCTTCTGGTTTTTACAGATGGCCTGGTAGACTGTAACGCGCAGCGCCGGCTCTGTGCCGGCGTCTCGGCAGGACAGCACCTCCGCCTCCACCCGCTTGGGGGAAACGGCGGTCAGGCGGCAGACAAGCGCGTGCCCTTGCCCGTCCACAGCGGAGATCTCATCCCCTATGCTGTGGCGCAGGGTGCGGGCAATATGCGGCGCATCCTCCAAAAAAACAGCGGCGCCGTCCCGGATGGCATCGGGCAAAAATGCGGGCATGGCTCAGCCCTCCAGCGCAAGGGCCACCCATTCGCCCTTGCTTTGCCGCTGGGCCGCCGAAAGGCCCAGCGCTTTGGCGGCCTGCCATACATCGTTTTCCCGATCCAAAATGATGCCGGAAGCGATGATGACGCCGTTTTTGGCAAGCAGGCGCTTGGCGTCCGGCAGCAGCGCGATGACCGCGTCCGCTACGATGTTGGCAAAGATCAAATCATACGGCCCTTCGGCCTGGTCCGCCAGGTTGCCGTGCACAGGGGTCACGCGGCCCTCGCAGTGGTTGAGCGCCACGTTGTGCCGGCAGGCGGACACAGCCACCTCGTCCCGATCCACCGCCAGGCAGTCCTTGGCGCCGAGCAGCACGGCGGCAATGCCCAAAATGCCGGTGCCGCAGCCCACATCCAGCACGCGTGCGCCGGGGCGGACATAGCGCTGGCAAAGGTCCAGGCAGAGGTAGGTGGTCTCATGCTGCCCGGTGCCGAACGCAGCCCCGGGCTCTAACGTCACAACGCAGCGCCCGTCGTCTGCGGTATACGGCTCCCAATCCGGCGTAACGGCCAGCTTTTCGCCCACGGTAAAGGGCTTATAGTACTGCTTCCAGTTTTCCGACCAATCCTCCTCTTGCAGGGATTGCGTTTCCACCGTGCCGGGGCCTGCGTCAAAGCCGGGGGTATCGGCCACAGCCTTGGCCTTTTGCCGCACGGCTTCCAAAATGGCGGGGGCGTGCGGCTCATCCTGAATATACGCCTTTACCCTGACATCGCCGCCGCGGTTTGCAAAGATGCTTTCGTCGATATAGTCCCAATCATTGCTTTCGCGCTGATAGAGGGCAATGTCGGCGGCGTCCTCGATGGAAACGCCGGCAATGCCCAGCGAAAAGAACACGTCCGCCATGGCGTCTGCGCCGTTTGTATTGGTATGTATGGTGATTTCGATCCACTGCATAGCTGTTGCCTCCTAGGGATTTGGTAGGGATAGTATAGCACAACCGAGCGCTCGGGGGAACGCGTGTACGCAAAATGTGCGGTTTGCGCCGCCATATTCGGGCCTTCTCCATGATTTTGCCAAACTACACCGCCCCGGGGCGCACCATGCCGCCGCATTACGGGCAAAGGCGCCGGCCAACGCGATCCCGTCCTAGTCTGCCCGGCAGGATTTTGCGCACAAAAAAAGGCCCCTTGGGGCCTTTCTCATTTTTTCTTATGAAAGATCTTTCCAAAACCGTTTTCCTTGGGCTCTCTGCCCTCCAGCGAATCCTCAAAATCCAGCAGCATCTGGCGCTGTTTTTCCGTAAGCTTTTTGGGCACTTCGATGTTGAGCGTCACGTACAGATCGCCCCGGCCGATGCCGCGCAGCCGCGGCATGCCCTGCCCTTTCAGGCGGAAAATGGCGCCGGGCTGGGTGCCCTCTGGCACATGGTATTTCACCGGCTGGTCGATGGTGGGCACGATGATATCCCCGCCCAGGGCCGCGCGGACAAAGGAAATATCCATCTTCATATACAGATCCGGGCCGCTGCGCTCAAAGATCTCGTGCGGGCGGACGGACACTACGACGTTGATGTCGCCGGGCGGGCCTCCCTGCGTGCCTGCTTCGCCCTCGCCGGAGATGGTGATGATCTGCCCATCGTCGATGCCGGCGGGGATGTTTACCTTGATCTTGCGCTTTTTATACTGCACGCCCTTGCCGCCGCAGTCCGGGCAGGGGTCCTTGATGACCTTCCCCGTACCGCCGCAGACCGGGCAAGTCGTAACATTCATCATCTGGCCCAGCGGGGTGCGCTGTACGGTCTGCACCTGCCCCGTGCCGCCGCAATGGGTACAGGTTTCGGGGTGGGTGCCCTTTTTGGCGCCTGTGCCGCCGCAGGAGGCGCACGCTTCGTTGCGCCCGATGTTCACCTGCTTTGTCACCCCTTTGTACGCCTGCTCCAAATCAATGGCGATGTCCACCCTCAGGCTGCGCCCGCGCCGGGGGCCGGAACGGCGCGCCGTCTGCCCGCCGAAGCCGCCGAAAATCGAGCCGAAAATATCCTCGAACCCGCCAAAGCCGCCGCCGAAACCGCCGCCAAACCCGCCGAAGCCGCCCGGGCCGGGGCCTGCGCCGCTGGCCGCCTGGGTAAAGGCGTCATGGCCCATCGAATCGTACTGGCGGCGCTTTTCCGCATCGCTCAATACGCTGTACGCCTCGTTGACCTCTTTGAACTTTTCCTCCGCCTCGGCCGCCTTGTCTCCCTTATTCATATCCGGGTGATATTTTTTTGCCAGCTGGCGATACGCTTTTTTAATATCTGCCTCTGATGCGTTGCGCTGTACGCCCAAGACCTCATAATAATTGCGTGCCAAAGCCATTCCTCCCTACACCCAAACGCTGCCGCATATTGCGGCAGCGAGAGAGCGTTTGCTTGTTTTGTTTATTTGTCGTCGTCCACGACCTCATAGTCCGCGTCGACCACATCATCCTGGCCGCCCTGTGCCTGGCCGCCTGCCGCCTGCTGGCCGCCCATATCCGGGCCGGCCTGGCCTGCGCCGGCGCCCGCGTTTGCATCCGGGCCGGCCTGCTGGTATACCTTGCTGAATACCTCGGAGGATTTATTCTTCAGCGCTTCGGTCTCCTGCTTGAGCGCTGCGGTATCGCCGCCGCCCATCTTGGCGCGCACAGCGGACACCGCCGCTTCCAACGCTTTCTTATCGTCATCGGAAATCTTATCCGCCAGATCCTTCATGGATTTTTCTACCTGGTAGCAGATGCTGTCCGCATCGTTTTGCGCGTCCACCTCTTCGCGGCGCTTTTTATCCTCCTCGGCATACTGGGCCGCTTCGTCCATCGCCTTTTTGATCTCATCCTCGCTGAGCTTGGTAGAGGCAGTGATGGTGACCTTCTGCTCTTTGCCGGTAGCCAGATCCTTGGCGGATACGTTGACGATGCCGTTGGCGTCGATGTCAAAGGTAACCTCGATCTGCGGCACGCCGCGCGGCGCCGGCGCAATGCCGGAAAGCTGGAACCTTCCCAGCGTCTTGTTATACTGCGCCATCTCGCGTTCGCCCTGGAGGACGTGTACGTCTACCGCCGTCTGGTTATCCGCCGCCGTGGAGAAGATCTGGCTCTTTTTCGTCGGGATGGTGGTGTTCTTTTCAATCAGCTTGGTGAATACGCCGCCCATCGTCTCGATGCCTAGCGACAGCGGGGTAACATCCAGCAGCAGCACGTCGGTGACAGAGCCGCTGAGTACGCCGCCCTGGATGGCCGCGCCGATGGCCACGCATTCGTCCGGGTTGATGCCCTTGAACGGGTCCTTGCCGGTGATGCGCTTGACGGCGTCCTGCACCGCCGGGATACGGGTGGAGCCGCCGACGAGGATGACCTTGCCGATGTCGTTGGTGGACAGGCCTGCGTCCTTGATGGCCTGCAAGGTGGGGCCTACGGTCTGCTCTACCAGGTCGGCCGTCAATTCATTGAATTTGGCGCGGGTCAGCGTCATATCCATGTGGCGCGGGCCGGAGGCGTCCGCCGTAATAAACGGCAGGTTGATGTTGGTTTCCGCCGTGGTGGACAGCTCGATCTTCGCCTTTTCCGCGGCTTCCTTCAAGCGCTGCATCGCCATATTGTCCTTGGACAGGTCGATGCCGTCTGTGCGCTGGAACTCGGAAACCATATAGTCCATAACGCGCTTGTCAAAGTCGTCGCCGCCCAAGCGGTTGTTGCCGTTGGTGGCCAATACTTCAAACACGCCGTCGCCGATTTCCATCAGCGAAACGTCGAATGTGCCGCCGCCCAGGTCATACACCAAGATTTTGCCGGTGCCCTCTTTATCCAGGCCATAGGCCAGCGCCGCTGCCGTCGGCTCGTTGATGATGCGCAGCACTTCCAGCCCGGCGATGGCGCCTGCGTCCTTGGTGGCCTGGCGCTGTGCGTCGGAGAAGTAGGCCGGCACGGTGATCACGGCCTGGGTTACGGTGCCGCCAAGGTACGCTTCGGCGTCCGCTTTCAATTTTTGCAGGATCATCGCGCTGATCTCCTGCGGGGTATAGCTCTTGCCATCGATGGTCACCTTTCTGTCGGTGCCCATATCGCGCTTGATGGATGCGATGGTGCGGTCCGGGTTGGTGATGGCCTGGCGCTTTGCGATCTGGCCAACCAAGCGCTCCCCGGTTTTGGAGAAGGCCACAACGGACGGGGTGGTCCGGGCGCCTTCGGTGTTTGCGATAACGGTGGGTTCGCCGCCCTCCATGACAGCCACGCAGCTGTTGGTGGTGCCAAGGTCGATTCCGATGATTTTAGACATGATACATATACCTCCTAGCGAGAAAAGTTTTCAATTTATCAGCTGTATACCTTTACCGTGGCATAGCGGATGACCTTGCCCTTGTAAAGGTATCCGTTTTGCAGGACCTGGGCGACGATATCCTTTTTCTCTTCGTCGTCCGTTTCCTCCTGCAGGATGGCGTGATGGAAGTTGGGGTCAAATTCTTTTCCTTCCGCCTCGATCTTTTCCAGGCCCTTTTTGCCGAAGGTTTGGAAGAACTGATCCAAACACATCTGCACGCCCTTAACGATCGGGTCCTCTGCCGCGCCGCCCACGCTGGCAACGGCGCGCTCCAAATTATCGATGACAGGTAAGAGCGCCGTAAGCGTCAGGCTTTCGCCCTGCTCCACAGCCGCGTCTTTTTCTGCGGCGCTGCGTTTTCTAAAATTATCAAACTCCGCCTGCAGCCGCAATGCCTGGTCTTGCCATTGTTCTGCCTTTTGCTCCGCCTCCTTGGCGCTTTTCAGCGCTTCGTCCGCGGTTTTCAAGGCCTCCATCATCTGCTGGGCCGCGGCCTTGGCCGCCGCTTCCAGCGTTTCCTCTTTTGTCTTTGCGCTTTCCGCCTGCGCCGGCGTTTCCTGCTCGGCCGCCTCGCCGGCCATTTCAGCCCGGGCCGCCGTCTCTTCGGTGTTTACTTCCTTTTCTTCCGGCGCTTGCTTTTTCTCTTTTTTCATAATGGGAAATGCCCGCCTCCTTTTTTCCGCTTTCGCTATTCTCTATCTTTGGGATCGCCCAGCATTTGGTCCATACACTGGGTCAGGTAATTCATGATGGCCAAAACGCGCGCGTAATTCATGCGCGTCGGCCCGATGACGCCAAACGACCCGCACTGCTGCCCGCCGACGGAATACGTGGCGGTGACGATGGAGGAATCCTTGAGCGATTCGTCCTCGTTTTCGCTGCCGATGGAGATATGGATCTGCATCTGCTGGGCCTGGCTGAGCATATCGTAAAACAATTCGCGGGTGTCCATGGCGGCCAAAAAATTCTGTGCGCGCTCCAGGTTGTTGTATTCCTGGTGCTTAAACAGGTTTTTCGTGCCATCAAAGACGATGCTGCGCATCTTTTGCGATTGGTTTTGGTGGCGTACAGATTCGATGAGCGAGCGGAACACGCCCTCGCCGTTTTTCACCTGGCCGCGCAGCCGCTCTACCACCTGCGGCAGGTCCTGGATGGTCTTGCCGCGCATCTGCTCTGTCAGCGCATTGGAGACGGTTTCCAGGTATCTTTCGTCCATCTCCTCCGGGATGGGGATCAAAACATCCTTGACAAGGCCGCCGTCCGTGACAAACACCGCCAGCGCGCGGCCCCGCGTCACGGGGATCAGGCGGATCTGCTGGTAGCGGATGTTCCGGGTCTGCGGCGGCAGCACCATCGCCACATAATCGGTGGTTTCGGAAAGCACGCGGGCGGTGGTGGTGATGACATCATCCATATGCCCCAAGGAGGATTGCAGATAGCCGCGGATCTTTTCCGCTTCCTCACCGCTTAGCTTTGGCACCTGCAAAAAGCGGTCTACATGCAGCCGGTACGCCGCGTCGCTGGGCACCCGCCCGGCAGAGGTATGGGGCTGTTCCAAATAGCCCATTTCCTCCAAATCGCTCATTTCGTTGCGAATCGTAGCCGGCGAATAGCGGCCGCCCCACATGCGGGAAATCGTCCGCGAGCCGATGGGCATGCCGGAAACGATGTAATCGTCGACAATGGCCTGCAAAATGCGCAGCTTGCGTTCTGATAGATCCATGGCATACTCCCTTCCGGCCGTTTACGCGGTCTTTTTTGTCTGCCCCTACGGGCGTTGTTAGCACTCTTTGTTGTTGAGTGCTAATCCATGGTTTGAGAATAGCACGTTCTCCCCCGTTTGTCAACGGGAGACTGTGGCATTTTTGTGAAAAATCCAGCGGCAAGCTGCCGCAGTCTCTTCCGGCCCGTCTTTGGCGGATTGCGCTCTGTCTGCCACGGGGCCGCCTTGCCGGCTTGGCCTGTTTTGCCAGGCCGCTGTGGCGATGCCGGCCCATCCTCGGCACGCTGCTTTCTGCCCTGCCCCGGGGCGGCAAAACGGCATGGCGCAATCTGGCCTTGGTCAAGCCGCCGCAGCCTTTCCATCCGCCGAATGCCGTTATCCGGGCCGCGGCTTGGGGGATTTTTCCAGGCTTCGTTATACAGTATTTACGCCGGAGTGGGAAATATACAAGGAGAATAAGAAAAAAACACCCGGCAAACGGATGTTTTTCATGCTTTGCGCCATCGGCGTATCAGCCGGCCCTGTCTTCGCCGTCCGGCACGATCTTTTGGCAGCGCGCCATGTGCTGTATGGCAGTTAGATAGCCCTGGATAAACGCCTGCTCCCTGGCGTCGTTCAAATAGTCTTCCTCTATCTCGCAGTATTTCAAAAACAGCCGTCTTTCTGCTTCTGAGAGCGTAGAAATCAGCCATTCCCCGTATTTACACATACGGTCTATGCTCATCTGCGCTTCGCTCTGCGGGCTCACGGTGGGCTGGGCCGGGTCGATGGTATGCCAAAACATGCGTTTCAAGGTTTTTTCCAGCGGCTCTGCGCCAACGCGCGGCTGCGGCTCTGTGGGGCGTTCACCCTGGAAACCCGCCATAGACGGCGCCATCGTTTCTCCCGGTTCGTTGGGGACTATTTTCAGCATTTGATCATCTCCCTTTTCGGAAAACCACGAATAGGTGGCCTTATAAAGTTTGCCCTGTGTTTGTAACGTAAACTGGCTTTCGTAGGAGGTGTATCCGGGTGAGAAAAAGCCTTTGCGACCGCATCAAAGAGCTGCGCGAAGACCATGACCTAACTCAATTTGAGGTCGCCGAAATACTGGGCTGTGCCAAATATACCTATCAGCGATATGAATATGGCGAATTGCTGCTGCCAACGGATAAGCTGGTGATCTTGGCAGATCTTTACCATACCTCCACCGACTATATCCTAGGACGCACCAACGTGGCGCATCCGTATCCCCCGGCCCGGTAAACGCCTGTTGTCTGTTTACTGTATGCGCCGGGCCGCTTGTCCTATGCCAGAAAAGCGACAGCCTACCGCTTTCACAGGGTATTGCCCATACATAGTAGCATTATTTTGCCGAATGTCATCATTTTCGACAAAAAAACAGAAATATCGCAAAAAATTTTGTGTTTTCCCCTCGGTTTTTGTCTCAAAATGCGCGTGGGGCGCTGTGGCAGCCCTGCAACCCGTGTGTTTTTGTACGGCTGCGGCCAAAACAAAAAACCGGCCCCTGAAAAGGGGCCGGTTTTGTCTTGAGGCTATGCCTTATGCATGGTTCTTTTTACGGTACAGCACCGTGCCGCCCACGCCGGCTGCCGCCAAAACCAGCAGCGCGGTCCACAGCACAGGCTGGCTCAGATCCCCGGTCTTTACGCCGTTGGCGCCGTTGGGGCTGGCCAATACCGGGATCGCCTCGGTCTTGAGCACCTTGCCGCATACCGTGCAGGCATAGGTCTTTACGCCCTCGGTGGTTTCGGTGGCTTCGGTGGTCACCTTGCCCTCGTCGCTGATATGCGCGCCCAAATTCAGCTTTTCGCCGCATTCCGTGCAGGCCTGCCAGTGGTTGTGGTCGTCGCTCTGCCATACATCATCGATGAAATGGCCGAACGCAACCTCCACCGGTGCGCTTTCCGCCTCGGCAGAGGTGGCCTTGCCGTTGAATACGCTGACCTTTACGGTGTAGCTGCCCGGTTCTGTAACGGTCAAGGCAGCCTCGTTTTGCCCTTCGAGGAGCACGCCGTCCTTATACCAGGCATAGTTGTACACCACGCCCTCCAGCTCATGTGCAGCGTCGGCCTTCAGCGTAATGCTCTGCCCGGGATGCGCCTTGGTGGCATCCGCCGTAATCTCTACATCCGAAGGGGCTTTTAGGGCCCAGATCTCACGAATATCCATTTTCCCTGTAATGGGCGTTTCCATATCCCAGGCAGCCCATTGGCCATCCGAGACTTGGTATTCATAGCCTATCATGGCATAGCCCGTCTTTTCAATGGGAGCGGGCAGCTTGCTCTGGTCGATGGGCTGGTTGGGATAGGCATATACATCCTTGCTCTTCCATTTGCCCTCTTCGTTGACGCTGTATACGCGCACGCGAATCAAATCGAGCCATTCGATGTTCTGCCCGTTCACCCGGAGGCCCGTGCTGGTAAAAGAGGTGGTAAAATCGCTCACATCCGGCGTAAGCCCTGCAGCATAGCGCACCACTGCGCGGCCCTCCTTTCCATACATATCAGAAATGGACAGCGGCTTGGCCGGATCAAAAGCACCTGTAATCTCCAGGTACGCACCGATATCGCCCTCATCCCAAAGATCGATACGTCCAGCAATATCGGGAGCGCCGCTGAGTTTTAATACCGGGTAATTGCTGCCGACATAATCACACAAGCGAATGGCGGTATCCTCGCCGTCCTGGTCGGTATTGCCAGAGATCGTGCCGCCGGAAATCGCAGCATCTACCGCATAATCCTTATTGGCAATGACAAGGCCGGCATATCCCCCCGGCGTTTGGTTGCCGGTGATAGAGCCGCCCGTCATGGCAAACTTCGCATCGGCGCTGCCGTTGGCCTCCACGTACACGCCGCCGCCGTCTCCCTGGCTGGTGTTATTGCGCACCACCGTGCCGGAAAGCGTGACATCACTGGCGCCCAGGACGCAAATGCCGCCGCCGGCCCTGTCCGTTTCATTGCCCTCAATGATGCCGCCGGAAAAGACCGCCTTGGCATTCCACAGATACACACCGCCGCCGTCCTCCGGGCTGGTGTTGCTGCGGATGGGGCCGCCCGCCATATTCAGCGTGCCGTCCGTAACGCTTACCGCCGTGCCGGCGTTGTTTTGCAGCACTGCGCCCGCTTCCAGGTTGATCACGGCGTTTCTGTTGGCGGTCAGCAGGTATTTGCCCGAGCCGCCGCCGTTTTTGCCTTCGATGACAGCGTTGCGCACAGTCAGCGTTGCCCCGCTGGATACGGAGAGCATCGTGCCTTCATACCCTTCCGCGCGGGCAATGGTCACGTTCTCAATGGTCTTTTCGCCGTTGACCCAGATCGAACTGCCCATCAGGATGGTGCCGCCGGGGCCCGCCAGCTCCAACGCCTTATCCAGCGTCTGCACCGCCTTGGCCGCTGTAGAGCCGTCGTTTGCGTCGCTGCCCGTATTTTTCAGATATACGGTCTTGCCCGCCGCGGCAAAGCCAGCTGTCGGCAGCATCAGAGCCACCAGCAGGGCGCACAGCAACGCCGCCAGTATGCGCGTCCTTTTTGTCCTCGTTGCCATACAAAAAACCTCCCTCTTGCATTTGCCCGAAGAAGCCTCCGTATAGTTCGTATAACATACGGAATCGGGCCCTCTTGCAAACCTTTATGTACAAAAATTATATCACTCATCAAAATAAAATCAAGCCATTTTGCCGGATTCTCTTCCGCCTTTTATCCAAAAAAAACACGGCACCAGGCCGTGTTTTTTCATTGCAGCTTTTCATGCCCTTTTAGCGTCTTGCCCTCTTTTTTGCGCTGCTTTAGCTGGCGGATGCCGTCGCGCAGGTAAAAGAAAAACGAATAAATCATCAACGCCATGGCCGCATACAGCACATAGGTGTTCCACGGCCAAAGCGCCGTGAAGAACGTCATGACAATGGCCAGGTAAAACAGGCAGGCCGCCACCTTGCCGCACATCTTGCTGTATACCACGATGCGGTAGGTCAAAAGCACATAGCCGCCCACGATCATCGCCAGCTCTTTGAGGATGACGATGGCCAAAAACAGCCAATCCACCAAACCGCTGACATAAAAGCAAAACAGCGCCATGATGGTCATCAGCTTGTCCGCCACGGGGTCCATCAGCTTGCCAAAGTCGGTCACCAGGCCCCGGCTGCGGGCAATGTGCCCATCCAGCGTATCGGTAAAGCAGGCGATCAGATAAACCAGCAGCGCCCACAGGTAGTGCAGCGGGATGCTCTCCACCAGCACCAGCACCAGAAAGACCGGGATCAGAATGATGCGCAGCATCGTCAGCTTATTGGCGGTATTCATAGCTTCACTCCTCGATCTCGCCGGTGAGGTCCCCGTCGGAGACCCCG
>OGQL01001986.1_pt1 | contig 14033 bp, 12 predicted proteins | sample 1553211 | NCBI WGS metagenome assembly OGQL01 (sample SAMEA2579942, study PRJEB22360) | human gut metagenome
CCCCCGCTCCTTCCACCCCTTCCAAGGCCTTGCGCGCCTCGAAGGCCAGGAAGCGGCCGGCGCGACGCATGAGCGCATCGAGCGGCGTGCCGGCTTCGGCGATGGCCTGCTCGAGCGCCACCACTTGGGGCACCTCGAGCACGGGCGGCGTGAAAGGAGTCACCGCATCGGCCACAGGGCGATAGGCTTCCACGAGCCGCGGCAGCGACCACGACGCGTTGGCCGGGCTCGGCGCAGCACACTGGCGGGCAAGCCGCTGGCGGCCTCGCACAGCTTCCCGTAGTAGCGCCCCGCCGCAGCGCCCGTGCAGAACACGCGACGCACCGACGCCTTCTCCAGCACGCGCGACAGATCGTTGGGGCGGGCGTTGGCAATGGAGGCGTCCGAGGCGCCCCGGATGTCGCAGCTCTCCAGCACGTCCCACAACGCGATATGGTGGCGCAACAGCAGATCGGCGCGCTCGGCGTTGTCCTCGGGCACTGGCTCGTCGAACAGCGCAGCCAGCACACGCCAGAACCGGTTCTGGGGATGCCCGTAGAAAAACGCCGCCTCGCGCGATTTCGGCGAGGGCATCGTGCCCAGCACGAGCACCTCCGAGCGCCCATCGAACACTGGCGGAATACCGTGCTCGATGTGCTGCAGTGGCTGGGCGCAATCTTTCATGGCAGCCTCCCTTTGCTCCTCGCGCGATGGCCCCGGCGCCGGGACGCGAACGGCCGCTTGCGCCCGACCGCCTAGGTGAGCAGAAACGACGCCGCGATGAATCCCGCGATCACCAGCACGAAGACTACCACAAAAGCCCACGCGGCGGGACGCCCCAAGTTGATCGTCCAGCCGATGCCGAAGCGCTCGGGCAGAAACAGCGCCGTGTCGTCGGGGTTCACGTAGAAGATGCCACCCTTCCAATACCGGTCGTTGTCGCGCGGCATGGCGCCCCCGCGCCCGTCGGCGCTCACCCGGGCCATCGCGCCCCCCCCCCGGCGGCCCGCCGCCCTGCCGTTCTGGCCGTACACCAGGCTCACTGCCGTGCTCGCCACCAGTACGACCACCACCACGACCCCGATGGGCACGAGAGCCTGGGTCATGGAAAGCACGCCGAGAAACGTCAGCTGGATGACGGGCCCCAGCAAGCTCACGAGCAGGCCCATGCCGACGAGCAGCACACTCTGGGCGCGGGCGAACATGCCGTAGGCCCAGGCGCTCGCCGCAGGCATGGTGGGGGCGCTGCCCTTTTTCGATCGCAGAATCACCCAATGGGCCACCGTAAGGCACACGGCAATGAGCACCACGAATAGCACCGGGAACGCGACGATGCCCGACGATTTGTCGGCCCACTCGGTCACCTTCCCCGCCAAATCCATGTGCAGCGGCACCTTGTCGGGCATGGCGGGATAGCCCACGATGCCCATGGCCAGCGTAATGAGAATCACGGGCACATACAGCAGATCCCACGCAAGGAAAAGAGGCTTCGGGAAGGGCTCGTCGCCGACAAATCCCGCGCTGCGGCGCCCCTCGGCCACCCAGCCTTGGGCCTTCTTGTATCGCTGCACCTTTGCGCGGAAGCACAGCATGAGGCCATAGCCGCCAAGGCACAGAACGAGGGCGGCGGCCACCAGCGCCGCGACGAAAGCGTGCTCAGGGTCGAGCTCCAGGGCCGCCGCGCACGCAATCGTCGCCGCCGCCGTAAGCGCCAGCATGATCGCAAGATAGGTGCGTTTCAGGCGGCGCAGATAAGGATCGGCCGCCGCGTCGTCGGGTACGGTGACGGCGAAGCACTCGCGCTTCGGCATGAGGTAGGGCGTGAGCGCCATGGTCACGCCCATCAAGGGAACGACCAGGGTCAGAAGCCCGAGAAGCAGAAGCATGGGGGTCGTCGCGCTCATTGGGGGATCACCGCCTTCCCTGCACCCGCACTTGACGAGGCTCCAGCGGTCTTTCGCTTTTGCACCGGACGCGGGGCGGCCTCGGCATCTTCCATCCCCCCGTAGGCGCGGGCGGCCTGAGCGGCGGCCGCTTCCAGAAACTGACCGCGCGCGCCGCCTCGGGCTCGGAAGGCCAAGGCCAGCTTGAAGAGGTCATCCTCCATCTTCACTTGGGCCGATGCATCGGCGTCGGCGCGATCGGCGGCGGCCGGATCGGCGATCACCGCCCCGGCGCGACCGCGCATGCGCACGTAGCCCTCGTCGCGCAGCACCGCGTAGGCCTTGTTCACCGTGTGTAGGTTGATGCCCAAGTCGCTCGCCAGAGAGCGCACCGAGGGCAGCGACTGGCCCGGCTCCAGCTGCCCGGTGGCGATGCCGGCCACAATCTGGTTGCGTATCTGCAGGTAGAGCGGCTCTGGGGCCGCAGCATCGATGGTGATGAGCATGGGGCGTCCTTTCCGGCAAGAGGCGTCTGCGGCACCGAGCGAACCGACAGATGCCCCGCGCCCCCGCTCGCTGCTAAGCACGATGACAGCCGTCGACGCAACCCCTTTGCCGCAACCTCCATCGCATGGGAGACTTGCCTAGCGGTTGACTTCTTGTTCTATTCGAAGTATAACATAAACTGTTCTAGTTGTCATAGAACAAAATCCCACAGCACCGACGAAAGGACTTCCCCCATGAAACGCGCCCTCGTCTTTCTCGCCATCACCTTCGGCATCACCTACGCCTACGATTTCCTCGTGGTGTACCCCATCGCCCAAGGCACCGCCCCCTACGCGAGCGAGTTCCTCTCGCCCGACCTCGCCTACATGGTCGCCGTGGCGCTCACCATGTTCTTCCCCGCCCTGGGCGTGGTGCTCACGCGCCTGGTGACGCGCGAGGGGTTCCGCAACTGCGTGCTGAAACCTCGGCCATGGCGACAATCGCTGCCCTGGTTCGCTGTGGCGTGGTTCGGCCCGCTTCTGTTCGTGATCGCTGGGGCCGTCGTGTACTTCCTCGCCTTCCCCGACGACTTCGACCCGAACATGACCTCCTTCTTCGCCGCCCAACGCGAGGCCGCCGCCGCAAGCGGTGCCGACGGGGCCACCCTGGCCGCCGTCGATGCATCGGCCGCCAACCCGCCCCTGTTCGCCCTCATCCTGCTCGGCCAGTGCGCCATCGCGCCGGCGCTCAACCTCGTCACCACCTTCGGCGAGGAATGGGGCTGGCGCGGATACTTGATGCCGAAGCTGGCCACGCGACTTTCCATTGTGCCGACGATGCTGGTCACCGGCATTATTTGGGGACTGTGGCACGCGCCCGTGGTGGCCCTCGGGCACAACTATGGCACGGGGTACCCTGGCGAGCCTTTCGGCGGCATTGCGGCCATGTGCGCCTGGTGCACCGTGCTCGCCATCTTCCTCAGCTACGTGACCATCCGCACCGGCTCCACGTTTGCCGCGGCCATCGGGCACGGGGCCGTGAACGGCACGACTAACGGCGTGACGCTGTTCTCGCTTTCGGGCGGCAACCCCTTCGTGGGGCCCTTGTGCACGGGTATCGTGGGCGGCCTTCCGCTTCTGGTCGTAGCCGCGGCCATGCTGTGGAACATGCGCCGCCGCGAGAAAGCCGGAACGCTGCACATCCCCGAAGCCGGCCTCCCCGACGGCATGCGCCGGAGCCGTCGCTAGAGGGGCGCGCGCTCCCCCAATGGCGCAGCGCGTTCTTCCCCGATGGCGTATACTGGGCGCGCGACAGACTGGGAAAGGAGAGCGAGCAATGACGGGGCTTCTATGCGTGGGAGCGGGCGGCGCGCTGGGCGCCATGGGGCGCTACGGCCTGGGACTCATCCCGCTGGGAGGCGAGCTGCCGCTCATGACGCTGCTCATCAACTTCCTGGGGTCGGTGGCCATAGGGGCCATCGTGGAAGTCTCCGAGCTGGCCGCCGGCGCCCTTCCCCGCGAGGCGGTGCTGTTCTTGAAAGTGGGCCTGTGCGGCGGATTCACGACGTTTTCCACCTTCTCGTTGGAAACCCTCGAGCTCATCGAGGCTGGCCAGTACGCCATCGCCGGCGCCTACGCCCTGGTCAGCGTCGTTCTGTGCGTCGCCGGCGTGCTCGCCGGAAAAATGCTCGCCCGCGCGCTCATGCCGACAGGCTAGACGCCAGAAGAGCCGCGTCGGGGGCCTTGGCTAAGACTGCTAAAAATTCTAAAGGCTCTAAAACTGGTAAAGGAGCATTCGCTTCTACTATCCCCGCTTGCAAATAGTCTAGGGGTTCGCTAGAATTTGGGCGCGCCGGCATTCCCCCTTCAGCGTCGTGCAGCGGGTCGGGGGCCAAGTCCTATGCACCGGGTGGGTCGAGAGTGGCGCACGACCCATCGCCAGCGAGAAAAGTGCATCATGGGCGTGATCAAAGCCGTGTGCACGAGCGACATCAAGGGAATCCAGAAAACCGAGCAGGACAGCATCGAGCTTAGGCCCGACTGGGGCATCGAGGGCGACGCCCACGCCGCACCGTGGCACCGCCAGGTGAGCCTTCTGTCCTTTGAGCAGATCGAGGCGTTCAAGAACCGCGGCGCCGAAGTGGGCAACGGGGCGTTCGGCGAGAACATCATCGTCGAGGGCTTCGACCTGAAGAGCCTTCCTGTCGGCACGCGCTTCACCTGCAACGACGTGGTGCTGGAGCTGACCCAAATCGGCAAACAGTGCCACGCCCATTGCGCCATCTACCACCAGATGGGCGACTGCATCATGCCCCGAGAGGGCGTCTTCTGCAAGGTGCTCGCCGGCGGCACCATCGCCCCCGGCGACCTTATCGAGATCGCATAGCAGGTCGCGAAGAGGCAGACAGCGGGGACGTGCAGAATCTAACGTCCCCGTAACTGGCCAAATAACTTTGCCAGTTTTTCAATAATTGGCAAAGCAACTTGACCAGTTTTGTGAAGGTTAAACTGCGCGGCTACTCGGCGTAGGGGGTAACGAACTCGTCGATGGCCTCTTCCGAGACGCCTGCTTCGAAGCGGCGGCCGGGCCGCCACTTTCCGCATCGTTTTCCCTATTGTCGCGGGCACTCTCGCCAAAAGCAACTGCGTGTTCGTCATGGCCCATAGAAGATAGGCATAAGAGCACTCACTCACGTTCTCGGTCGACGAACCACCTCGAAATTGCAGCAAATCACCGGTTATGAGCGTCTGGAGGCGCTAACCGAATACAGATTTGAAAGAGCCGTATCACATACAGTCTGTTGACCTGGAGTTTTGCCAAGAGCCTTTTGCGCTGAACTCCTTCGCGCGAGAACCAGACGCTCATAACCGTCAATCTCATGCAAAAACAGGGGGATTCAACGACCGGCAGAAACTTCTTCGCTCTCGCAATTGTGCCTTGACTTTGAGCTTACTCGAAGGTTTAGGGTAACGAGAAATCAAGTGCGCAAAACTTGAAGGCGCGCAATGAGCAGTAGCGTCGGAAACACCCCAAAAGAATCGAGGAACCTCATGCCCAAAGTAGTACAGACCGCCGGCCGCGATGCGCTCGGCACCTTCGCGCCCCAATTTGCCGCCTTGAACGACGATGTGCTGTTCGGCGAGGTGTGGAGCAACGACGACCTCACCCTGAAGATGCGCTCCATCCTCACCGTGACCACGCTCGTCGCCAAGGGAATGGCCGACACGTCCTTCGAGCACCACGTGGCCAACGCCAAGAAGAACGGCGTTTCGGCCCGCGAGATGGCCGCCATCCTCACCCATGTGGCCTTCTACGCCGGCTGGCCCAACGCCTGGGCCGCCTTCCGCGTGGTGCTGAAGGTGTACGCCACAGACCCGTTGGATCTTGAGAACCCCGAAGCCCACGGCGGCATCTTCGGCCTGGGCAATCCCAACGACGCCTACGCGCAGTACTTCACGGGCCAGTCCTACTTGAACCCGTTGACCGACCCGGAAAAGACCCAATTCATCGCCAACGTCACCTTCGAGCCGAGCTGCCGTAACAACTGGCACATCCACCACGCGGCCGAAGGCGGCGGCCAAATTCTGCTCGTCACCGACGGCGAGGGCTGGTACCAGGAGTGGGGACAGCCCGCCCGCAAGATCGTCGCGGGTGATGTGGTGTACATCCCGGCCAACGTGAAGCACTGGCACGGCGCCGCCGCCGATAGCTGGATGAGCCACGTGGCCTTCGAAGCCCCGGGTACCGACTGCGCGAACGAATGGTGCGAGCCCGTAACCGACGAAGAGTACGCCGCCCTGTAACCTTCCGCAGAAGCGCTCGACCAAGCACATCGGGAACCATCAGCGCCGCATCCATCCAGGAGGCGGCGCTCTTTGTTTGCGCGACGTTGGGGTACACTACGGGCACCATCCTTTTCCGAGAAAGAGCGACCCTTGCGCATCTCCGCCACCTCCCTTGTTGTCTTTCTGCGCGAGCGCGTCGTGCTTGTCGTGGCAGCGGTGGCGGCTGCGGCTTCCGCCCTGGCGGTACCGCCCGATGAGGCCTATCTGGGATACTTCGATTGGAAGACGCTCGGCTGTTTGTTCTGCGTGCTGGCCGTCGCGAGCGCGCTGCGGCTCATGGGCGCCTTCGACCGGGCGGCCCGCGCCGTCATCGCACGGTTTCGCAGCCCTGGGCCTCTCGCGCTGGCCCTCGTGCTCACGACGGCCGCGCTCTCGTGCGTGGCAACCAACGACATGGCCCTCATCATGATGCTGCCGCTGTCCGCCGCCACGCTCATCGGCGCGGGGCATGCGCGTCTCGTGGCGCCCGTGTTCGTGCTACAGAGCCTGGCAGCGAACCTCTGCGGCATGCTCATGCCCTTCGGCAACCCGCAGAACCTGTATCTGTACTCTTACTATGGGCTGCACCTCGGCGATTTCCTGCGCACGATGGCGTTGCCCTTCGCGTTGTCGACTGTCGGCGTCGTCGCTTGCACCTGGTGGTTGTGCGGTCAGCCGAACAGCAACCGCAGCCAAAACGATACGCACAATCCCACCGCGCCCATGCCTCTCGGCCGGCGGCGCCTTGTCGCCTACGGGCTGCTGCTCGCCCTCACCTTGCTGGCCGTGTTCCGCGTCGTGCCCATCGCCGCCGCCGTCGTCATCGTGGCCGCGACGCTCGCCGCCCTCGACCGCCGCGCGCTGGTCGCCGTGGACTGGGGCCTGCTCGCCACCTTCGCGTGCTTCTTCGTGTTCGCGGGAAACATGGCCCGCGTGCCGGAAGTGTCCGCATGGCTTTCGCCCCTCATGGCCGATCACGGCCTGCTCGTGAGCGCCGGCTTAAGCCAGATCATCAGCAACGTGCCCGCCGCTGTGCTGCTCTCCCACTTCACGGGCGCATGGCAGCCCCTGCTCGTCGGCGTGAACATCGGAGGCGCCGGCACGCCCGTCGGCTCCCTTGCGAGCCTCATCACGCTGCAGCACTTCACCAGCGTGCGCAAAATCTTCCCTCGAGCGGCCGCACTGCCCGAGCTATCCACCAGCCGCTTCCTTATCCTATTCAGCGTGTTGAATTTCGCCTTTCTGGTCATCCTCCTGATCGCTTGCGGGGCGGCGCCCCTTTTCTAGAAAATCTTCTGAATGCGAAATATTTTTCTAAGATTCCAAATTTCATGATAATATTTCGCAAACGGAAGATTTTTCTGGAGGAGCCATGTTCAGCGTCACCGTTGCCGAAGCCAGCACAAAACTCGGAGTGAGCCCCGCGCGTGTTCGCCAGCTCATCAAAAGCGGCATTCTGGCCGCTGAGCAGGTCGCGGGCATTTGGCTCATAGATGAAAAGAGCGTCGAGGCGCGCCGCGAGCACAACCCCGGTCGCGGTCGGCCGAGCGCACGCCTAAGCCAGCCGAATGCATCCCACTATCTGCTCATGAACCGTGACCACGAGGTGCTTGCCTTCCGCTTCGATGCCTCGACGGGAGAATTTCTCGATGCCGACGAAATCATCGACGCCAAGCGTGCCCCCCTTTCCATCATGTCCCCACGGGGGACGAAGGCCTCGAGGGTGGCACTTTCCTACTGGTGGTCCCATCGAACCATCCCCAAAGCACGCCACGGCATCGAGGCAAAACTGGCCGAACTCGGCATCGCCGACACGTACGATCTCCCCTTCAAGAGTATGGGCCTCTCGCTTTCCGACCAGTATTGGATCAAGCCCTACGGCAGCAAGATTCGCTGGAGCGATATCAATTACTTCGAGAACGATTTCGCCGAGGCGCCGGTGGAGGAATGGATGGCCGACGTAGGCCTCGACTCCCCCGATAACACCTCCGACGGCGTTCTTTCCAAGCGCTGGGTCTGCCGCAATGGCGAGCGATGCCTGCTCAAGGGGGGCACGCTGCTTGATCAGGAGCCCTACAACGAGGTCATCGCCACGGAGCTGTTCTCGCGCCTGCTGTCTGAGGACGACTACGTCCCCTACACGTTGATTGAATGGGGCGGCGCGCCGGTCAGCGCGTGCCCGAACTTCGTCGGGCCTACCGAGGAGTTCATTCCCGCCCACTACGTGAACGAGGTTCTCCCCCCGGCCCCCCATCGCGACAGCTATCGCCATTATGTGGAATGCTGCGCCGCACTCGGCGTTGAGGGCATCGAGACGGCACTCGGAAAGATGATTCTCTGCGACGACATCATGGCCAACACCGACCGCCACTGGCGTAACTTCGGCCTCATCCGCGATGTGGAAACCCTTGAGTATCGCACTGCTCCCTTATTCGACACTGGCTCGAGCCTCTGGTGCCGCGTGCCCACGCGAGAGCTGGCCTACACGCCCTTCGTGGTGGACATGCGCCCCTTTTACGAAGATGCGGATCGACAGCTTCGCCTTGTAGGCGACACCTCCTGGCTTAACCTGGACAAGCTCGCGGGATTTCCCGAATGGGCCAGCGATTTTCTCGACGAGAATCCTTCGATGTACGGTCGCACCGACTTCATTTACGAGGGGCTGCAAAAGCGCATTGATTATCTGGAGCTATTGTTCGGGCAAAAGCAAGGCACCAGCAAATGCCATTTTATCCCTCGTGCCCGAAAAGCACCCACAAAGACATCGAGGAAAGAGCCCGAAGCTTTTACTTCCTTGCCGCCTCGGTAGCTAAGTCGATAAGTTCCTCTTTCGAGTGAATGTCGAGTTTTCCATAGATGTGCCTGATATGCGTTGCCACCGTGTTCTTGGAGATGAACAGCTTTTCGCGGATATAGGGGCGACTGTAACCACGGGCTAGGAGAAAGGCAATTTCCGTCTCGCGATCAGACAGGCCGAATTTCTTCTGCAGCAGTTCGCACCCCACCATGAGTGAGTGCTCGAGCGCATCCGAGCCCGCCGCAGCCATCGGCCGCACTTCAATCGGTTCGCGCTGGGGCGCCGCAATGCCAACGAGAGCCACGAGGCAGATGAGCGCCGACAGAAAGGCCGCCTCAGAAGACGCCGCGGCGGGACCAGCGCATGCGCTCCCCGCGAGGTTGCCAAAAAGCACACCCAGCTGCACAGAGCCATTAAGAAGCCCCACGCCCAAGGCCACAGGCGCCTTTCCTTGCTTGGCAAGAGTGATCGCAAACAAATACACCAGCACCTGAATGAGCGAATCAAGAGTATCCCCGATGGCGTTGGAGACAAATCCGACCCACAGACCGGAAGACCCATGCAGCACAAGCGTTATGATCACGCACGGAACCGCCCAGCGGAACAATCCCGTGAAGCTCACCCTTCTCGAAAAGAATACAATGGCAATGCCCAAAGCTACGCTGGCAAGGCTGGATATGAGCATGGAGACATCAAGATCGATGAGCGCATGCATACTGTCGCGGACATCGGCCAAAGCGGCCTGCCACCCGATGGCGAGATACAGCACCACGAGAACAACCGCGACGCGCCCAAGATAGAAGCCCCACGATTCCGCAATTCCGGAGCGTCGGGATAGAGACGCGCCGGCACCCGACGAAGCTGAAGCGGCGCCCGACGCTTCCGAATCCTTAAGGTAGGGCGACATCCCTCCAACGCTTGACGCCGCCTCTTCGACGCCGCCCCGCTTAGCCCCCTCGCGCAAGCAAAGGAGAAGCAAGACACCGGACATCAGCGGCAGCAACGCCGTCGCCACTACGCCCACAACCCCCTCCAGCAGAGGGTATACCACAACGCACGGCAGGATAACTAGCGACGAGAGGGGCACTACCGCTTCCAGCTCCTCCACATCCAGCACCATAAGCGCACGGGCCCACAGCAGACTGAGCAAGGCATAGCCCACGCCTGTCATGGCTCCTCCCAGCCACGCAAGCCCCAATGCAAATGCACCCAGGGCCGAAATAATGGTTCCCGCTGTCAAAAGCAGCGCTGCCGCTATGGAAAATCTTCGTAAGCAGTGGCCCCCGAGCGGTCTTCGACTCAGCAACAAGCCGCCGACGAAAAATCCGAGCACGACAGCTACCGCCGAGAGGAGCCATGACTCATCGGAGTTGATGGACTGACCGCTTCGACAGGGAAACACTGCCGATGTTGCATAGGTGCAATACAGCCACGCCCAGACAAACCCAATGCCCATGTAGCGCAACTTGAGCGCCGCTTCAACACGACGCATCGAGTCAAATACGCTGTCTTTGGTTATCGCCTTTCCCATCGATTCCCTCCCCAAGCCTCTCATGCCATCGCACCCGCACTCCACAGGATCTCCTCCTCAAAAGAGAAGTATAGCAACTCGCCCCCCCCTCAGGTTCAGAAAACCCCCTGGTAGCGGCATCACCTCAGAGAGGTGATTTCTCGAATAACCGCGCGCAAGCGATGGCCTCTATCGCGCAGTTCCTCCACGATGACGCATTGCGTCGGCCAATCACACCGCTCGTCGACGCAAGAGAGATCCGCGAAATAGGAGGGACTATGAGCAAAGAATCGATGAAGATGAACCGTCGCGACTTCCTCGGCCTGGGCGCCGTGGCCGCCGTGGGAGCCATGGGCTTGGCAGGATGCGCGCCCCAGACTTCGGCCGAGAAAGACCTCGGAGCAACTGGTGGCGCAGCCGCGACGCCCGAAGCCACGGCGGCCGCAGAAGACTGGCTTGGCGCAGAGCCCGAAATCGCTGAGGGCGACATCGTCGAAACCCTCGACACTGACTTCCTCATCATTGGCGCCGGCACGGCCGGCCTTGCCGCTGCTGGTGCGGCGGCCGATTTGGGCCTCGACTTTATTGCCTGCGATAAGAGCAATCAGGTTCCTGAGACGCGCGAGTACTTGGGCGGCGTAGACACCGCCTATGCCAAGGCCAACAACGTGACCATCGACCGCCCGAAGCTTTTAAACGAGCTGACGCGCTACGCCTCCGGCAAGTGCAACCAGAAGCTCATCAAGCGCTGGATCGACGATTCGGCCGAATACGTTGATTGGGTAACCGAGGTAATGAAAGACGCCGGCAAAGAGGTCATGCTGGACATGCCGCCCGAGCATGCCACGGGCGGCACCGACTACTATGTGCCCTATGTGCAGCACCTGTGGGAGCCCTCTTACGTCCCGCCCACGCGCAACGACGTCATCGCCGAGCGCTTGTCCAGCCAAGGTCACGACATTCTGTTCGAGCATAAGATGGTGAAGCTTGTTCACGCCGATGGCAAGGTGACGGGCGCCATCTTCGAAACCAAAGACGGCATGAAGCAGATCAATGCTAAAAACACCCTGCTCGCCACGGGCGGCTACGCAGCCAACCCCGTGATGATGACCGCCCTGCAACCCTCCGCTGTAGCCTGCTGCACCGCCTCCAGCTTCAACCCCACTTGCACCGGCGACGGCATCAAGGCGGGGCTGTGGGCCGGAGCCTCTAAAGACAAGGACGCCGCTCCCATGGTCTTCGACCGCGGAGCCGTGGCCCCTGGCGTGGATGCCGGCTACGAGGGCGAAGGCGAAGGCGCCATGTTCCGCGGAAGCATCTTCCAGGAGAATATCGGCAGCCAGCCCTTCATGAAGGTGAATCGCCACGGCCAGCGCTTCGCCAACGAGTCCACCCCCTACGACTTCATCTGCTTCGCCGCTACCTACCAGCCCGGCGGGGTGTGGTGCCAGGTCTACGACAGCAACATGATGGACGACATGCTGCGCTTCGAAACCGTTGGCTGCTCGCGCGTGGTGCCCTACATCGAGATGGGCATGACCTACGACGAGTACACCGCCGCTTCCCAAGAGTCCGGCATCCTCATGAAAGCCGACACCATTGAGGAGCTGGCCGATCTGCTCGGCTTCACCGGCCAAGACAAGGACAACTTCCTCGCCGAGGTGGAACGCTACAACGGCTTCTACGACGCCCAGGTGGACGAGGACTTCGGCAAAGAGGCCTATCGCCTGTCCGCCATTCGCCAAGCGCCCTTCTACGGTTGCTGGTTCGGCGGCTCGCTGCTGACCACCATTGACGGCCTGCGCATTAACGAGGACTGCCAGGTGCTTGACCCTGAGCTGAACGTCATCGAGGGCCTATATGCCGCCGGTGACGTATCCGGCAGCTTCTTCTCGGGTAACTATCCCGAGTATGTCGTGGGCGTGGCCTGCGGCCGCAGCTCCGTTGAGGGCCGTCACGTGGCGAAGCTGCTTGCTGGCGCCGCTCAATAGCAGCCTGCGAGCCGGGGACTCATTCGTCCATTTCGCCTTCCCGTGAGCCCGCTTCACCAACCGCCAACCATCGCCCCCGCCGCGCGTACGACCCTCCCCGTCGCGCGGCGGCGGACTTTCTGCAGGTTTTTGGCTTGATAGGCCGGCTAGAGCCGTCCAGACCACTCTCCCCGCCCCTTTCCCGTTCCCTGAAATCGTCAGCAAACCGGCACAGAATCGCCCCTCGTGCTGCAAGCACCCGCGTGCTATAGTGGGCGCGTGGCTTCAAACACTGCTGAAACGACAAAAGGGGCCCCTTATGATCACAACTGAAGTGGCATTCTCCCGTTCCACCTGGCGCAAATCCAAGGAATTCAGCACCGCCCTGCACGACCTCGCCCAGCGCATGCCCATGGAGCTCGTGCGCCTTTACGTGACCGAGGGCGTGCGTACGCCGCGGGTGCGCATTGACTACTACGACCGTATCGACGAGTTACGCGAACTGCGTCGCGAAGCCCTGCTGGCCGAGATGCGCCACGTGGAGGCCCAGGCCGAAAGCTGGTTTGAAGAGCATCCCGACGAAGCGGCCCGCATCGCCGCCGAATACCGCCGCACCCAGGCCACGCCGGAGATGCTTCTGGGCACCGCCGTCGTCAACGGGGAAAGCCCCGCGTTCGGCTTCACGCCCGAGACCTATCTGATCGCCCCCAGCCTGCGCGTTTACGAGCTGTTCATGTGGTACGACGAGAACGAGCGCTGGACACGGAATTAGCAGCTGCCGCACTTGCGCGCCGCCTCCTCACTTGTGCCCCGCCTCCGCCCGCGCCCCTTCTCTGCCCCAGCTTCCGCTCCGAGCCTCTTGCTTTGTAACCGCCCCGAAACCAACAAGGCATCCCCATCGCGGTAAGATTATGCGAGTTTACCCGAGAGAAAGGACGCCCATGGGCATCGTAGAAGGCAAGGTGGCCATCGTCACCGGCGGCACACGCGGCATCGGATTCACCATCGTGCGCGAGTTTTTGAAGAACGGCGCGAAGGTGGCGCTGGCCGGATCGCGCCAGGAGACCGTGGATGCGGCGCTCGCCAAGCTCGCCGAGGAGGGCTTCACCGACAACGTCATGGGCATCGCGCCCGCACTGACCGATCCCGACTCCGTGGCGGCGGCCTTCGCGTCGGTGGTCGATCGCTTCGGGCGCTTGGACGTGCTGTGCAACAACGCCGGCGTCAGCTCCCGCACCCCGCTGGTCGATTACACCCTGGAGGAGTTCAACAAGGTCATGTCAATCAACGTGACCGCTGTGTTCGTGTGCACCCAGGCGGCGGCCCGCATCATGATCGAGCAGGGCGAGGGCGGCGCCATCGTGAACACGAGCTCCATGGTGGGCAAGTATGGCCAGCCCTCCGGCTTCGCCTACCCCACGAGCAAGTTCGCCGTGAACGGGCTCACGCTTTCGCTTGCCCGCGAGCTTGCCAAGCACAAGATCCGCGTGAACGCCGTGGCCCCGGGCGTCACCCACACCGACATGGTGGACGCGCTGCCCGACTCGGTCATCAAGCCGCTCATCGAGTCCATCCCGCTGGGTC
>OGQL01001989.1_pt1 | contig 14014 bp, 10 predicted proteins | sample 1553211 | NCBI WGS metagenome assembly OGQL01 (sample SAMEA2579942, study PRJEB22360) | human gut metagenome
TGCGCTGCTTGAGGGAGATCTTTCGCCCGGAAAGCAGCGCAAAGGCAGCGCCCACTGTAATGACGCCCAATCCTCCGATCTGGATCAGAAGAAGAATTACGCTCTGCCCGAATGCCGACCAGTAGCTGCCGGTATCCTGTACCACAAGGCCGGTCACGCAAAGGGCAGAGGTGGAGGTAAACAGTGCCTCATGGAACGGTGTGACGCACCGCTGCTGTGCAGCGACTGGGAGCATCAGAAGCAACGCGCCCACCAGATCAACTGCCGCAAAACCTGCAATAATGACCTGAAAAGAAGAAAAACGGTGCTGCCTGTAACGAGGATATTGAATCATAAAAGCTCCTTTACCTGTCCGTGTGCATAAAGATTAGCATGGAATAGATAAAGGAGCCGTAAAGAAAATTGTAGAAGTATAAAGATTCCATTAAAATTGATCGGCCAACACTAAAAAATGCCGGACATCACCAGCGCAAAAGTGGCAATGTCCAGCATTCATTTAGATTTCCAGCCTGTGGTTCCCGGTTGCATTTTTCAGGTATTCCTCCGGGTCACTGTTCAGAATCAAATCGGCATAGCCAAGCGGGGGTCATTGTAGATGGCTATAAGGTTTTGGACACACAGCCGTCGGGGAAGAGCCGGAGCTTGTCGGGGCAAGGCCCCTCCATCTTGCTTGCGCAAGACCGCTCTGCCGCTTAAAAGCCCCACTGGGGCTTTTGTTGCCCCGCCTGCGGTGGGGCCGTGCTGTTCAAGTCCTCTTATCCGCTGTTATAGCTAAAGGGAAAATGTCATATAAAGCAAAAAAGACAGCTACCAAAAGCTGTCTTCCTTGTGGTGCAGTAAAGCAATCCAAATCCGAACCATTTCCCTCGGATGCAACTTCTGTCGCTTCTCCAAAGGTGACGGTCTGTGTTCCTTCTTTATAATTAAAAGTTATCAAAACCTTATCATCATACAGATAAATCGCATTGATAAACGTATCCACCAGCGCCTGCCGCTGGTCTTTCAGGCTCATGTCCAGCTTGCGAAACCGCAGCAGCCAGAACCGAATGAATTCTTCGGTCACTTTCGGCTTCGCCAGCTTTTCTTCCGCAATGCGGGCTTCAAGCTCACGCTTGGTTTCTTCCAGCTGCTCCAGCCGCTCCTTGGTGGAACTGGTCAGGATTCCAGCTTGAATCGCGTTCAGCATATTCTGGATACCAGATTCCGCATCCCGAAGCTGCTTCTCATAGAGTGGAATGTTGGTGTTCTCCTTATTTTGCAGTTCCATCACCTTGGCGATGATGGATTCCATAGCGGCATCGTCTTTCACAAGCTGCATGGTCTGGTTGACCACCAGATCTTCCAGCCACTGTTTGCGGACGGTCTTTTTCTTGCAGCCCTTGTGCTTTTTGGCAGTGGCACATTTATAGTAGCGGTGGACTTCACCCGTCCGGCTTGTGCCGCTTTCGCCAAACATCAACGCCCCACAGTAGCCGCAGAACAGCTTGGTGGTGAGCAGATAGTCATCCTCTGCCTTTCTACGGGCAGGGGCTTTTTTGTTTTTGGCGATTTTCTTCTGCACATCCTCAAACAGTTCCAGTGGAATGATGGGCGGGATAGCATCCGGCACGACCACATCCCGGAATTTCAGTTCTCCGATGTACCGCCGGTTCTTGAGCATATGTTCAACGCTGTTATAAGTAAATGCACCGCCCACCGGGTTCTTGATGCCGTTTTCGTTCAGCCAGTCCCGAATCTCCTTCATAGTGGAGCCTTCATTGTACTTCTTGAACGATTCAAGCACAAAAGGCGAGGTGAGAGGGTCGATGTGGAACTTCCGCTCGGAATCCAGCGTGTACCCAAAGGTTCCACGGCCACCGTTGCAGCGGCCTTTCAGGATGTTCTCGGTCTGTCCACGCACGACCTTCTCGGCAAGGTCAGCGGAGTAGTATTCCGCATAGCCTTCCAGCACAGATTCCAGAATAATGCCCTCCGGCCCCTCGGAGATGATCTCGGTGGCAGACATGAGCTTGACGCCGTTCTTCTTCAGTTGGGTCTTATACCGGGCACTGTCGTAGCGGTTCCGAGCAAAACGGTCCAGCTTCCAGACCAGCACAATGTCAAACAGCTTCTTGTCGCTGTCCTTAATCATCTGCTGGAACTCCGGGCGGTTGTCCGTCTTGGCGGAGATAGCACGGTCAATATAGTGCTTGACGATGGTGATGCCGTTTTTCTCGGCATAAGCCGTGCATTCCCGGATCTGGCCTTCGATGGATTCTTCGCGCTGGTTGTCCGAGGAATAGCGAGCATAGATCACGGCGGTCATGGCGGGCACCTCCATTTTATACGTCATTGAACGGTAATACGTTCATCAAAGCAATGTTTCGTATAATGTATATACCACAGTTTTGCCCTGATTGCAAGCCCAATGATTTATTTTCATGATTCCAACAGACAAATTGTCTTAAGATTATATTCCGAGCAAAATGTGAAGTCCAAGCCCGGCCACGCCGCACAGGCACATGGTCAGGATGGGATTCCACTTGAGCTTCCGTAGGACAAAAAATGCCGATGCAAAACTGCCGATGCCGATCCAGTCTACGTTGGCGAGCGTCTTTGCACTCTCTCCGAACACCACCATAGACAGTATAGAAAGACCTGCACCAAAGATAAGCGCTACAATGACCGGACGCAGGCAGGCCAGAACACTTTGCAGCAGAGAAATATCCTTGTATTTACGATAGATGTAGGATAGAAGTGAAACAAAGAACAGCGCCGGTGTAATGCAACCTAGTGTTGCAATGATGGCTCCGGGTACCTGCGCGATACGCAAACCAACAAAAGTTGCCGAGTTGACCGCAATGGGACCAGGGGTCATTTCTGCAATCGTGATGAGGTCAGTAAACTCCTGCATCGTCAGCCAGCCATGTTGTTCCACCACTTGGCTCTGGATCAGGGGCATGGCCGCATAGCCGCCGCCTACGCTGAACATACCCACCTGCAAAAAGCTGAGAAAAAGCTGTAAGTAGATCATTTTGCACCACCTTTTTTCCACTGGACCAGAGCCAGCACCACGCCGAATACTGCAGCGGCAAGGATGACCACCACCACATTGACATCAAACACCGTATTTGCGACAAACGCTGCGACCATCAGGGCAATATACACCCATGAGCGGGTCTTCAGCACCTTGCCGCCGAGGTCGAATACAACATCCAGAATGACCGCCGCCACACCAGCCTGCATTCCCTTGAGTAACAACGCGATATAGCGATTGGTGGCAAAAGCATTGTAGAACACAGAAATGACTGAAAGAATGACCATAGGTGGGATGATGGTGCCCAACACTGCCACGATCATTCCAATCAAGCCTTCTACCTGCCAGCCTACCAGAATTGCAGCATTGACCGCGATTGCGCCCGGAGAGGACTGCGCCAACGCTGTCATATCCAGCATTTCCTGTTCATCGATCCAGTGCAGCTCATCTACAAATTTTTTCTTCATAAAGGTCACGATGACAAAGCCGCCGCCGAAGGTAAAGCTGCTAATGTACAGCGTACTCAAAAACAGCTTCCAAAGCCGTGCTAACCGTGTACCGTATGTTTTATTTTCATCCATACAAGTTTTCTTCTCCTTTTTTGATTTTCGGACAACTATATTCGTTTTCTTACTATTTCAAACAGCTTTTAACTGTTACTGCTTGCGAAAGCCCGTATTTTCCGGTATCCTTGTTTTAAGAACTGCGAAGCACGGAGGGAATCTCTATGAAACATAATACATTTCTCGTCAAGCCAGCGTCCAGCCTGTGCAATCTGCGTTGCCGGTACTGCTTTTATGACGATGTTTCCAACAGCCGAGCCTGCAAAAATATGGGACTGCTTTCCCATGAAATGGCAGGAGAACTGGTTGAAAAGGCTTTTGCAGCCACAGAGGAAGGCGGCAGCGTCCATTTTCTGTTTCAGGGCGGCGAACCGACTCTTGCCGGGTTGGATTTCTTCCGGTTCTTTCTGGAAACGGAGCGTTCCATGCAGCGCAATATCTCTGTGTTCCACAGCATCCAGACCAATGGCATTTGTCTGGATGAAGAGTGGGCTTCCTTTTTCAAAGCCAACTCTTTCCTCGTAGGCCTCTCTCTGGACGGCACACAGGAGAACCATGATCTCTATCGGCTGGACGCAGCTGGGCAGGGCACATGGGATAAAGTAACTCATGCGCTTGCGCTGCTGGATGCCTACAGGGTCGAAACGAATCTGCTCTGTGTTGTGACCGGACAGCTGGCCAGAAAGCCGCAGCGAGCCTTCAAAAGCCTCTGCGAGTTGGGACAGCACAATCTGCAATTCATCCCATGTCTTGACCCACTTGATACGATTGGAGGGCAGGCATATTCTCTAACGCCGGAACTTTATGGTCGTTTTCTGTGCGGCGTCTTTGATACTTGGTATCAGCAGCTGCAACGAGGCAATTATATCAGCGTTCGCAATTTTGAGGACTATCTGCGTATCCTGCTGGGAATGCCGCCTACCTCCTGCGCTTCCTCCGGTTCCTGTGGACATTATCTTACCGTAGAAGGTGACGGAAGCCTTTATCCCTGTGACTTTTATGTTCTGGATGAGTGGAAGCTGGGAAATCTGAGCCACTGTACCGTTGAAGATGCGCTTGATTCTCCCACAAGCCAGACATTTCTGGCACAGGGCCGCAAACGCCCGGCGGAATGCGCAGCATGTGCTTATCAGCTGCTCTGCCGGGGCGGATGCAAGCGAGATTGGGATGCCTCTGGAAGCAACCGCTTTTGCGCAGCGTATAAGCAGTTCTTTGCCTATGTGCTTCCGCGCCTGCATACTGCTGCACATTTTCTGGCACAACAAAACCGATAAAGAGATTCTCCCGGAGAGCAGTACTGCCTCCGGGAGAATCTTTATTTTACCTTTTTGATCTTCCGGATGGAATGGCCATCGTAGAGGATGGGCTTCATGACATAAGTGTAGTTCCGGTCATCGCATTCGCCGGTGGAAATCATCTCCATAAGCCGCAGCGCAAGCTGACGTCCCATCTCGAAGCCTTGCTCCACGGAGCAGGTAACATCCTCCTGCCGATAAGTTTCTTCGGAATAATCAAAACAGACCAGCGAATAATCTTCGGGTACAGTCTTCCCCATTTTCTGCAGGGTTTTCATGACCAGCCGATAGATGATGTAGTTGCAGCAGACGATAGCGGTGCATTTAGGGATGCTCTTCAGAAATCTTTCAATGGAACGGACATAGCTTTCGTTGTGGGCTTCGTCCGAAATACACCACTTGATGTAATCATCGTTCAGTTCCAAACCACGATTTCGCATCGCTTCCGCCATGCCTTGAAACTTTTCTACGCTCTGGTAGTTGTCGTACACGAAGATGCCTGCAATGTGGCTGTGTCCGGCATCCATCAGGCGTCCTATCAGCTGATGGGCACATTCGATGTCATTGATCGTTACGCGGGGGCAGCGCAAGTTCCGATAGAAGTTGTTGTAGAATATCACCGGGATCTTACGTCGGTAAAGCTCCTTGTAGCAGTCAAGATTTGGGCTGAGGATGCTCGATTTGACACCATCCACGATGAAACCGTGAAAATTCTGATGTACCACAGTCTCCAGACAGCGGCGTTCGTTGCAGAATTTGTTATCGGTCAGAAATACATGCAGATCTACCCGTTCCTGCGTCAAGACGCTGCGCACGCCCTCGATCAACCCGGAATTTGCACTGGTGTCCTGACCCTGTAGAATAAGGCCGATCTTGTAAAGAGCACCCTCCGTGTTCAAGTCCCGGGTCATTACTTTTTCCCGGTGGAAATAAGTCCCACTTCCCTTGAGCTTGTACACGAGTCCTTCTGCTACCAACTGGTCGATGGCCACTCGTATCGTTTCTCGGCTGACACCCAGCTTCCGGCAGAGCGCATTTTCCGAAGGCAAACGCTGGTTCCCGGAAAATTTGTTTTCGTCAATATAAGCCAGAAGCCAGCGATAAACCTGATCGGATTTTTTCTCAACAGCCGAGAGCATGGGCAAGCGCTCCTTTTCAGTCGGTGATAGTGGGGCGGCTGCCTTCCGCGTGCTGAATCCAGTTCAGCAGACGTTCACGAAGTTCCGCCTTGACCGCAGCATATGCAGGATCCGCGACCACATTGTTCAGCTGCCACGGGTCTTTCTGCATATCGTAAAGGAAGTCGTCTGCATAAACATCGGATGCCGCAGCCTCGCCGCCGTTGACGCCGGGTGCATAGACAGAATACATATAATCTGCAGTACGGATGCAGCGTCCGCAACGGCTTTCCGAAATCTGTGCATAGACCTCATTGACTCTATTATGGTTTTTCTTTTCCACAACGTCAAGCAGATTTTCACCGATCATCTTATCACCGACATCCACGCCTGCCAGAGCCAGCAGAGTTTTGGGAATGCTTTCGGTGCTGACCAGGTCGGTGATCTCCTTGCCACCCTTGAACGGGCCGCCACAGATGACCAGCGGCACATGCAGGCAACCGTCATGGCAGGAGCGCTTGTAATCATCATAGCCGTTCAGGTGCGCGTCACGGTTGCGGGTCTTGAAGTGAGAGCCATGGTCGGAAGCATAGAGGATAACTGTATTATCATACAGGCCTTTTTCTTTCAGCTTTGACACCAGCTTACCAAGGTTTTCATCAAGGCTGGCACACTGGCCCAGATAATCCGGGTACTCTTCCGCTGCGTTTCCACCCAGAGCCTTCAGATCTTCCGGCAGAACAAAATCTGCGAATCGCTGCTTGGAACCGTTGGGGCCTTCGTAGTGATTATGGTCGTTCTGATGGTGCGGCTCGATCTGCGACACGGTCATGAAGAAGGGCTTTTCGCCGGCATACTGGTCAAGATAGTCCAGCGCAAACTGGTTAATGCAGTCGGCACGGTAGCCCTTGAAATCGATGCGGTTGTTGTTCTCATCAAACACATAGCCATCGTAGCCGTGGGAGGTGAACTCCAGCACATCCGCAGCACGCCAGTAACCGGTATAGCCACCGCGCAGCTCCAGCGGAACAGCGGTGATGGTGTGGTCAACGGTGGGCTTTTTCTCCAGCTCACCGTCCGAAGCCAGATGCCACTTGCCGATGTAGGCCGTCTCGTAGCCGGCATCCTTTTCCATGTACTCGCCCAGCGTCTTGATGTTGGAGGGCAGCATCAGATTATTGCGGAAGCAACCGGTCTCGGTGGGATATTTGCCGGTCTGGAACAGAGCACGGCAGGGGCCGCACACCGGCTGAGGCGAAAAGGCATTGTCAAACTTCACACCCTCTGCCGCCAGCTTGTCCAGATTAGGCGTGATATTCAGTGGCTGGCCGAAGCAGCCGCAGGTGTCCCAGCGCTGCTGGTCACTGAAATAGAAAATGATATTATATGCCATGGTTTTACCTTCCTTTACTGTTCTGCTTTGGTGTTCTTTGCTTCCTTCATCTTGCCGCGCAGAATGCCGAGAATGACCACCACGATCAGCGCAATGAAGATCCAGCAGTACACGCTGCTGACGAAAATTCTGGGGCTTCCATCCGAGATGAGCAGAGCGCGGCGGAAGTTGGTTTCCGTCATGTTGCCCAGCACCATGCCCAGCAGCACAGGGACGGCAGGCAGCTCCAGCTTGCGCATGAACCATGCCATCACGCCAAATACCAGTGCCACGCTCAAATCAAAATAGCTGCTGTTTACCGAGTAAGCACCGGCAAAACAGAAGATAACGATGATGGGGGTCAGGATCTGCTGGGGGATGGAGACGACCTTTGCAAACAGGCCGGTCAGGTATCTGCCCTGCAGGAACATGAAGATGTTCACGAGGATGAGGCCCAGCATGATGGCGTACATGATAGGGCCATCGGTGGTGAACAGCGAGAGTCCGGGGTTCAGGCCGTTGATCATCAGAGCGGACAGCATAATGGCCACGCAGCCGTCGCCGGGGATGCCCAGCGTCAGCAGGGGGATGAGGGTCGCACCGCAGACAGCGTTGTTGGCCGACTCCGCCGCCGCAACGCCCTCCACAGAACCGTGGCCGAACTCTTCCGGATGCTTGGACAGGTTCTTTGCCGTGTTGTAGGAGAACCACGATGCTTCCGAAGCACCCGTACCGGGCACAATGCCGACACAGGAACCAATGATTGAACCAATCAGCACAGGGCGGAGCATCCGTTTATATTCGTCTTTTGTAATTTTTCCATCGTCATTGCCAATTTTTCCGGCATGAAGGTTCAGTTCACTATGCTTCAGCTCAGCCTTTCCGATGATTTCCACCAGCGCAAACAGGCCGATAAGGGTAACGGCAAGGTCGAGGCCCAGATACAGGCGATGGATGCCGAAGGTAAAGCGGTCATAGCTGGTCATGGGGTCTGCACCAACACAAGAAATGATCAGACCGAGGCAGGCAGCGATGATGCCCTTGACGAGACTTTTGCCCGAAACGCCTGCGATGATGGTCATGCCGAACAGACAGACCATGAAGTACTCGGCTGTTCCAAGCTGCGCCGAAATTTTGGCGACCTGGGGGCCGAGGAAGAGCAGCACCAGCGCAGAGAAGATGCCGCCGAAGGTGGAGGCGTAGAGCGCAATTTTAAGTGCGGCTTTCGTGCGGCCCATCTTGGACAGCGGATTACCGTCCAGCATCGTAGCGGCCGCATGGGGAGTGCCGGGCGTGTTAATAAGAATAGCCGACACCGAACCGCCGTATCCGCCCGCACAGTAGATGCCCAGAAGGAACATCATGCCGGGGATCGCCCTCATGGTGTAGGTGACGGGCAGGAACAGGATGATGCAGAGGATGACGCTCAGGCCCGGGATGGCTGCGAACACGCAGCCGATAAAGACACCGAGGTTGATCCAGATGATATTTTCGAGGGTGAATAGCAGCCCGGAGGCCGGGCCGATAAAATCAAACAAACCCATATTCTGCCTCCTCAGAAACTAACATTCAGAACAAAGTGGAACACGACCCAGATCAGTACGGCCATCGAGACCGTGATGGCGTAGTAGAGGGGCTTCTTGCAGCGGAAAAACAGCAGAAAGGCCAGTGCGCAGAACACGGCACCCACCACGAACAGGTCGGTGACCTTCGCCAGAAGATAGGTGATCACCAGAATGAAGACGATGACCAGAGCTTTTGCTTCCACCAAGAGATTCAGCGTTTTCGTTTTGACGGGACGGTGCATCACCATGTTGTATGCCTCCCGGCCCACCAGAAGGGCGCTCATGGCCAGCATGAGCCAGACCAGCATCGTCGGGAAGGCGCGGCCGTTCACAACGTCCTTTTCTGAGATCTGCACCTGCTGGGGCATGATGAGCAGCAGTACAATGCCGATGACCAGAAACAGAATGCCGCAGATCAGGTCAACGGGGTACTCGATGTTCTTCTTCTCGAGCTTCGCGCCCCAGTCATCCAGTCTTGCTTCGATGCGTTCTATCAGATTTTTCACCTGTTTCCACTCCTTTTTAAATATAAAAGCAGGGGACGGTGTCATCCCCTTCCCCTGCTTCAGCTTTTTGTCGCTATGAGGACTTTTTATCAGCCTGCCACGATGTCCTTATACTGCTCGACGATGCTCTTGACGTTCTCAATATGAGCTTTGACGTCATCTTCGCTCATCGTATCAACTTCCAGCAGCATGGTATCGTTCAGCCACTCGACCATTTCCTGATCGGCAAGGATCTTATCGTACAGCTCTTTCAGCTCTGCAACCTTTGCAGCATCGGTACCCTTGCGTGCCATCACGAAGCAGCGGTTGCGGAAGTAAGGATAGCCCTTGGAGCCAACGCCCTCAACACCAGCGAAGGGGCCGTTTTCGATAGCCTTGTCATCGAATGCGCAAACCACATCAACGCCGCCCTGCTGGTAGGTCTCAAGAATCTGAGACTGGTGAGAGACCGCGAAGTTCGTTTCACCCTTAGCTACAGCCTGTGCAGCCTCCGCAGCGGACTGGTACGGAGTCAGTTTCAGCTGGTCGCCGGCACCCATAGAGCCGAACAGAGCCGCTGCCAGGAAAGCCTCGGAGCCGGTAGCGCCGTTAACGGCCACGGATACGGGGTTGCCTGCCTTGACATAGGCCTCCAGATCGTCCAGGTTCTTGAGGTTCAGTGAAGAATCAGCGGACAGGACGAAGACGGAGGAGTACAAGTTCTCCACGAACTCGAAATCGTCGTAGCTGAACTGCAGCTTGGCCGGATCCAGAGTCTCGGTAATGGCGAACAGACCCTCACCGGCGAAGACCAGTTCCTTATCATTTGCCTTAGTACTGGACACCCAAGTGTTGACAGTAGCAGCATCGCCCTTGACGGCTTCAGCAACCAGTGTGATTTTATTATCAGAATAATCAGGGGACTTGGCAGCAGCCTTTTGGCTGACCATCGCTGCTACACCAGACGGTGCCCACGGGCAGGTAACTTTCCAGCTCTCCTGTTTGCTTCCGCAGCCGGTAAGCATCGACAAAGCAAGGACACCGGCGGTGACCAACGCCGCAATACGCTTTTTCATCATTTTACTCTCCTTTTTTGTTTTGCCTTTTCGTGTGGTAGCAAGCACTTCACCGTGCTTTTGTTACCAACAAGATAACATTTCAAGCAATTTTAAGTCAACAAATTTTTTTATTTTACAAAAAAAGTTGTCTGGCAAAAGAGCTAAATGACCACATCTGTATTTTGCTGTAGAAAACTTATTGTGCATATTGTACATCCGCTTGAATCATCTTTGTGCAGCTTAAATTCTTTCATGATGTAAAGTGTATCATATTCATAATAGAAGTCTTACTATTGTCTCCATTCATCAATAATTTCTTCGGAATCATCTTGACGTACCTTACGAACCATGATATTCTCTATCACAAATCCCACTGAACTTGTAGATTGATTGCAAATCTTCTGCAAAAGTGGTTGGTTATCACCGTGAGACCCACCACTTCAGTGAGGAAAAATCCACGAAAGAAGCTACCGCCCCGCAACACACCCGATTCATTTTGCCGCCGACTCACCCCGACAAAATCCATCGCTGCGCTGCGTGGGCGGTATTTTTCTTTATGGGAAACGTACCTTGAAAATTTCATAAGCCGACCGGACGTGATACCGACTTTTCGTCAACGCCGCTGCAAAACAGGGGTAGGAACTTCGTTCGGAGCAAACGGTGATCAACATACACGAGTAGCGGAACTCTCTACTTATTTTTGCGCCTTAACAATTCGGAAACATTTGTTGATGAAGCGTTTTGAGCGCAGCGGTAGAGGGCAAGAACCGTCCCGTGGCCACAAATTTTCAATTCTTGAAAATTTCCTGTCCATCCGGGACTTCACTTCTGCAATGCGTCTGCATTTCCGAAGTGATCTTGTTGGGGCGTGCCTGCCCCAAACCCTGCTAGGAACGCGTGCTATAAGCTGGAATTTATAGATTCAATGGATAAAGGTGTGGCTTGTTCCAAACTCATGCATTTATTATAATAGGGCTGTGAGGAGGTGCTGGAATGAAGCAGTGTCCCATTGATTTCTTTGACCCGGAGGTGCAGCATTTGGCCGCATCTGCCGGGTGCAGACTTTACCGGATGCAAAACGACACCGGCGAAGGGCTCATCTCTGAATATCCGATCCTGTCGGGGATCGATCTTTTCTACAATGACTTTCACATGAAGGACGGGCAGAATCAGAACAAACGCCCCATGCCGGATACCATCGAAATCAATCACTGCCGGGAAGGGCGGTTTGAGTGCGAATTTCAGAACGGCGATTATCAGTATATCGGTGCGGGCGACCTGTCCATTCACCGGCTGAGCCACACCACCCGGCAGACCCGTTTTCCACTGGCGCACTATCACGGCATTTCCATCACCATCGACTTGCCGCGGGCGCAGCAGACGCTTTCTTCTCTGGAAGCCATCATGGGCGATCTTGATATCCATTTGGAAGCCATCGCCGAGCGTTTCTGCCGGGAAGAGAGCTGCTATGTGCTGCGCAGCAACCGGGAAGTCGCGCACATTTTCTCGGAGCTGTATGCCGCCCCACCGGAACGGATGGCACACTACCTGAAAGCCAAGGTACTGGAACTGCTCATGCTCCTAAACGACCTACCGCAGGAGTCCTTCTCGGAAAAGCGGCGGTTTTTCTCCCGCAGTCAGGTCACGGCTGTCCGGGCGATACACGATGCAATGATACAAGATCTCAGTCACCATTACACATTGGCTGAGCTTTCCCGGCAGTTCGGCATTGCGCAGACTTCCATGAAGCTGTGCTTCAAAGCCGTTTATGGCAGCTCCATTTATCAATACATGAAAACCTACCGGATGCAGACCGCCCGCGTCCTTTTGCAGGATACAAGCCGCAGTGTGACCGAGATCGCAGCTACACTCGGCTATGATAACCCTAGCAAATTTTCGGAAGCGTTCAAAAAGGAATACGGCATAAGCCCCACTCTGTTCCGAAACTCGCCGTCCGAATTGGATGTTTCCTGACGGTTCGGAGTGGCAGACCGTCTTTGTTTTGTTATACTTTCTGGTTAGAAGAAACTAACAAAGAAAGGATATTCCATTATGAGACGAATTCAAACCGGCGTGATTGCCGTATGCCTCGCCGCCGCTCTCCTGTCAGGCTGTGCAGGTTCTTCCGCCCAGAGTACCGCAAGCAGCACTGCCGCAAGTTCTGCGGCAGCTTCTTCCGTCAGCACCACTGCTGTTTCCGCCAACTATGACGGTGGTTCCGGCACGCAGGAAGACCCCTACCAGATCAACAGCGTAGATTCCCTGCTGACCTTTGCTTCCAACGTCAACGATGGCTCGCAGGGCGGCTATGCCGGTGTTTCCTTCAAGCTGACCAGTGATCTGGACCTGTCTGGCGTCGAGTGGGCTCCCATCGGCAACATGAACGACATGGAAACACACTCCACCCTGTTCCTCGGCTCCTTTGATGGCGACGGCCATACCATTTCCAACCTGAACTATACTTCGGATGTTTACAACTGCGGTGCTGGTCTGTTCGGCGTAAGCTGCGGTGAGGTGAAAAATCTGACACTGGAAAATGCCATGGTCGCAGTAACGGAAGGCACTTCCATGGCCATTGGCGGTGTTGTGGGCTACAACATGGGCTCTGTAGACAACGTCACACTGAAAGGTGATTCCACCATTACCGGCAACAACTGTGTCGGCGGCATCGTGGGCGGCAACAACAACTCCATCACCAACTGCACGGTGGAGGGCGCTACCGTGGTCGTCATCGGTGACAATCACTTTACCGATCAGATCATCCAGGCAGACGTTGCCGAGTGCGGCGGTCTGGTAGTCGGCGGCAGCTTTGGCGGCAGCATCGACAGCTGCACCGCATCCGGCACCGTAAAAGCCACCGGCAATGAGCCGGTGGGTCTGGGCGGCATCGGTGGCTGTCTGGAAATGATGGACACCATCACCAACTGCACCGCTGATGTGACCATCGAGAGCGAAAACGGCGGTCACGCCATTGGCGGTTTATGCGGCTATGCGGGTACTCATTCCAACCCGGATATCTGCCTTGAGACGGAAGGCTTCTCCACTAAAAACTATCCCTCTGTCATTGACAACTGCAATGTGACCGTGAACATCAAGGCAAACGGTGCCACCCATGTGGGCGGCCTTGTGGGTACCGGTCTGTACTACTACGGTGAGGAGACGGTTTTCAAAATCACCAACTGCTCGGTAAAGGGCAGCATTGACGGTGCCGTTACACCCGGTACCGTTGCAGGCCGCGCCGAGGGCAGCACCATTGAAAGCTGCACTGCCGATGTGACCATTGACGAGAACGCTGGTACGGAGCAGGTCGGCACAACGACCCAGATGTACGAAAGCGCAGACCAGTAAAATGATTTTCTCCATAAGGGCAATCAAGTTCGCACAATGATAACTTGATTTCAAAGAAAAAGGCAGGATACCACCGTCATGGTGATACCCTGCCTTTGCTCGTTTACTGTTCCGAGTAGTCCTTTCGCAGAACCTCCTGTAAACAAAAAACGTACCCGAACCCTTTTTCGTAAAGAATCGGGTTCGAGTACGAA
>OGQL01002000.1_pt1 | contig 13943 bp, 10 predicted proteins | sample 1553211 | NCBI WGS metagenome assembly OGQL01 (sample SAMEA2579942, study PRJEB22360) | human gut metagenome
CATATCTATATGTTTTTAATTTATTAATAATTCTTTGAATATGTCACGCTTAGCAAAGAAACCCTGTTAAGTCAAACAAAAAACAGGCTGCACAAATTAAGCAGCCTGTTCTCTTTCTGGCAATCAACCTATTTAGCGGCTTTGGCTTCGTCAATAGCGCGCTGAATATCGCTTTCGCTGAGGGTCTGAATCATATTGCCCTCAACAACCAATGTCGGAACACCGGTAACGCGGATTTTCTCCGCCAAAGAAGACGTATCGGTCATAGCCTTGGCAACTTTGTCAGAATTCATATCGGCTTTCATCTTTTCCAGATCAACGCCTGCCTTGACGGCGAGTTCGTCAATTTTGGCTTCCGAAAGCTGTCCCGGATTTTCCATAATATTCTTATAAAACTCCTTGGCATATCCTTGTTCTGCTGCCGCATACAAGGCCTTAGCGGCATACTGGGACTGCGGAGACAAGAAGAACAACGGCTTCAAAACAACACGAACATCGCTGTTTTTATCCATAATGCTCATCAACGTCGGAGCCAGTTTGTGGCAATAACCGCAGGCAAAATCAAAAAATTCGACAACGGTAATTTCGCCTTTCTCGTTGCCGATAACCGGGCTGGCGGCATAATTGTTAATTTCTTCAATATTGTCCGCAACCAGCTTTTTGGCAGCAGCGCGGGCTTCTTCCTGACGTTTGGCTTCGCCTCTTTGCAGAGCATCAATAATCATCTGCGGATTATTGCTCAGCACGGCCATAACCCCTTCTTCGCTGACCATTGCCGGTTCGGCGCTTTTGTTATGGCAGCACAAAATGCACATAACCAAAGCGGCAACAGCGACGATTAAAGCGAGGACCGAAACGTAAATTGCATTAACTTTATTCATTTCATATATCCTTCTAATTTACAAATAAACACAAATATAATTTAGCTAAACTATTATATATTTACAAGCGTAATTTAAAGTATATTTATTAAAATTCTCCAAACATCTAAATCTTTTTTTCACTATTTGGCTCTATAGTGAAAAATAAAACCAAAGTTTCGTATGAGGACGGATTAACATGTTTCACGCCAAATTTTCGCTGTTTTCCAAAACCAAACCGTTAGAAAACAAAATTGACCTTTTTCATGACAAATTGCTTGATGCCGCCATGAACTTCAAAAAGGCCATCCGCATTTATCTCAAAGAAAAGCGCAGCGAAGAATATAAAAAAATCAACAAGCAAATCAAACAAATCGAGCATGACGCCGATAATCTCCGCCGTGATATCGAAGCCAAACTCTATACCCAGAACCTGATTCCCGACCTCCGCGCCGATGTCTTAAATCTGGTGGAAAACCTTGATAAGGTCATCAACAAGTTTGATGAGGTTGTTTACGAATTTTATATTGAGCAACCCGACATTCCCGAAGAATACCACATGCGTTTCACCGAAATCTGCGACCTCAGCGCCGACTGCGCCGAAAACCTTTCCATCGCCTCGAGGGCTTTTTTCCGCGATTTCAGTTCCGTCCGCGACTTTTCACAAAAAGTCTACTTTATCGAGCATGAATCTGACGTCAGCTCCGGCCACCTCAAACAGGCCGTCTTCGATTCGGAATTGCCCCTGGCCAACAAACTCCAGCTTAACATCCTGATCAGCGAAATCGCCGAAATCGCCGACATCGCCGAAGACTGTGTTGATGAACTGCTGATCTTTACCATCAAGAGGGATATCTGATGGATTTGGGGTATTTCATATTTTTAAGCAGCGGTCTGTTTCTGGGCTGGTCCCTTGGGGCTAACGATGCCGCCAACATCTTCGGCACCGCTGTCGGAACCAAAATGGTCCGCTTTCGCACCGCCGCCCTTATTTCTTCAATATTCATCATTCTCGGTGCAGTCTTTACCGGCGCCGGTGCCAGCAAAACTTTAGGCGAACTTGGCTCGATCGATGCGCTCGCCGGCGCTTTCATGGTCGCTCTGGCCGCCGCCGTTACCATCTATTGGATGGTCAAGCTCGGCTTGCCTGTTTCCACTTCTCAGGCAATCGTCGGCGCCATTGTCGGTTGGAACATTTACAGCGGCAAACCGACCGAAATCACTATCCTAAGTCAAATCGTTGGCACCTGGATCATCTGCCCGGTACTCAGCGGCATAATTGCCATACTGCTATATTACCTGATTCGCAGCCGGCTGAAAAAATCCAAAATTCATATTCTTCGCCGCGATACCTACACCCGGATCGGCTTGATTTTGGTAGGCGCTTTCGGCGCTTATGCTCTGGGCGCCAACAACATTGCCAACGTCATGGGAGTCTTTGTCGATTCCAGCCCGTTTCAGGCGCTAAGGCTTCCGGGCGGATTTTCGCTGAACAGCACGCAGGTCCTGTTTCTGATCGGCGGCATTGCCATCAGCAGCGGCGTTTTCACCTATTCGCATAGGGTCATGAATACCGTCGGCAACAATCTGATGTCAATGAGCCCGATCGTTGCTTGGATTGCCGTTTTTTCCCAAGCTCTGGTCTTGTTTCTTTTTGCCTCCCAGGGGCTGAAAAACCTGCTCGAAACCAACGGCTTTCCGTCCCTGCCTCTGGTTCCCGTTTCCAGTTCCCAGGCAATTATCGGCGCGGTCATCGGCATCGGCATTGCCAAAGGCGGACGGGACATTCATTGGGGATTGCTCGGACATATTGCCCTTGGCTGGATTACCACCCCGGTCATTGCCACTTTGTTGTGCTTTATATCCCTGTTCTTTTTGGAAAACGTCTTTAACCTGACTGTCTACTTGCCCTGATTAAAGCCAAGCTCTCCGGCAATTTTGGCTGCAATCTCCTCATACGCCTTGGTATGCGGACTGTCGGGATCGGCAAAAACAATCGGCGTACCGTTGTCGGCATTCTCCCGGATGGAAAGGTGCAGCGGAATCTCGCCCAAAAACTTTTCCCCGAGCTTTTCGGCGGTTTTTCTTGCCCCCTCATGCCCGAAAATATCCGCCCGGTGCCCGCACTTTTCACACAAATAGTAACTCATATTTTCAATAATTCCCAAAATCGGAACATCGACTTTTTTGAACATATTTACCCCTTTGACCGCATCAATCAAGGCAATGTCCTGCGGAGTCGACACAATTACCGCACCGTCAAAATGCAGCCTTTGCGACAGGGTAATCTGAATATCGCCGGTGCCGGGCGGCATATCAATAACCATAACGTCCACATCTTTCCATGCCGTATCGCGCAGCAACTGCTCAATCGCGCCGCACGCCTTGGCACCGCGCCAAATCAGCGGCGTTGACTTGTCAATCAGCGTTCCGATGGACATTGACTGTGTTCCCATATAATTAAACGGCTCAAAAGTCTTACCGTCGGCACTGGCCGGCGCTACACCTTCATACCCCAACATCGTCGGCACCGAAGGGCCGTATATGTCAGCATCGAAAATTGCCGTTTTCAGACCGCAATTAGCCAAAGCCAACGCCAGATTGACCGCCGTCGTCGATTTGCCGACCCCGCCTTTTCCCGAAGCGACACCGATAATTTTTCTAACGCCGCGTATCTGCCATTTTTCCGTTTCCGGGCGCAGTCCGGCCGTCTTTTTGACGGCCGTAAAAATCACCGAAACTTTGTCCAGTTCCGGCAGCTGTTCCAATTCCGCTTTCAATGCCCGCTGCTTTTCCGGTTCGTCTTTGTCGGTCATAAGCGTAATAATCGCCCGCCGCCCGAATATCTTAATTTCTTCAATCCGGCTGCGGTCAAAATAACGCCCGACCGCTTCGGCAATCTTCTCTTCCATAACCAGGGCTCCTGTTGATATTGTGTTATCACCAATTGTCTTTAGTGGATATTTATATTATATACGAATATAAAGCAATAGATTAAACGCCTGATGTTAAATAAAGAGAGGAAACAATGTCCAAAAACAACGGCCCCTGGGGGAACGACAGCCCTTGGAATGAACCGGAAAACACTGCTTCTCCGGGAAAAGTGATAGACTTCGCCAATATCAAAAAGCCCGGTGGTTTTGACTTCAAAATCAGCTGGATAATCGCCGCCGTTGCCCTGCTCTGGCTGGCAACGGGCTTTTATCAGGTTCAGCCCAATGAACAAGGCGTTGTCCTCCGCTTCGGAAAATACGCAGACACCACCGACGCCGGACTGCACTACCACCTGCCCTACCCGATAGAAGAAGTCGTCAAAGTCAACATTACGCAGGAACGCAGCATCAACCTCGGTGTTGCCGAAGCTTATACAACCGCTAACCGCGTTGCTATCCGCAACGGTCAAACCGGCAATGCCGATCCGCTCAAGAGCTTTACCGAAAGCCACATGCTCACCGGCGACGAAAACATTGTCGATGTCAACCTGACCGTTGTCTGGAGAATCAAAAACGCCAAAGACTACCTCTTCAGCATGCAGGATCCTGACAATACCGTCCGCGTTGCCGCCCAGTCCGTCTTGCGTGAAATCGTCGGGCAATCGGAAATGCAGGCCATCATTACCGGCGACCGCGGCAAAGTCGAAGACGAAACCAAAGCCGAACTGCAAAAAGTCATGGACGAATTCGGATCCGGCATTGAAATCGTCCGCGTCAAACTGCAAAAAGCCGATCCGCCCAAACAGGTCGTAGACGCTTTCAATGAAGTTCAGCGCGCCAAGGCTGACATGGAACGCTTCAAAAACGAAGCCGAAGCCTATCGCAACGAAATTCTTCCCAAAGCCCGCGGCGAAGCCTCCCAGCTGTTGCAAAATGCCCAGGCATACAAAGAGGCCGTCGTTAACAAGGCACAGGGCGAAGCCGAGCGCTTTAACTCGGTTTACAACGCTTATAAGGAAGGCAAAAACGTAACCGCCCGCCGCATGTATCTGGAAACCATGGAAGACGTTTTGGAAAAATCCCAAAAAATTATCCTCGACCAGGGCAAAGCCGGCAACGGCGTTGTCCCCTACCTGCCTTTAGATAAACTGAAATAGGAGAGTAACCATGCAGGAAAAAACCAAATTTACGCTGATAGCTGCCGCTGTTGCCCTCGTTTTTGTATTGTTCAATTCGCTGTATATTCTGCCGCAAACCGAACAGGCAATCGTCCTGCAATTCGGCGAACCGGTCCGCCTGGTCAAGGAGCCGGGGCTGAAATTCAAAGTGCCGTTTATCCAAAACGTTGTTTTTTATGACAACCGCCTGTTGAATCTCGACCCGCCGGCGCAGGAAATTGTCCTTAATGATAAAAAACGTCTGGATGTTGACAGCTTCACCCGTTTTCGGATTATCGACCCGCTGAAATTCTACCAGACGGTTCGTACTGAAGAACAGGCCCGCAGCAAACTGAAAGAAATCGTCAACTCTTCCGTCCGCAAAATTCTCGGCCGCACCACCCTGCAGGAATTGCTTTCGCAAAAGCGGACGCAAATCATGTCGGATATTTCCGCCGCCGTCAAAACCGATGCCCAGCAGATTGGTGTCAGCGTGGCTGACGTCCGCATCAGACGTGCCGACCTGCCGATTGAGGTCTTGCAGGCAATTAACGCCCGTATGAAAACCGAACGCGAACGCGATGCCAAAGAATTCCGTGCCCAAGGCCAGCAAAATGCCCAGCAGATTCGTGCCAAAGCCGAAAAAGAACGCACGATTATCATCGCCGAAGCGGCCAAACAGGCAGAAATTCTGCGCGGTGAAGGCGACCGTGAAGCAACCCGCATATGGAACAAAGCGGCCAACCGCGACCCACAGTTCTTTGCCTTCTACCGTTCTCTGGCTGCTTACAAAAAGGCTCTGAATGAAGGGAAAACTTCTTTGGTTCTGTCTCCGGATTCGGAATTTTTCCGCTATTTCCAGAAGGCGCCGGCCAATACTCACGAGTAAAAAACATGAAAATCCGTTTTCTGCTTTCGTTGTGCCTGTTGCTGACGCCCGGAATTTCCCGGGCTCAAACTGTAGCGTTGCCTTCGTTTGCCGACTTGGTGGAACGGTTGTCGCCTTCGGTAGTCAACATTTCCACGACACCGCGAACCGATCTGCCGGAAAACGGAAACGCCATGCTTGACGGTACCGCCCCGCTGACCAACGGCATTTTCGGTTCCGGTGCCGCCGGACACATTGCACTCGGTTCCGGATTCGTTCTTGACACCGAAGGTTATATCCTCACCAATAACCATGTTATCGAAAACGCCTCCGAAATCACCGTTATTCTGCACGACAACACCCCTTTGGCCGCCGTAGTAATCGGAACCGACCGCAAAACCGACCTTGCGCTTATCAAAGTAGACACCAACAAACCCCTTACTCCGGTCAAATTCGGAGATTCGGATAGAATCCGCGTCGGAGATTGGATTCTGGCCATCGGCAATCCTTTCGGCCTCGGCGGCAGCGTAACCGCCGGTATTGTTTCTGCCAAATCCAGGGACATCGCCGCCGGGCCATACGACAACTTTATTCAAACCGACGCCTCAATTAATCAGGGAAGTTCCGGCGGTCCGATGTTTAACCTTCACGGCGAAGTCATCGGCATCAATACGGCAATTTTTTCCACCACCGGCGGCAGCATGGGCATCGGTTTTGCAATTCCGGCCAATCTGGCGCACTTTGTAATCAAACAGCTCAAAGAGAACGGCAAAGTCACCCGTGGCTGGATCGGCGTCAAAATCCAGCCCAATGCCGCTGATATCGCCGCCAGCCTGAATCTGCCGGAAAAACACGGCATTGTCATTTCCGGCGTCAACGAAGATTCAACGGCCAAACAAGCCGGTATTGAAGCCGGAGACATTATTCTCGACATTGACGGACAAAAGGTTGGCAATACCCAAAGCTTTTCGCGCCTGATTGCCGAAACCCCCATCGGCCGGATGATTAAAACCACCGTTTGGCGCAACGGACAGCGGCTGCACAAAACCATAAAAATTGCTCCGATGCCCGAACCGGCGCCAACGCCGGCCCCGGTTCCGCAACCGCTTGCCCAACAGCCCGAAACGGACGATTTTGCGCCCCTCGGATTAAAACTAAGCAATATTGACGAAAATGTCCTTGATAAATATCACCTGCCGCAGCAAAACAAAGGGATTGCCGTTACGGCCGTCCTGCCGGACAGCGACGCCGAAAAAAAAGGGCTGAAACCCGGCAATATCATTATTAAAATTGATAAAAAAGACGTCTTTAACCTTGAAGACGCCCGTAACTGCATTGCCGATGCCATTTTAGAAAACCGGCGGCCGGTTCTGCTTTCGGTGCTGGACGGCAATAACAACATGCATTTTGTCGCCGTAAAATTTGCGGAGAAACAATGAGAGTAGATTTTTACCACCTGCAAATTCAAACCCTGGACGATGTCCTGCCCAAGCTTCTGGAAAAGGCCTATGCTTCGGGCCAAAAGATTTTAGTTAAAATCGGCACTAATGAGCGTGTGGAATTTATCAATTCCCTGCTTTGGACTTATGAAGAAAGCTCTTTTCTGCCCCACGGTTCAAAAAAAGACGGCAACGGCGACATCCAGCCGATTTGGCTGACCTCGGGAGACGACAACCCTAACCGGGCCACAATCGTTTTCTGGGTTGACGGCGCCGAAAGCAACCTTGACAAACTGGAAGGGATAAACCGGATTTTAAACATTTTTGACGGCAATTCTGAAAATGCGGTTTTACAAGCCCGTCGTCTTTGGAAAAGCTTTAAGGAAGCCGGACACGAAGTTTATTATTGGCAACAAGATTCCAATAAGCGCTGGCAGCAAAAAGCCTAAAAAAACTCCGAAGTTCGTCACTTCGGAGTTTTTTATAATATCAAAAAGCCAGAACACACCTGACATAAAGGTTGCTGCCCTTATTGTAGAAGCTCACACTGCCGTCACCGGCGTTCACGACCCACGCGTAGGCGTAGTCGTCCTCGGACGAAGACCAAATCCAGCCGTCAAGTATAATTCCGTCAATCTTTTGCAAAGCCGGATTAACAAGCTCCCAGTTAGCAACAATCCGTTTCAACTGTTCTTTGGACGGCATAAAGCCTTCTCCCGGTCTGACGCCGTTTTTACTGTACCGTACGCACCATTCCGCTGCCGGAAAGGATATGCCATGCGCCTTGCCATAAACAATCAGCTTCTTGGTATTGCCCTTGCCATCGTACTCATCTTTGATGTTGGTTTCGCAATTTACACTTGACCAAGCTTTTTTCACTTCGTCCGGAGTTATAATCAATCCTCTCTGTCCTATGGGAGCGCTCTTGTCCGGATTAACCCAACCAACCACACCTTGGCAATTCGCATAAGCATCCGGGGCCGGCGAAAACTTCCCGCCCGCAAACGCATACCAGCCGACTTTTACGTCCGAAACGTCTTCTTCTAAATCAGCAGCTTCAGTTGCTATGACTTCTTCCGCAACCTGATGTCGTTCTTGTTCTGCCTGTGCTTGCGCGTCTTCTTCCGTAAACGGCTTAGAAAAGAACTGTTCCTTACAAGGAAACAACTCTTTGGGTTCAACGCCTTCCAAGCATCCCCAGATTTTGCCAATCTTTATCTTGCCAGGAACCATCTTATGCGTCACCGTGCCGTCCGCATAAACATACAACGGCAAACCTTCTTCGCTCATGAGCTGAACTAAATCTATCTTACAGTCCATATCCATATCTTTTTAATTTATTAATAATTCTTTGAATCTTTGAATATGTCACGCTTAGCAGAGAAACCCTGTTAAGTCAACGAAAAATCCCCATCGACCTCTACTCTTCTCCACAGATATCCGCCATTTTCGCAAGAAAACGTCCTTTCCTTTGTCATCCCTCATTTTTCTGCCAAAAAAAGAGGCCGGAGTAACAGTAAAATAACAAAAGCCGGAGTTCTCCCAAACCCCGGCCGCCAACAATAGAAAATTCTGAATTATACTAAGATATTATTCAAAACCTCTTTGCAATAAGCCCGCAAATCAGGATTCATCATCAGGCTCAGTTTCAGATTGGATTTTGCCAATTCCTCATTGGTCCCGCAGTCAAATCGCAATGCATCGCACAAAACGCCGGTCAGCTTCATCCCGCGAACTGCCGCCAATCCCATTGCATCGGCCAGATTGATTTCGCCGTTGTTGCCTTTGCGAACCTCCGGCAGAATATCCATAATCTCATTCGGCAGAATATACGGCCCCATGCTGGCATAATTGGACGGGACATCCTCAAGCGCCGGCTTTTCGATTTTGCCTTTGGCATGAACAATCCGCCCATCTCGTACCGCTCCGATTAAAGCACCGTAACGCACCATTTGCTCCCGGGGAAATTCCATAATATTTTCAACCATTCCCCCCAGTTCTTCATAAACATTCAAAAGCTGTTTCAAGATGCCTTCGCCATGAAAATTCACATAAACATCATCGGGCCACATCACCACAAAATCACGCTTCCCAACAATTTCTTTAGCCATCAGAACCGCATGTCCGTTGCCTTTCGGCTCCGTTTGTTCAGCAAAGGAAAATTTCATTCCTTCGGGAATAATCTCCTGAACCGCCTTCAGCAAATCGAGCTTGTTTTTTTCTTTCAAATGATTCTCAAGCCACGGATAAGGGGCAAAATGCTTCTCAAACAAATGCTTGCAGGATTGGTCGCTGTAAATAAAAACAATTTCCTTAATGCCGATTTCCGCACAACAATCAACGGCATATTGAATAATGGGTTTGCTGTTGAGGGTCAAAAACCCTTTGTGCAATGCTTTGGTTGAGGGCAGATTCCGTGTCGACAATCCGGCCACGGGAAGAATACATACTTCAGGTCTTCTGTGCATCATAAACTCCGAATAATAACGTTAACTTTATGGGCAAAATGATACCACAAAAAAACGTTTCGACAAGTGTTATTTCCGAACTATTACACCACTCGCCCGAGAAATTTTCCCGTCCGTCCGGCGCAGAACGCCCTCTTTATTTTCCGGCTTTTTCACCGTCGTTTTATCCCCCTGTTTTATAATAACATTTTCATTGCCTTTGGAGCTAAAATCCAAGACCGGAATTTTTTCCTGTTCTGTCAATGTTTCCGATTTTTCAATGTCCTCAATATCCCGGGTAACCGTCATGCTTTTTCCGGCGCCGGCAACCGATATTTTCCCGGTATTTTCCTTCAGCTTTCGTTCAATTTCCTCTTGCCGCAGCTTTTCCTGATAAGCCTGTTCTTCGGCGGCAACCTGTGGCTCGGCATAAGCATAATAAGCGGCAATATTTTCTTCCAGCTGCCGCCGGTTCTGTTTGGCTTTTTCCAAAGATTCCGTAATTTTAGCCTCATATTTTCCCAGCTGCAACGGATCCAGCGTATTTTGCATCTGCACATAATCGCGGGACAACGCCGTATTAATGTCGTCAAGTTCCATGAACAAACTCTCGACCACCGCATTCAATGCCGCTGCTTTGCTGTCATTCTCCAAAGAATAGTCCGTCTCAATCACCGCCAACCGGCCCTTCAGCACATCGCTGTCAGATTTAAAAGCATTCAGCTTGTTTTTGGAAGCCGCATGAATATCGGCAATCTGATTATATAACAGATTGGTCCGGTACTTGATGTCATCAACGTTGTATTTGACGATTCCCGCTTCCGCCTTGTCAATTCTTTTCTGCAAAAGACCGTTGCGCCGACCGGCATCGTCAATCTGCTTTTGTTCAAATTTCGGGCTCAAACCGAGTGTCAGCACTTCGGACAACCCTTTGCCGATGTTTTCCAGCTCTCCGCCCAGAACTTTGAGTTCTTCCGCCGTCTGCTTATTCTTAACCTGCGACTGAACCGCCTTAAACTTCTCTTTGACTTCCGTATTCAAACGGGCTTCCATAGCCTTGGCTATGCTCATCTGTTCGTTCATGTCTTTTTGCAGTTTCTCACGATAAGCCTGTTCTTCCGCCTGCTTTTTCGCGGCTATTTCATCGTGCTTGCGCTGATACAACCCAACAATCTCACTCACATTGACTTCCGGCTGCGGCGCCGAAAGCGGCCCCTTAAACGAAAAAGCGACCGGCGGCAGCGATATCCCCTTAAAACCGAGACTGAACCCGGCATTCACATCCCAAGCCAACAAATTTCCGGCAGCCGTCATCTGCAAATTATATTCCTTGTCCGTAACAAACTTAACGTTACTGAAAGAATAATCACCTCTCCCGACAGTCAAACGCCCGCTGATGCTTGCAAAATCGGTTTTTCCGCTTTCCAAATTATCCCGCACCAGCTTGGAAAGCCCTTCCCCATCGGTACGCTTGGACAAATCCGCCTCTATCGCCGCCAGGTTGATGCCTTTGAATTCAGCAGTTTTTATTTCAAATTCGCTGACGGCTTCCAAAGTCTTGACCATTTCCTCCACCGATGCCGCATCAGCCGAAAAGCTGTTGCTGCTGCTCAGCTCTCCATAGTTAAAGCCATATTTCTCCCCGGCCCAAAAGCCGTCGTCCATACTCACACCGCTAAGCGTTATTTTTCCTTTCAGCAACGGATTGGTTTTGAAAGCCAACTCCATGTCCGCATTGATTTTGCCCTTATTATAATCCGCTCCGAAACCGGAAAGCTTGGCAACATTGTCTGCCAACACAAGCTTGAAGGCGCTGTTCTGCATGATAATATTTTCATAAACCAGCTTTTCAATCGCAATTTCCAAATTCAAAGCCAGATTTTTATAAAAATCATAATTAACCTTCACCGTTTGCCACAAAGGCTTGGCCAGAAACTCGGATTTTTCGCCGTCGGCTTTCTTGAACGAAACCACTTCCTTGTTAATCCGGCTGGATTCGCCGTTATAGAAAAAGCGCTCCGGTTCAAACTTATTAATCTTAAGCAGCCCGCTGACCTTTTTTACTTCTCCGTCTAGCGCATAGTGCAAACTGCCGTTAAATCGGTTCTGTCCGATCGAAGCCGCCAGCGCTTCGGCGTCAAAATTTTCAAACGTCCCCTTAAAACTCGTATTCAGGGTAAAAACACCCAAAGAATAAACGTTCGGCGCATAATTAATTTTGAAACGGCGCAGCATGTCGAGAAAATCCGGACTTTTCAAATAAAACTTGCCGTTATATTCGCGTCCTGCATTCGTCTTGGCAACTACGCCGCCGAAACTCATGTCAATATTTTCCAGCTGCGAAACATTTTTAACCGCAAAGCGGGCCAAACTGCCGGTTGCAATACCTTCGGCAGTAAATTTCTTTAAATCTTTCAATTCCCAATCCGGCAGCTCGACTGCAAATTTACTTAACAGCGAAAAAATATCCGGGCTTTCAAACTTATATTTCAGATTCTCGAATTCAAAATTTTTCCCAAACCCCTTAACCTTTCCCGAGGCGGACAAAGAACCGCCGGAAACGCTTGGAACCTCAAGCTGCTTAATTTCCATGACGCCGTTTTGCAGTTTTCCTTCCGCTTCCGTTTTTTCAAACGGCAGATTGTCATAAATCCCCAACCCCAGGCTCAGCAAAAACTGTATATCAGCCTGCTGCAAAAAACCCAGTTGCTCAAAACGGTAGCGCAACTTGTCTTCCAAACTCCCCTCCGCCGCTTCATCCGGCAGCGGCGGAACATAATTGTCAAAATTAATACTGTCTGCTTCTGCAATAACAAACAGTTTTAACTTGCCCCCATCGCGCATCACCGCAATGTCTCCGGCCACTTTCGTCTTGTCCAGCGTAAAATCGAGCGGCGTAATTTTAATTTCCTTAAGAGACCCTTCGACTTTGGCGGAACCGGTAAATTTCCGATAAATGGATGGCACTGGCAGCGGCGGATTAAATTTAAAAGAACGCAGCAAATCAATCAGTTCGTCAGAACGCAAACTGATGTCGCTGCTGTACAAAAACTTCCCTTCCTCATCGGGCGACAAACTGGCTTTCAAGCGGAAATCGGTATTTCCGGCCAGTTGGGCCTGCAGTTTATTGATGTTCAGACGGCCGGGAAGAATATCAAAGCTCAGTTCCAGATTTTTAATATCCTGTTTGCCGTATTGAGCCTTAACCGCGCGAATATCGGCAATAATGTCCGCCTGCGGCGCGATTTTCAAAATTTTTCCGCCGTCATAAGCCTGAAGCAGTTTTTTCAAATAAGCGACAACCGGAACCAAATCAAAATCCGTCAGATTAAAAGCCAGTTCGACTTTTTGGCGCGGTGTCTCCTGATCTTTTTTATTCCAATCCTGAACTTCCTGGGTGCGGGGAATAATCACATTACCGGCTGCGGCGGTCGTACCGTATTTGACAACCAGGTTAGAAAATTCTATTTTTTGCTTGTTGGTATTCACCTGGGTCGCAACCGCCAACGGCATGTCATACTGTTTGTCAAACTCAAAATTTTTAAAATTATCGGTAACAAAATGCATCAGCCGTTTCGATTCAAAATTGATACTGCCGGTAATAACGTCATTTTTCGGCAGTACCGAACCGTCAAAACGAAATGTCGTCTGCGATGCCGGATTGTTCAGCGCCGCGCTGATGGACGTATTCATGTTATCGGTAATCCGCCCGATTGAAAATGCAAAACCGGCCGGATTGTTGTCTTTGACATAACTTCCCTCAATATGGTACGGACCGAGCAGACTGTCAGCCATAATCTCTGCGGACAGATTGTCAAACTTCCAGTCAATGCCGCGCTTGGCATCATAAAAAGTCAACGTTGCCTTTTCAATCGACAGATTGTCGAGCTTGACCGGATTTTCCTCCATTCTTTGCTTTTGCGCCGGCGTCAAATCCCCCGCCCAGTTAAAACTGCCGTCATCCAGAATTTTCATCCGCACCGTCGGCTGCTCCAGCGTCATCTGCTGAACATTAAACTCGCCTTTAAGAAAGGGAACCAGCTCCAAGCGGACAACCAGCCGCTTAATCTCGGCCAAAGGCTGGAGAATTTCAGATTTTTCGCTGTAAATTTTAATATCCTGCACCGTCAGATACGGAGAAGGAAAAAACTTTAGCTCAACCGGGCCGGAAAAAACGACTTTCTTGCCGGTCGCCGCCGAAAACTGTTCTGAAATTTTGGCTTTGTGCTCATTCCAGTC
>OGQL01002020.1_pt1 | contig 13844 bp, 13 predicted proteins | sample 1553211 | NCBI WGS metagenome assembly OGQL01 (sample SAMEA2579942, study PRJEB22360) | human gut metagenome
CGGCCCATGGTCGATATCCGAGGCCTCGCCGCAGTCCGTCGGGGCGCTCACGCGCGGCTGCAGGCGCGCCAAAGTGGCGGGGCTGGCCGGATCCGTCGAGTCGTCGAGCGGGCCGCACCCGGCGGCCGTCGCCTGCGAGGACCGCGCCGTCTGGCTGCTCGCGCGAAGGATATCGGAGAACGACGCCGAGATCGGGTCGCTGACCTCCGAGATATCGGCGCTGCTTTCCGCCGACGAGACGTACAGGTGCCTGCTCACGGTGCCCGGCATAGGGCCGCGAACGACATCCGAGCTGGTCATATCCATAGACATAGCCGACTTCCCAAGCCACGACAGGCTGGCCCCCTACTGCGGGCTGGGGCCGCGCAACCGGCGGTCCGGCACGTCGATATCGTCGGTGTCCGCGTCGCGGCAGGGCAACAAGAGGCTGAAGAACCTGCTCATATTCTCCTGCAACTGCCTTGCGCGCAGCCGCAACCGATGGGGCGAATATTACGCGCGCTGCCGCGACAGGGGCATGCCGCACGGCAAGGCCCTGAAGGCCGTGGCGAGGAAGCGGCTCAAGGTGATCTACGCGGTCATGAGGGACAAGGTTCCGTACGCGGCCTAACGGCCGGCAGAGATCGCAGGTCCGGCAGGGCCTGCGTCAGCATTGCCAAAAACGCCCATCGAAAGGGCGAATCTCCCTTGACAGAACTATAGGAACACCCCCCAGCGAATCCGAGGTTGTTAACGATGAGGCTCTTCTTGAACGGTTTTGCGCATGCGATGGCGTACGTTACCGAGCTCAAAACGCTATTGCTCAGCAGATGGGCTGTTTTCTTGCTTGCGACATCTCGGATGTAGTCTCCTATGACGATATTGTAGTCGCCTTCCTCAAGCGCATCAGTGTAGCTTGAGATGTAGTTGCGCTTTACGCAATCGCCATTATTCACGAATGGTATATAATCCCCATTTGCAAGGCCGGGCGATTGTTCTCTTGTTTTGCCCAGGCTCGGATTATTTTCATTATGGTAAACCTTGATCAAGCCAGGATGCTCGTATTGATAGCTGTCGAGGATTTCTGCGCTGCCATCGGGACTGCAGTCGTTAATACAGATAATTTCATAATCTTGATGGGTCTGTTTGATGAGGCTGTCGAGATATCTGCCCAAATAATCCTCTACATTGTATACGGGGACAATTGCCGAAACCTTCATTGGGCATCTACTCTCTTTATCGAGTGAAGATTTTTCTGTTTAACAGGAGGGATGGTTCGCCTCCAGAAGAATAAATTTATCTTACCAAAGTGTTAATATTAAAAAAATTATGCACTGTACCTAGGAAAAACAATGAGAACGCTTTTAATTATTCCCGCCTACAATGAAGAAGAGTCACTGAAAAAAACAGTCGATTCTGTGATCGAAAAAAGCCCTCAGATTGATTTCCTCGTTGTTAACGATGGCTCAAAAGACGGCACTGCCCAAGTCTGCAGAGACAACGGGTATCCTTTTCTTGATTTACCGACCAATCTTGGTCTTGCTGGGGCATTTCAATCAGGAATGAAATACGCCTTTAGGCACGGCTATGATTGCGCAATTCAATTTGATGCCGATGGTCAACATCTGCCTGAGTACATAGACTCAATGGTTGAAGCTGTTTCTGATGCCGACATTGTGATTGGTTCAAGATTTGTAGACACGAAAAAGCCTCACTCGATGCGCATGCTTGGCAGCAATTTGATTAGTTGGGCGATTAAGATAACGACAGGCAAAGTAATAAAAGATCCAACCTCGGGAATGAGGGCCTTCAATTCGAAAATGATTGCATATATGGCAAATGGACTCAATTGCGGGCCAGAACCCGATACTGTTTCTTACCTCATAAAACGCGCCGACGCGAAGGTAATTGAGGTTCCCGTAAAAATGGCCGATAGGTATGCTGGAGAAAGCTACCTTAATCCATGGAGGTCCGTAGTTTACATGACGCGGATGACCATCTCCATCTTCTTTATCCAACTATTTCGCAAGCGCCTTGGCGGTGGTTGCTAAATGACTTTAACGCTGCGCGTCGTTTTGGTTCTTGTTTCCCTCATGACTCTTTTATTTGTTATGAGGAAGGTCAGGAGCTCGAAAATAAGGCTTGAGGACTCGATGGCATGGATCCTTTTTTCAGGGGTGCTATTTGTTCTAAGCGTTTTTCCTGGAATCTTTGACTTTCTTGCTGAGCTTGCAGGAGTCTATTCGACGGTCAATTTTGTATTCCTCTTTTTTATTTTCGTTCTTCTTATTCTGTGCTTCAGTTTAAATATGAAGGTCTCCCAAATGGATACAAAAATAAAAGAGCTCACTCAGCTTCTTGCCATTGAAAAATTTGAGAGATACTCCAATGATCTCCTAAAAAGGGATGAAGGCGATGAGGAAACTGGACGTGAGCGCCGGATTCTCTAACGTTCCCGTGTGTGTTTGGGCGTATAAACATGCGTGAAGCTGGTATCTGGACTACATATAACTGCTTGTCGGGTGGTTAAATGCCGACAAGCAGCAGCCTTGATCATTTGTTGGCATCCTAGTATAGGCAATTGTTTGGGCGATGCGACCATCATGGTTTAGTAGTTTGCGCGTGTGAACAATATTTGATTCGAATTGACTTTGAGATTATTGAGGGGGTTTGCGGTAAATATCGCAGTTGCGTGTTGCCCCTGCATAGGAGAACGGAAATAGCATATGTGGCTTTCATTTTTCTGCTTGTCCATTTGTTTGGTGGCTTTATTGCTGTGTCCAGGTTTTCTATTCGCGTATGGGGTATCCAGAGATCGCCTTTTTTCTTTGTTGAGTGCGCCATTATGCGTTGTTTTTCTGCTGGCTACCGTTTCCATTTTAAATAGTGCATTAGGGCTCTTTACGAGCTCTGGATTTATCATGGTTGAACTGCTCTGCATTGCGATTGCGGTGGCTGTTATTGGGGCTATCGCCCGCAGCAGGTTCGACTTTGCTTTTACAGTGCCAGATCTTCCGGCTTTTAAAGTTGTCATATTCGCCCTTGCATTTTCCTTCGCAATTGCGATTTATAACTATGTAATTCCCCTAGATGGACCATTTTCTTTTGCTCAGGACTCGGACAATTCTTTTATTCCCTATCCTGGGATGCAAGGACGCAGAGCTATCGGTAGATAGGGGGGGGTAGCGAAATGCGGTGCGCTGGCTATTGTTGAGCGGCCTATTGCGGATTCGTATGTCTGCTTTCTCCGGCTTGGATAGATGTAAGGTAAATTGACAGATGTCTGAATTGATAGGAAATTAGCCCATGTGGTTTTCTTTTATGGTTGCATTATTCGCATGTGCCGTTTTGGTGTATCTGCCGGGAGCGCTTCAGCTTAGATGTTTTGGGTTTAGGGGTCCTGAGCAAATAGCGCTTTCTCCAATCCTTAGCGTTTCTGAATTGGTTATTATTGGAATCGCATTTACTTCTATTGGGGTATCTGGCCCCCTCCCTGTTGTTCTTGCTATTGCTGTTTCAACCGCGATGATCATGCTTGCGGGAAATATATTCATTCGGGATAATCGTCTAGCAATCCCTGGGCTCTCATGGTGTCATTTTTGTATTTATATTGTCGTTGGAATAGCTCTTGGATTCTGGTATTTTGTCTGGAACCTCGATGGACCAGGGTCATTTGTTCAGGAGTTCGACAACGCTTACCATTTGAACCTGATTACGAAGTTCATCGAATCTGGTTGTTATTCATCCTTGCATGCTTCAATCTTTAGCGATGATATGAGCTATTATCCTGCTGCTTTTCATGTTGTTGCAGCTTTAGTTGGCTCACTGACGGGTACGGCTTCATCACTTGCAGAGAACACCTCAATTTTTGTCTTTGCATTCTGCGTTTTTCCTGGGTCCATGTACTTGTTTTTAGCATATTTGTTCAAGGGAGAACGCCTTCCCATTCTTCTCGGTTCGTTGGTTGTTTTGGCATTTTCGGCTTTCCCTTGGGGCTTTTTGGTCGCTGGTCCCCTCTATTCGAATATGGCAGCATTGGCGGTCTTGCCAGCCTTGATGTCTGCATTCATGCAAATTTTTGAGGAGGGCAGCAGGTGCAAGAAGATCTCATACGCTCTAATCGTTTTTGCTGGTTTGGCCTATGAACTATTTGCGCAACCCAATGCTGTTTTTACAGCTATTGTGGTATTGAGTCCATTTATGGCGCAATTAATTATTCAGAAGCTTGACGATAGGAAGTATGGTGTAGTTGCTTCCGTTGCGTTTGTCATGGCCGCTGTTATCTTCTTGCTTGTTTGCTATAAGCTTCCATTTTTGAGTTCCGTGACCCACTATAACTGCATCCCCTATACTGGAACCGCTTACCAGGCGGCTATAGATTTTGCTGATTTTGGATATCGGAATACAGTTGCTCAACCTGTTCTTTCTATTTTGACCCTGCTAGGCATTCTTGCTGTTTTGGCCAAAAAGAGGCTGAGGTGGATTCTTTTTCCTCTACTGTTTTTCTTTGTTGGATATGTTGTTGCTGGCTGCAAAGGTCCTTCGTTTTTTACTGGCTTTTGGTACAACGATGTTGACCGAATTGCGGCAAATGCAGTCTTGCTCCTGATCCCTTTAGCGACTATAGGGTTTGCGTTTTTGATTAAAGTGCTGATCTCTCTTATTGAGCAAGGAATTGGTCCAGTATCTCGGAGGTGGTGCGTTACTGTGATTTCCGCCGCTGTTTGTCTCGGAGTGTTTTGCCCCAGCCATATCGATGCCGGTAACGGTTACGTTAATACGGCGTTTGGGGATAGGGCGTCGCGCTTAGACGAGCTTGCGAAAAGTGCCGTTTCGCTTACGGCCGATGAGAAAGAATTTCTTTTGGAGTGCAAGGACGTTGTCGGCGAAGAACCAGCGCTTAACGTTCCTTATGATGGGAGCGTATTTGCCTATTCGGTATGCGGTTTAAGGACTGAATATACTCAATTTTTCTCAAGCAAAGACGAAGAGTGTCAGGTGGTCCAGCATAAGCTGAATTGCTATGTTGATGATTCTGATGCGAAAAATGTACTCGAATCCTTGGGGGTTAGTTATTATTTGAAGCTAGACGAAGAGGATGACCCTGATTCTACGTTTTATGATGCTTTTTTCAAAAAGTCTGAATGGGATGGGATGCTTGCTGTCGATGATTCGACGCCCGGATTTGAGGTTGTTCTTTCGCGCGGTGACATGAGGCTGTACAGGATCAGCCAGCTATAGAAAGTAAGTAAGGTTGCGCATACTGCCATGGAGGCTTGATGGGTGTAAAAGAATCAACTTATTCACTGCTGAATAGGAATGCTGCATTTAGCTCTATATTTGAGGCGCGAAGACTTTCCAAGCAACGTAAGCGTGTCGATGAGATCGAGTCCGGAACCCATGATTTCATTGATCGCAGCAAGGGCAGCGAGAAGCTATGCATAGTTTTGGCGGGCTATAAGCCGACATTGTGGGAAGACGTCTTCGGACGACTTGCGGCTTTTGTCCCGGACGATGTTGACGTATGCATAATGACAAGCGGGCTCGTTAATGATGAGCTTAAGGGTCTTGCTGCGAAAAACGACTGGTCGTATCTCTCCACGAGCGTAAACCATCTCTCGGTTGTGCAAAATATCGCAATAGAATGTCATCCAAATGCAAAATGGATCTACAAGCTTGACGAAGATATGTTCCTTACCAAAGGCTTCTTTGAGGTCTTGATGTCTACCTATCAAAGGCTTGAGAGGGATTCTCTTTACAAGCCGGCATTCGTTTCTCCTCTTATTAACGTGAGCTGCTATGGTCATTTGCGTCTTCTCGACAAGCTTGGGTTGTTGGATGATTTTCGTTCAACGGGTTTGACCGATATGAAGTATTCGGATGGTCTGCATCATAATCGCCAGGTTATCGATGAGCCGAAAGTCGCTCAATATATGTGGGGCGAATCCAGCCCTGTTCTGCGTGATATTGATGCTTTGACCGAACGCTTCTCCGAGAAGCGTAAAGGATTCTCGTACTCTATTTGCCCTATTCGCTATAGTATCGGCGCTATATTATTTACACGTGACGCTTGGGAAGAATTTGGGCACTTTCCCTTAACCTTTGTTGGCGGTCCGTATGGGCTGGGCGACGACGAAGAGCACATTTGCAACTATGCGTGCTTTACCGGAAGAGCAATGGTTGTGAGCGAGAACGTTGTGGTTGGCCACCTTGGTTATGGGGGGGCTCAGACCAAGTCGATGATTGAATATCATGCACAGCATCGGGATCAGTTTAGGCTAAAAGCTTAATCGGAAGGGAATCAGTTGTCAGAGCAGCCTGATATTAAAATATTGGTGTCCTGCCATAAGCCGGTATGCACCCCCAAGAACGATATGTTTATTCCTGTTCATGTGGGCTCTTTGGGGAAGGTGACCATAGAAGGCTGCCAGCGCGACGACGAAGGTGAGAATATTTCCTCCAGGAACTTCACTTTCTGTGAGATGAGTGGTCAGTATTGGGCATGGAAAAACCTGAATGCCGACTATGTTGGGCAGTGTCACTATCGGCGTTATTTTTGCTTTGATGGTAAAAGTCACAAGGCGAATGATCATGCCCAGATAGAAGATGAGTGCCTGTCGCCCTACTCGATCAGCAGCTATATGATTGCCGATGAGCTTGCAATCAGGAAAAATGTTGAGCCATATGATTTGGTCCGTGCTCCGTATTGGTCGGTGAAGGGTGTCCTTACTCCTGATGGTCCCAAAAAGACCATCAGGGAGCATATGGTTGCGTATGGTCTGGTTTCGGACGAGGCGTTTGATCGTCTTATTTCGATTTGCGGAGAGCTTCAGCCCGATTACAGCGATGAGCTCGTTTCGTATCTCAACGGTGATAAGTATCTTGGGTATAACTGTTTCGTTATGAAGAGGCAGCTATTTGATCGGCTATGCGAATTTGAGTTTTCCATCTTAGGCAAATTCGATTCTGAGTTTTCATACGAAGGGCTTACTGCTACGCAAAAACGTATTTGCGGTTATCTTGGCGAAGTGCTGTACAGTGTTTTCGTTGCGCATGTGAGCAAAGAAGGGGTATCGGTAAACGAAATCCCATTGGTTTTCTTTGATGAAACCCCTAAACCCGCTTTTCTTGAAGCAAAGCGGAATGCCGTTAACGTTTTTTGGCGGTATATTGATGGCTCTGCCGCTGAATTGGCCGTCTCTGTTTCGAGCATGGTGCGTCATCTTGATTCTGGGCGTAGGTATTCCCTAACTTTGATCAGGGATCCTGGATTTAAGTTCGAAGAGTTTAGCCGCTTGCTGGGTGCCGTTCCTTCTAATCTGGAAATCAATGATGCTGTTGTCGATTGTGCAGAGCTGGACAGCATTCCGAATGGCATTGGCAAGTTTGATGTTCAAGTGTTGTTGCCTCTTCTGATCCCTGCGATTGTTAAGAGTGAGGATGGCTCAGCTGATCCAATTGTCTGGCTGGAAGGGTGTGCCCTGTTTCTTGATGATCCGTCGAAGCTTGTCCAGGGCAGCGGCGTTTCTTCCGAGAGGGCCCTTAACGGTGTTTTTCTAAATACCGAACTTAACAGGCCGTTCAATAAAAAGCTGAACACCGCGTACCTCGACCTTGCCGATGGTGGCTCGATGCTTGATTCGGCGGTGATGGCTGTAATGCCTCACTGTTTTGAGCCTGACAAGCTTTTTGGTGAATATAAATTCCTATGTGAGTCGCTTCAGTGTGATGCTGCTGCTTTGATGTCGAAAGCTCGAGCCGATCATGCCCTTCTAAAGAAGGAGCGCGGATATACAAAAGAGCCTTTCTGGCTACCTATAGAGGTGGTTGCTATTCGCAGCGCCTTGATGACGCGACTTGGGTTCAAGGCTTTAGATTATTCGGCTGCGTATCCCGTGCTCGATGCTTCCGAGGTTGCTACATGGGTTCCCAACGACCGTGCTTGCGAATGGAAAAACGCTCAACCTTGTGTGGCTTTGAGCTATTCTCCGGGTTGCCTGCCGTTATTCGATCCAGCTGCCCTGTATAGCTTCCCGTTTTGGTCGGAGGCTAGACAGTCAAGAGCTTATGAATCTCTGTTGCTTGCTTTAACCGAGAAGCCAGAGTTTTCTTTGAAGGATGAAATGCTGCCTCCGGGTAGCTTCCCAAGGCGTTTGCTTGGGAAGCTGCGACGAATGCTTCGTTAGTCGCGCTCGTCGTCGGGTTGGCCTAGCGCGGCAATTTGTTCTTGAGAGACATGGGGGCAATGGGTCCCCATGTCTCGAGGTAGTCGATAGATATCCCCATACACTTCGGTAAGGAATTTGTCGATGTTTGAGGGCGCTTTGCACTCTATTCCCTCGAATGCCAATGTACGTTGAGGGAACACATTGTCCTTATTGCAGATCCAGCGATAGCCATTTAGGTCGTTGAGGTTTTCGATCCCCCATACCATCCCTTGTTCGTTGGTTTTGTCGCTGATGAGATCCTTTTCAATAGCTTTTGCCCTATAGCTCTGAAAGACCGTTTCAACTTGGCTGGAAATTGGGTTTGAGGGATCGATGAATTCCTTCTCTTTCCACTCGGGGAAGAAAGATGCCGTTTTGAGCTCTTCGATCATTTCATCTCGTAGCTGGTTAAGGGAATCAAAAGTGTCTTCGGATGGGTTGGAGGTCTCTTCGAAAATAAAGAGATCAAGGAAACAGGGGTTCTTGATATCCGAGTACATGAATCGCACTTGTTTGCAGAAGTTCCATGCATCGTAAATTATCGAAACCCTGTATCTATCGTCGTTTTGTATGAGCTCAATTAGCTTTACGATGTCGGAGCGCATCATGCCGAGATCGCTATCATCGTCCCATGGGATGAAGCCCTTATGGCGTACTGCGCCTAGCAGGGTGCCAAAGGCGATCCAGTAGCGAAGGTTGTGCTCGGAGCATAATGAATCGAATTCTTTGAGGAGCTGCGCGCAGCCGAGTTGCAGAGCCCTCAAGCCGCCTGTTGCTGGCGATAACCCGTAGAAGAACCTGCATTTTGCTTCTAACAGGTTTTCCCCCTCTTTTCGATAGAGTTCCCAGAGCATCGTTTCCAGTCGATTGTTTTCGCTCTGGTTAGCCGATTTAAGCCATTCCGAGCGAAAGTTCAAGTTATCGTTGATTCCGTTGTCTGCTTGCTCGATACGCGCAAAGTTTCGGTTGATCCCTTTTTCTATTGCCTCAAGGCGCGACAAGATCTCGTTATTCTGGTCTTGAACTATTCTGACGGCTTTTTTGGAAGAGGGCATTTTGTCTATTAAAGAGGCTGCCATAAAGAGACTCCTATATTGTCGTTCTTGTTCTATCGCGATAGCTTGCGTTTTGCTCTATATATAGTCCAGGCTAGTGGGCTCTTTGCCTGAAAAAATGCTTTTTTATATTCAGGTCGGATATTATCCGATTCCGTGATTATTTTGGCATCTATTTGGGCCGTCATTCGATTTATTGCTTTTTTGATCTCGCTGTCGTTTGTGTTGAATCGGTCGCTTAGTTCTTTCAAGTAAGCGCAACCACGATTGTAATGGCCCTCGAGTATGTTTGATGATACAGGCGAGTGGGCCTTTATGATCTCGTCCATATCGAGCCAGCGATTGTAGATGATGGCGGGGTCTTTCACCAAGGAGGAAGACCCGGGGATGGTTTCGCGGTAAAAGTACAGGCATTCATCCACAAATACGATGCTATTGGCCTCGAGGAGAGTTTCCATCATCCAGGGGTTGTCTGCCCAGCCTGCGCCTGGGATTTCCGGCATGCGTATTTTGTTTTTGTCGAGGAAGCTCCTTTTATAGATGGCGGCCCAAATGCTCGGGTGATGGTAAAGGAATTCTGCGTCATCCTCGAGTTTAAACGGCCTGCCTACGGTTTTGATCCGATGGAAGTAGTTTGCTGGCTTGATTTCCTGTTGCGGTGAATCGGCGTTAAGCACGCGCCAATATGCCCCTTTAACAATGTCGGGGAAATCGTTGGCTTCCGTTGCTTTGTACAACGTTTTATACATATCTGGTTCGATGTAGTCGTCTGGCTCGACAATGCCGATGTATGCGCCTGATGCGTGGGCAATTCCGGTGTTTACCGCGGCGCCGTATCCAGCGTTCTGCTTGTGGATGACCTTGAAGCGAGTGTCTGCAGCTGCGAAGGCATCCATGATTTTCGGTGAGCCATCGGTCGAGCCGTCGTCGATGCAGATTGCTTCAAAATCTTTGAGCGATTGGCTTGCAATGGATTCAAGACATTGCTCTAGATACTTTTCGGTGTCGTATATAGGGATGATTGTGGAGATTAGTGGGGTCATGATTCCTAGCTCTTTGTATCGAATCTTCGTTGGTTTCGCTGATGGCCCATTTTTGCTAGTGGTTGGTTGCGCAGGTTGGGCAAAAACCATTTCCCCCATCATTTTCTAGTTCGATCGGCTGACCGCAATCTGGGCAATAATAGTCAGGTAATTCTGTTTCATCGCAATAGAGACAGAGTTGGCTTGAAATAAGAGATAGGTTATCGTCCAACTCGACACTGTCGAGTTGGAACTCCCATAGAGCATCTTTATGGGAGTTCCAACCTGCTAAATATGCAGAATAATGCGCAGAAAGAGAACATTTTCCTCTGCCGTTTTCGGCGCCAACCCTGACACGATAGAGCTCATCGTACCATTCTCTGCTGAAGTCGGTGTATTCAAAATCAAGGGATACCGATGTGAAGCCGTATAAGGCAACTTGTGTTTCTCGTTCTTCTGCATCTATATACTCAACACAGATTTTGCTAGTTGTTATTTTGTCAACATTAACGGATTCTATGTAATTGAAACTGATCGTTTTGTCGATTGCTCGATCAGCGAAGCTCCAGTCTATATCGGTAAGATTGATTTCTATCTTTTGTTCAAGGTCAGGGAGTGATTTGCTGACACAATCGATGATTTCTTGGTAGTTGGTATTGCGTTGCGAAACAAGGTCGAGCAAATCTCTTGGTTCCTGAAGAATAACAATGTTGTCGATGTGCTCAATTGATTTTTGAAATCCCTGGTCATTCGACACAACATATATCTGTAAGTCGGTATTATTGCTTGCATAGTTTTCAAGTCCGTAGGCGATTGCCGCATCGGGAAACTCGTTTTTCTTTTTGTCTTCGAACGGTGCTTTCTTCTTAAAATACTTATCGAATAAAATATGGGCCGGTATTTCCGTATCTGGAATCTCGGTTGCTGTTTCAAAAAAACGTTCAAGAAATGATTTGGCTTCGGCTGGTATTCCAAGAATTGTCTTCATGATTTCGTTTATGAGTTTTTTAGGTGCAGCTTTTATCGCATTGTTGTTCTTAATTTGGTTTTTTGCCTGGCGGGCAAATTCACTGAGTCCTGTTTCGACATATGAGAACGCTTCCCTTTTTACGATGCTGCTATACAGAATGATAAGTTTTTCATCCTTGCTATAGCTCATCATCCTGTTTAGCATTCCCCCGTTATCGTAGGAAAATCGTGCATCATAGAAGGCGTTGGTATCGAGGAACGCATAAATGGGACCCGTTTGATCGACTTGAACAATCTTTTTATCTGCCATCTCATCTCACCTCGGCATTTACATCGAAAGCGAACGGAACAAAGCTGATATCTATGTTTCATTATAATTGTGTTCTGAGATTCGGCTTGAATGGTTGAAGCGTAAATCGGGCGGTTTCCTTTATGGCGTAATTGCCAAAAAAAAGGGGGTGTTCCCATAGTTTAGTCAACCCCAATGCTCCGATTCGGATGGGAAATCGGGGCATGCTCGCGCGGTGAACTGCACCCCAAAACTTGGACGGCTTAAATAAGAACTACGCCGCAAGGGGCTGGCTCCGGAACTCCTCCGGGGTCTGAATCTGAATCTGCCCCAGATCCGTTGACAAGTCGATTTCCGTTTCGGCATGATGGCTGCAACGGAGGAAAGCGAGGTGGAGTATGGGCAATCCATCTCCCAGGTACACGGCCGAGTTCAAGCAGAAGGCCGTCGAGCTGTACAGAAAATCGGGAGCCACGTACGCCGAGGTCGCTCGCGGGTTGGGCTGCGACGCGGGCAGCCTGTCGGATTGGGTGAAGAAGGCCGACGCCGCCGACGCGGCGCCCGACGGCAACCCGTTCCAGATGGCCGAGGACCTGCGAAGGCTCAAGCGCGAGAACGAGATACTTTCAAAAGCGAGCGCCTTCTTCGCCGGCAGGCAGCTGTAGGGGCCTCGGCGAAGAAGGTCAAGTTCGAGTTCATCTTCCCCAACGAGGGCAGCTGGCCGGTGTCGGAGATGTGCGCGGCGCTGAAGGTGACGCGCCAGGGCTACTACGCGTGGAGATCGCGGCCGCCGAGCGCCAACGCCGTGCGCGACGCGGAATTGGCCGAGCTTATTTCCCAGGTCAGAGCCAAGGTGAGGAATATCTACGGCGCGCCCAAGACGTTCATGCGGCTGCGGGCGCTCGGGGTGCGCACCTCGCGCAAGCGCGTGGCCCGCATCATGCGGGAGCGAGGCTGGCGCGGCGTCACGCGCGCATGCGCCAAGCGCCCCTCGGGAGAGAAGCGGGCGTCGAAGCGAGAATCGGCTGCCGACCTGGTGGGGCGCAGGTTCGAGGCCGACGGTCCCGACATGGCGTGGTTCGCCGACATCACCTACGTGAAGACCCGCCAGGGCTGGCTGCACCTGGCGCTCGTGATGGACATATGGTCGCGCCGCGTCGTGGGCTGGTCGATGGGGCCCAACATCACGGCCGAGCTCGCCGACGACGCGCTGAAGATGGCGCTGGCCAGGCGAAACCCGCCCGAGGGATGCGTACATCATTCTGACCATGGCTCGCAGTACGTGTCGCTGCTCCTGTCGAAGACCATGCGCGAGCGCGGTATTCGGCCGTCGATGGGGTCGATCTCGTCGACGCGGGACAACGCCGCCATGAAATCGCTCATGGGCATCGTGAAGTCGGAATGCGTGCACGCGCAGACGTACGCCACCCGCGAGGAGGCGGCGCTGGACCTGTTCGAGTACATCGAGGTCGCCTGCAACAGGGCGAGGATACATTCGGCGCTGGGCTATTTGAACCCTGTCGAGTTCGAAGGGGCCAATTGGCCCACAGACGAAGGCCGCCCGAAGGCGGCGTAAAGGGTGTCAACGGAATCGGGGTAGATTCAGGGTACGGGCTCGTGAAGTCGCGCCCACCAGGTCGGGCCGAGGCTTCGCGTTCGAGTCGGGGATCGTCGTTCGCTTCTTGACGCTGGGCGTGCATCCGCGTATCCCCAGCTCGCGCATCAATTTGCGCACCCTGTACAGGGTGAGGCTGGAGAACTCGTCGGGCAGGAAGCACTTCACGGACCGGAAGCCGAACCTGCGGTCGGATTCGAGCCACACGCGCCACGGCCTCGCGCTCGGCCGGCCAGTCTTCTCGCGGGCAGCCGTTGGAGAGCCACGAGTAGAAGCCCGAGCGGTTCACTTCCAGGATCCGCATCATGAGTTTGATCGGGAATTCGGCCTTCTCCGCCAGCATCAGCCGGTAGCGCGCGGCTATGCCTGGCTTTTGGCGAAGAGGGCCGCGGCTTTTTTCAGGAACGCGTTCTCCATCTCGAGCTCGTGGTCCTCCGCCTTGGGGCCGGGCTCGCCCGCGAGCTCGCGGCGGCGGTTCTGCGCCCATTTGCTCATGGTCTTCGAATTCAGCCCGGGTTCGGAGCAGCACTGCGTTATCGGCCTTCCCGTCGAGATGATGCAGTCGGCGGTGTATCTCACCGGCTGGTTGTCCATGGCTCGTCCTTTCGTCGGTTGCCTTGCGTTCTATACGGGAATCGGGTTCCTCTCGAATGCGTGTCCGAAAAGACGATACAGGTCAACCATCTTCGCCACCGCGGCGGCAAGGGG
>OGQL01002024.1_pt1 | contig 13832 bp, 13 predicted proteins | sample 1553211 | NCBI WGS metagenome assembly OGQL01 (sample SAMEA2579942, study PRJEB22360) | human gut metagenome
TGGCGATCCTGGAAATGTGGCCCCCCCCCGCCGACGCGACGCTCTGGCTGGGCGTGGCGCCCGACCCGGCCCTTCAGGCCCTGGCCGAACGCGTTCGCGAAGAACTCACCGCCCGCGACGTTCCCTTCGACCCGAAGCCTTTCCGCCCTCACATCACCTTGGGGCGCCGGGTGCGCATTCCGAAAAAGCCCCTACCACCACTGGCCTTCCCGCTGCCGGCGCACGCCCGCACCGTCACACTGTTCAAGAGCACGCTTTCCCGCGACGGCGCCGAATACAAGCCGCTCTACACAGCGGAGCTGGGGGAGCCGGCAGAGATGCCGACGTCAACCCCTAATTAGCTGAAAGGCCCCGGGCGCACATGGCTACCCGGGACCGACGCCATCGTACCTTGCGGCAAGCTCACCAGGGAACCCCAGGCAAACCGCGCATCGCTCAAAGGGTTATTGCTCGGCGCACCAAGCCACAAGTGCGTCGCGCAGGAAGGCCGTCGCGCCTTCGCCTGCCGAGCCGTCGTAGTAGGCCGTGAAGCGCGGGTCGGCCACGTAGCCCTCGGCCAGGGCGGCATGGGCCGCTGGAGAATAGGTCCCCTCGCCCCAGTGCATTTGCAGCCAGCGAGCGTGCATGGCGCACAACTCCCGAGCCGCTTCGCCTGTCGGGTCGCCCGTCGCCTTCGCCTGCACCAGCTGCTCGAGGATGGCCGCCTCCAAGGCCTTGGCGTCGTTCCACTCCGCCTCGGTCATGCCGGCCATGCGCTCGTTGGCCGCGTCCATGGCCGCATCTCCGTGACGTCGGCGTACCTCGGCGCCGTAGTGCTCTTCGTTCTCGGCAATGGCCCGGGCCTTCATGCCTTTGAATCGTTCCTTATCGGTCATAGTGCATCTTCCTTCCAGGGACGCGATGGTCTTCTCCACCGTTCCCATCAGAGTTTCCAATTCTTTTTGCCGCGCGCGCAACGTGGCAAGGTGGTCGGTGAGCACCGCACGGAAGTCGAAACGGTCATCAGCGAAGGCGTCGCGAATGGCGCCGAGAGAGCCCACAGGACCGCAGCAGCAGAATCTGCTGCAGCCGCTCCACATCCGCCGCACCGTAATGGCGATAGCCGCTGGCCGTGCGCTCGGGATGCAGCAGCCCCTCGTCCTCGTAATGGTGCAGCGCCCGCACGGTCACGCCGGCCAGCTTCGCCAGCGAACCCACGGTATACGAGATCCCTTCCGCTTGCGTCCTTCGCTTCTTTTGCACACGTGGCATTTTGGCCGCTCCCACCTCCGCCTCCCTTTCGTCTTCCTTCGCTTCCAGCGCTTCCGTTTCCAGCGCCTTCGCTTTCGGCGCCTTCGTTTCCAGCGTTTTTGCTCCCAGCGCCTTCGCTTCCGCTTCTTCGCGAGATCGCTCATCTCGCCTTGCCAAGACCAGCATAAACCCTCACGTTCCGTAAGGGTCAAGGGCTTTCAGAAGATTTTGTAGCCGCAAATCAACGGTTTTTACGGAACAACCGTGATTTTGAGGCTAAAAAAGGCCCATCTTCTCGCAAACGGGCAAAAAGATAGCCCCGAATCGACGGTTCTTCCGTAAAAACCGTCGATTCGGGGCTTAAAATTCCCCAGCGCTCCTCTTGCGCCACAGCTCAGCGCTACTTCGGCGCAGCGCTACTTCTTCAGCAACTTCTGGCAGAGCACGGTGAAGGCGCAGATGCCCAAAGCGAAGATGCCCACGGTGAGCACGATCTCGGGAACCGTCGGCGCGTAGGTGCCCATCAGCGTCCACATGTCGGCCGCGCCGCCCGCTTGCGCGGCCGTGGTACCCAAGGTGATGCCGTTGCCGCCCACGATGTTGGGCACGGCGAAGCCGGTGAACATGAGCCAGCAGCGCTTGCAGAACACGCCGGCCACCACCAGCGCGGAAGCCACACCGACCACCTTCATGTTGCGGCGGTTCTTCGCGAACACCAGCAGGCAGAAGGGAATGATCAAGCCGCAGATCACCTCGAACCAGAAGAACGGGGCCGTGCCGCCGAACAGCAGGGTGTTGATCACGGCCATGCCGCCCTCGGTGCCATTGTAGGCCGTCGTCAGGATCTCGCAGCCGATGAAGTACGCATCCACGGCGATGCAGGTGCACAATAGTCCGGCCAAGCTCGTGAGGAGCTCGTCCTTCGTTTCGAACACACCGCGCGAGCGCAGGCCGAGCAGGGCCAGCACCAGAAGCGCCAGGCCGGAATCAAGCGCCGATGCCACGAAGATCGGCGCCAGAATGGCGGTATGCCACGCCTCGCGGGCCGCTTCCAGGCCGAAGATCCACGCTGTCACGGAGTGCACGAGGATGGCCACCGGCAGAGCGAAGCGCGACACCACGGCCACCTTGGAAGGGTCGGCCTTGCTCGAGGTCATGAAGTACAGATACACCAGGTTGATCACCAGATAGCACGTGATCACGATCATGTCCCAAGCCAGAGGCGACAGGAAATTCAGCCCTGTGAACATGCGCCAGATGCGCTGGATGCCGCCGAGGTCCACCAGCACGCAGATGCCGGCGCAGCAGATGCACACGAGCGACAAGATGACGGCGGGCAGCGCCACGGCCTTGTACTTCTTAATGCCGAAGATGGAAGCCGAGGAGGCCACGATAAGGCCGCCGGCGGACAGGCCCACGAAGAACATGAAGCACGTGAGATACAAACCCCAGCTCGTGGAGTTGTTCATGCCCGTAATGCCGAGGCCGAACATCAGCTGGTACACGTACACGCCGATGCCCACAAGAGCGATGGCGCCCGAACCCACCACGAGCGGGTTTTTCATCAAAGAAGTCATGACTCGCCTCCCCTAGCGAACGTAAAAGACCTGCGGGCGCGTGCCCTTCTCTTCCAACAGCACCTCGGCGCTCTGCTTGCGGCGCAGGCGCGACACGGCGGAATCCGGGTCGTCCAGATCGCCGAACACGCGAGCGTCGGCCGGACAGCAACGCACGCACATGGGCTCGTCGCCCTCGTCGGTGCGCTCCTTGCACAAGGTGCACTTCTCCATCACGCCGCGGCCGCGCTCGGGCACCCGGGCATCGCCGTAGGAGGCGCCGGTCGCGCGCACCGGCTCGTTCCAGTTGAACGTGCGGGCGTTGTAGGGGCAGGCGGCCATGCACATGCGGCAGCCGATGCACTTGTCGTAGTCGATTTCCACGCGGCCCTTGTCGTCTTTATAAGTGGCGCCCGTGGGGCACACACGCTCGCACGCCGGGTTCTCGCAATGCTGGCACGCCAGCGGCAGATAGGTGCGCGAAAGGTTCGGATACGTGCCCTCGGCGCTATCGAAGCGCTCGCACCCCTCGGTGAGCACGCGGTTCCACAGCATGCCATCGGGCACGTTGTTCTGCATCTTGCAGGCCAGCGCGCAGGTGTTGCAGCCGATGCAGCGATGCAAATCAATGCCAATAGCGAGCTTCGTCATGGCTATTCACCAACCTTTTTGATCTCGATGAGCGTGTCGTTGTAGGGAATCATGGGGCCGAAGGGCAGGGCATAGCCGCGCGGATTCAACGTGTCGTTGGAAACGCTCTGCATGATGGTGCCGTCCAGGTACTGGCGGTAGGTGCTCTCCACCATAAAGGCGCTCTCCGGCCGCACGGCCTCGTTCACGCGCAACACCGTGCGGAAAGAGCCGCGGTCGTTGAAGACCTCTACCGCATCGCCGTCCTCCAACCCGCGGGTGGCGGCGTCGGCCGGGTTCAGCTCGATATGGGGCTCGGCCACTTCCTGAACCCACTTCGCGCCCGAGTAGGCCGAGTGCACGCGGAAGCGAGAGCGCGCCTGGTTGAACTGCAGCGGGTACTTCTCGCGCAGCGGGTTCTCCGGATAGGCCTCGCAAGGCGCCTCCCAAGCGGGGAAGGCCTGGCCGAACTCCAGCAGCGCCTCGTAATAGGGCTCCTGGCGACCCGAAGCCGTGCCGTAGGTGAAGCCCACCTCCGGGGCGATGAGATCCTCCGAGCCGATGAGGCGCAGCGCGCCGCCGGCTTCCTGCAGTTTCTCCAAGGTGAAGCCAGCCATCTGCGGATCATCGGTGGTCAGAAGCGCCCGGGCGTACTCCTCGCCATCGGCCGGGAACAGGTCGCCCAGCCCCATGGCCTCGGCGATGCCCTTCTCGATGTAGAAGTCCGACTTGCTTTCGAACAGCGGATCGAGCACCTTCAAATTGGCCAAGATGTGGGCATTGGCACACTTGATGCCGCCCACGGAATCGGCGCATTCGAACTTGCTGCACACGGGCAGAACCAGGTCGACGAAGTCGGTCACCGAGCTGTGGTAGATATCGGCCAGGCACACAAAATCCAGCGAGTCGAGCCACTCCAGCGTCTTGTTCCAGTTCGCGGCCTTCTGGGTGGGGATATCGCCGAAGAACATCGCGCCGTGGATAGCGTCGCCCTTCACCACGTCGTAGAAGCCCTGGGGGCTCGGCGCCGGCGCCATGCCCTCGGGCAGCGGCCATGCGCCAAGCGCCGCCTCGTAGGGAGTCACGTGGTAGCCGTAGATGCCGCAACCAGTGCCGCGCTTGCCATAGTTGCCCGTCAGCGAAGCGATGAGCGCGTAGCAGTGACCGGCCACGTCGTTGTTGCCGAACTTGTCGATGCCGCCCACGCCGTTGTCTATGATGGAGGGGCCGGCCGCATACTGCTCGGCCACATCGGCCACCATCTCGGCGGGAATGTCGCAGGTCTCAGCGGTCCATTCCAGGGTATAGGGCTCCATGTCCTTGCGAAGGCGCGTGAACTGGGTCACGTAGCGCTTGCCGTTTACGGTGAACTCGCCTTCCAGCGCCGGGACCGCGCCCGGGGTGTCCTGGGGCACCGCCGCATTCGTGGCCTCGTCCCACATATAGAAGGTCTTCAGCTCCACCGGCTCGCCGGTTTCCGGATCCGTATCCGCCGTCACGTCGGCCAAACAAGCGCCCGTCTCGGCGTCGATCAAAAACGGCAGCGCGGTGTGGGCCAGCACATGCTCGCGATCGAACAACTCCTCGTCCAGGATGTACTTCGTCATGCCAAGGAAGAACGCCGGGTCGGTGCCGGCACGCAGGTTCACCCACTGATCGGCCTTGCCCGCCGTGGGGCTGAAGCGCGGGTCGAGGCAGATGAACTTCGTGCCCGCTTCCTGGGCGTCAAGCATGCCGCGCGACCAGGTGAGACTCGTTTCCACCAGATTGGTGTTGGCTAAAATGACCACGTTGGCCTCGGGCCACTCCCACATAGTATTCTGCGCGAACATGCCGATCCAGGGCGAGAACGCCATGATCTGGCCATTGCCCTGACCCATGTCGTAACCGTTCAAGCCACCGGCCTGAGCGCCGAGCACGCTGGCCAAAAGTGGTGGGAAGCGCTGGGAGGCCTCCGTGGAGAACTGGATCCACAGCGCCTCCTTGCCATACTTGTCCTGAATGGCCTTGAAGTTCTCGGCGATCATCTGGAAGGCCTCGTCCCAGCTGATGGCCTCGAACTCGCCGCTTCCGCGCTCGCCCACGCGCTTCATGGGACGCTGGATGCGGGCGTCGCCGTAGATGTTCTGCACTTCGGAGATGCCCTTCAGGCACACGTTCTGGAAGCGCTTGTCCTCGTTCTCGCGCGGCTGGATCATTGCCAAACGTCCGTCGCGCACCGTGCACTGCAGCATGCAGTTGCACAGGCAGTGCTCGTTGTGGTACGTAAAGCCCAGCGTTTCACTGGCCACGGGCTCGGCCTGAGCCGCGCTGGCAGCGATGCCCGTCAGGCTCGCCCCCGCAAAGCCAGCCGCTCCCGTGGCCGCAGCGGCCTTCAGAAAGCCGCGACGGCTGAGCACGGCGCCCCTCGGTTTCTGCTCCATACTATCCTCCTGCTCTCTCGTGCGCAATCGGCGTCCTCGGCCGGCGCCGCATAGTCGCCCGCCTGCAGCCGATGCCCTCGATTCCGTTCCGACCCCTCGTCGGAATCGGTTTCTGGGTGCAGTCTACGAAGCGTCAACAGGAAAAGCACTGCCCACTCCCCCGACCCCGTGGCTTAAGCCCCACTTTCCGGAAAGTGGGCATTAACGTAGGCCTCCGAGCAAGCGCAAAACCGCTAAGATGCTAACCAGCCAATGAAACGACGAGGAGGGACGATGGCGGACAAGAAGAGCGATCTGCGCGTCGTGCGCACGCGCAATGCCCTGCGCGCGGCCTTCGAGGAGCTTATCGCCGAGACGACCCTCGACAAGATCACCGTGAAAGCCCTCACCGACCGGGCCGGCATCAACCGCAAAACCTTCTACTTGCACTACGAGACCATCGAGGCCTTCTACGACGAAATTATGAACGGCATCATGGACGAGTTCTTCGAGTACTACGAGAAAACGCCGGACGACCCTTGGGATATGGACGGTCACGCCCGACGTTTCTTTCGCTATCTGGCCGCCCAGCCTCCCATGATTGAGCAGCTGGTGTGCTCGCCGAGCTTCTACGATTTCGGAGAGCGCATCTATGCCACCCAAATGAACCGTTACCGGGCCTTTGCCGACGAGCTGTTCTGGCGCGAGGGGATCACGTCCGAGAGCGAAGAACTGATATGCGCGCTTATTCGCAACATGGCCCTGGAATGCTACCGCCAATGGGTGCGCGCGGGAAAGGTCGTTCCCATGGAAGAGGCGGCCCAGATTCTCGGCTCCATGACGTTGCACAGCGTCGAGCACCTCATGAGCCCCCGGCCCGAGAGCGATTAGAACAGCGACATTTGGTCGGAGTCGGCGGGACGGTTGGTCGGAGCGGGCTCCTCCTGCGATTCCAGGGGCACGGGCGCGTGACGGGCGAGCAGGTCGCGGGCGTCGGTGGAGCTATCCAGCCACGCCAAGGCTTCCGGCGCCGTCAGCGAGAGGGGCATGCGGCTGTGAACGCGCCCCACCACGGCGTCGGGCTCGCAGGTGACCAGCACGAAGCGGTCGCCCAAACGCAGTCCCGCCAACAGAAGTGCCGTACCGCCCGCACTCGCGAACCGATACTGGGGCTTGCGACCGCCTGTTCCGCCATCGACATTCCGCGTCTCGTAAAAGGCGCGCACGGGCACAATGCAGCGGCCGTTCTCGACCGCCTCACTCCACAGACCCGACCCCGACAGCGCCGATTCGATGCGCGCGTTGAACACGAGCCCGCGCTTCCAGGAAACATCGACGCCCCACAAAAGGTCGACCCTCGTCAGATCGCCACCGCGATCACCGACGAAGGAGGCTCCCTCGCCGTCGGAAACCCAATCCCCTTCGGCCCGTTCGCCTTCCATCACAATAACCGAGCTTTCCGCGCCGGGATAGCAATCGAGGGCATCGAAGGGCACATCCACCGGGCGCCCGAACGCTGGGGGCACCGCCATCGCCGCCCCCGCGCCGCTCGCCAGCGCCCGCCGCACAGCCCGCAGCCAACCGAGCACCGCGTCGGCCTCTTCCCCGCTCACCATCTCAAACCGATGACACACAACGGCCCCCTTCGGATTCGCGCCCGCACGCTTTCTCGCCCCAAACTCGCAGCTGAATAAGACCTATCCGGAAGATACTGTTTTGCAATATGCGTGAGCTTGATCTGCAAAACCCGCACTGTAGCGAAATCTATTGAATACAGACAGGTCGTAGGAATATACCAAGTATAGTAAATATAGCAAATCTATTTTTCGGACGAAGTGTAGCAAATATAATTCTCAAGCGAAGTAGAGCGAACGCAACCCATCGGGCTGCGCGTGAGAAAGCGAGGGCGCCATGGCCGCCGATACCCTGTTCCTAGAATACCCGAAGTGCTCCACCTGCCAGAAAGCGAAGAAGTGGCTGGACGCGCACGACGTGGCCTACACCGATCGGCACATCGTGGAGGACAACCCCCACGGCCGAGGAGCTGCGCGCGTGGCACGAGCGGAGCGGGCTGCCCCTGAAGCGCTTCTTCAACACGAGCGGCATGCTCTACCGCGAGATGGAGCTGTCGAAGAAGCTGCCCGACATGCCCGAGGACGAACAGTACACCCTGCTGGCCACAAACGGCATGCTCGTGAAGCGCCCCCTGCTCGTCACCGCCGACGCCGTCATCCCCGGTTTCAAGGAAGCCACCTGGGAAGCGGCGCTGGGGGCTTAGTGCAGCGGCGAAACTGCGGGCTAAACCGCAGGCATCTCAGATAAGCAAAGCCGACAGCTAAATCGGCCCGACCTTCCCGCCAACGCGGGCCGACCGGGCCGATTCATGAAATAGCAAGTAGAGGGGAGGCTTGCTATTTACCGAGATTGGGCAAGTGCTACCAGAGCCTCAAGGCTCACCCCCGAGACTTCAGCTTGCGCTACCGCCCCGCCACCCGGAGCATTGGAAGCGCAGGAGCACCCGATGATCTTGGCCGAGTCCCCCTCCTCGAGCATCTGCTCGGGAACCGTCCACGAAAGCCCGTCGATGCCGCTCACTCTCAGATCGCTTGCCACGCTGCGAACCGCGTAGTCGGGCAAAGACGCACAAAGTGTCGCAGCGGCCTTGGAGAAGATGCCGCTAATGTACTCGTTCGAACTTAGCGAATCCTGCGTATAGACGAACGTACCGACAACTTTGGAAACAGCATCATGGCTCTCCGTCGCAACAGCTTCCTGCGAGACATCTTGGATCGCGACCGCGTCACAAGTCCCATTCGACTCAATGGCCATGGCTGGCGCAACTATGGCACTACTCGCAAGCATTGCGCAACCAACAACTGCCGTGGCCTTTTTCACAGTCTTGCTCATGATCTCCCCTTCCTACTCTTCCACAACCACATACACCGACGCGGCAGTCTGGGTATCGAAGCCGCCCGCATCGCCAGGCTTCACCGACAACATGTACACGCCGGGCTCCGTAGGCGTCCACTTTGCCGTGAAATACACCCATTGGTCTCCATCGAAATCGGCAGGAACTTCGATATCAGTCCAGCTGTAGCCGTAGTCGGCGCTGAAGCGCACTGCCGAGGTGTGGTGCTCGTCGCACTGCGCCGCCCACACATAGCCTTCCAACATTACCGTATCGCCTAACTTGTAGGTCTGGCCGTCCTTGCTCGGAGTCCAGAAGGCACTGTCCAGCGGATCGCAAATCTGGTTGTAGATATCGGATCCCTCGGGCGGGAAACCTGTGTACCAATCGTTCCAGCCCGTCTTGTCGGGACGCTCCTCCCCAATGAAGTCAATTTGCGTGAGATACTTCGTCCATGAATAGGCGGGCCATCCGGGAACCACGTAACGCAACGGTGCGCCCTCTTCCGGGGAAAGAGGCTCTCCATTCTGGGCCCAGGCGAGCATGGCCCCCTCGGCAAGATCCTCTTCAATCTGGCTGTACAACCCGTTCATGAAGCCGTCGGCCGTCGAGCGCTGCACCGTGACCATGCCGTCCTTCAAGCCACCGCACGCCTCAATCACATCTTCGAGCAGAACACCCGTGTACTCGATATTACCTACCTGGGTGCAATCGAATCCATTGCCGGCGCAGATGGCGCAAGTTCCCTTGGTCACCTCTCCAAGCGCCTTCAATTCATCAAGCGTGAAAGTGCGAGGGCTGTTCACGCCACCGCCTACTTTCAACTCGTAGGAAGCAACATCGATATTTTCGACCTGCCCGTTGACGCTGCAAAACAAGTCCTCGAGAGAAGATGTGCGCTGGTCTAGCTCAACTTTGTCAAGCTGCCAATCATTGACCACGTTGATGCCCGCGATGGTGTCTCCTCCCGACACATTTCCGCGCAGGGCAATCCATTCCTGCCATTCGGGACTACCGACGTTCTCAGGGAAACCACCCAGCTCACCGGTGTAGATGTACTCGTCGAAGAGAACCAACTCCCCATCATTGGTGGTCGCGTGACACGTGAAGCAGTTGCCCGTGAATGCCTGGTTATTGTAATGGGCCTGATGAATCGCTTCCCCAATCATGGGGCCGCCACCGATAGCTTGCGGCCGATGGCACGTCATGCAGTCGGTGACCTTCGTCCCCTGCCCATAGGTTGCCAGATCTTTGTAGGGCAGATGCTGCCGATACCCTGAAACGAGCGAGTACAAATCGTCGCCGTGGCAAGACCCGCAACCGCGATTCCCAGCATTGATAAAGTTTGTCGTATAGTCGGCCTCGGGGAAAAAACCCGGGTCACGCTCTGTCGATCCCGATTGAGCCAAGGTGGTTGGCTCAGGCTCGACAGCTTCCACCTCGCGCGTTTGCGGCTGGCAAGCTGCCAGGCAGAAGACAGCCAACGACAGCATCAGAACGATTATTCCGACGATGCGTTTTCTTTTCATTAGTTCTCCTCCTTCTCATAGAAGTTGTTCATAGACACAGCCTCCTGCGGAACCACCTCCTTACTATTTCGCTGCACTATCAACCCTAATCTCGGCTAACGCATTCGTCTTGAGCAAAACAGACGGGTCTTTTCACGCATCTACGCAACCATTACGTAGGCGAAGAAAAAAACAACCCGTATACTCGGAATCGTTCAACTGAAGCAGAGGGGGAGCCATGGCGGAACAACCGGAAGACAAGGAAGCCAGAATAACACTGCCTATTAGCGCATCGTCTGCGCTGCTCGCCATGGGCTTTGGCCTTTGGTGGGCTTGGACGGATTCGTTTTACTTGGCATCGCCGGGAGCAAGCCCTTCAGCCACCTCCATGATTCCTTCCGAGAGATGCTTCATCTCTCTAGGCTGCGGCCTGGCTCTCATCGCCCTCCTGCTGAAACAAAGACGCCAAAAGGAGAGAGCGCCCAGGGGAATCGTCTGGGCATCTGCGCTGTGCATGAGCGTGCTGCCTTTCATAGCGCGCGTCATCCCCCTTTATACAGAGGAATCATCATGGCGAGTTCTTCTGCTACTCGTTGCCGGATTCGCATCCGCGCCGCTCTTCCTCGAGTGGCTGTCGAAAATCGCCGGCAACTCGGACGAACCATCACTTATTGTTCCTCTCGCCCTCGTTGTCGATGTTGCGGTCAACGGCTTGGCATACTTGCTCGGCGCCACCCTACCTTCTGCGAAATACGCTGTACTTCAACTTGTCTTACCCCTTGTCTCAGCTGTCGTCTTTGCAAAAACGAAGCCAATTTCCTCTGGCAACAAACCCTATGCCCAAACCATTGCGAAAGAGCATGCCCCCCACGGCGCAACTCCTTGGATCTTGCTCGCAGGATCGCTTCTATTCGCGTTTGATTTCGCCTTGCTCCTTGAGTGTATCTCGTCGATCCCGGAAAGCGCGTCTGCTCTTCAGTCCCTGCGCCTCTTAGGACCTCTAGCCTCGGCCGCACTCTTTATCACTATAGAAAACATCCTGCACAAAAGAGGCAGTCTGAGCTGGGGACTCAAATTCATCGTGACGCCCTCACTTGCCATGGGCTTCCTCGCCCTCCCCGTCATTGGTTTCCAGGTGCCCGCCATCTCATGCACGATCACGTGGATTGGCATCGATTACTTTGTCTTGACGTTCTTCACGCTTCTCTGTCAGATCATTCGGCGAGTCCAAATACCTGCTCGCCCGCTTCTCGCCCAGGGTATAGCCAGCAATTGCATTGGTCTTGCACTGGGAGCGTTCGCAGGGAAAGCCATCTGCATGATGGCCAACCCATCGCCGCTCTTGTTCTCGATAATCGCCCTCATCGTTGTCACTTCCATTATCTGGATCGCCTTCTGGATGATCGATGACCGAAAAGTCGATACTCTTTGGGGCCTCGACAAAAAACCAGCACAGCTTGTTCACGACGAACGTATTTGCCAATGCTGCGACGCCATTACCGCAACCTATGGACTCACCCCACGCGAGCACGAGATCATCGTCATGCTTGCCCATAACCGTACCGTGAGCGATATCGCTGGCGATCTGATCATCTCCGTCCGAACCGTAAACACGCACATGAACAATATCTACAGAAAGCTCGATATCCACTCGCGCAACGAGCTATCCGATCTGCTGAGATCCACGCAAGGCGACGTGCGGTAGCGGAGAGAGAACAGCGGCCCATGCTACAATAGCCCGAAGCCATCAGCAGGAAGGAGGCCCGTGGGCACGGGATCGGAATACGAGCGCTACGAAGAGCCCTACTCCCACGAGGTGCGCGACCGACGCGTGCGCGGAGCCCGGGGCCTGCAGGCCGTCGACGGGCTCACCACCAGCGCCGCCTTCGACGAGGCGGCCGAGCGCTACGTGGCCGGCGACATCAGCGCCCGCGAGCTGAGCGACATCGTAGACGACTACTACGACCAGAAGGTCGAGCGCGGCGTCAACCGCTACTCCCAGGAGGCCGACCTCGTGAGCGCCCGCATCTGCGACGCTCTGGACTCCAACGGGTTCACCTTCTCCCCCGCCACCCTGCGCGCCATCCACGGTCGCCTCTTCCGCGGCCTTATGGAAGAGCCCTTCTACGAGCAGCACTACCGCGACTACAACATCTCGAAGCGCGAGTTCGTCCTCGCACGGGAGTCGGTGGCCTACGGGGACTACGCCTCCCTCGAGGACGATTTGGAAACCGCCTTCTCGGAGTTCAGCCCCGCGCCCGCGCAGGACGGCGACTACACCGCCTACATCGCCTCGGTGGCCGACTTCATCGCGCGCGTCTGGCAGATTCACCCCTTCGCCGAAGGGAACACGCGCACCGTCGCCGTGTTCCTCCAGCAGCTGCTGCACTTCCATGGGTTTCCCCAAGACTGCAGCGAGGCCTTCGACCGATCGTCGCTGCAGTTCCGCAACGCGCTCGTGCGGGCCAACTACCGCAACATCCCGCTCGGCGTCGAACCCGATCCGACGTTCTTAAACGAGTTCATAGGCTGCCTCATCGCGGGTCGCCCCTTCCCCTACCGCAACCGCGACATGGCCGCCGCCGAGCTGTTCCGCTCCAAGGGCCTCATCCCTCCGCAAGAGGAAAGCCCCCGACGACTCGGGTAAAAAACAAATGCAGTCCCACGCCTCGGCGCAGGGGAACGTCGGATCCAGGTCGCGCCCGAAGCATCAGAAGTCGTCGACGCCGATGGGCAAATAAGAGCCACCAACTGCTCTTGCCAGAGCCTCGGAACGACATTCTGGCCAAAAATCGCCTGCAAGCTGCGTCAGCGCCTAGCATCTCCGCGACGAGCAACCAATCGCAATCCTCTGATCAGGGGAAATACAGAACAGGCGCAACCAACTTTCGCGAAAGGCAATGCGGTGGCCAAAAAAGGAGCCCGCAATGCCAGTTGATGACCCTTTTTTGGCCAGGATTCTCGCGCAACCCTTAACCTCATGAAAGCGTGGGCGGGCTGGGTGACGCTGGGGGCTCGGGGCTTCGGAGAAGGCGGCTGCATCGGCGCCGCTGAAGCCGGTGGTGTCGAAGCGGGCGAGGAGGTCATGCCGACCAAAAAAGCCGCCCGGGGAGGCGGGCGGCTCGTAGGGAAGCGCCCGCGCGGAATTGGTCGGAGGTCGGCGAACTAAGGCTCCGCAGGCCCTCGTAGATCGAGGAGTCTTTGGAACCTCGCGGCCTTCTAACGGCTAGGAAGCGGTCGACTGCTCGAGACCTTCCGGTTCTTCGCAGTCTTCCAGCTGCTGACATACGGCCAACGCTGCGGCGTAGGCGGCCTGGTAGGCCTCCACTTCAGCGGCCAGAGCGGCGAGCGATTCCGCGGGTAGCATAGCCGCGCGGGCTTCCTCAACCGTGTCGAAGGGACTCGCCTCCAACGCTCGGGCCAGGGCCTGCTCGGCGTTCTGGGCCGGCCCCACGCGCAGACCTCGCTGGGTGCCTGCGGCCATGAGCGCCAGACGCGCCTCCCCTGCTGCCTGCTCTCCCTCGGCTTCGGCCGCGCTCACGCGGGCCTCCGCCTCGGTCACCAACGCGTCGGCCCGGACAAGCTCGGCCGCCCGATA
>OGQL01002025.1_pt1 | contig 13832 bp, 9 predicted proteins | sample 1553211 | NCBI WGS metagenome assembly OGQL01 (sample SAMEA2579942, study PRJEB22360) | human gut metagenome
CTCCGGGCTCTCCATAAAAGACAAACCTCTTGGACCTAACCGTTCAAGAGGTTTTGTTTTTTCCGAGGCTGGAAAATACCCTTAAATTTCTTCTTGCTGAAGCGGTTTTTCTGTTACCTCATGTTATAAATTTTCTATTGTTATCCACTTTCAATCGGAGATTTATCATGAGACGACTCGTAGCAATTGCGATGACTTGTGCCGCAATGGGTATTGGCATTTCTTCAGGCGCCTACGCCGCGACTTTCAAATGGGCCAGCCAAGGGGACATATTAACTTTTGATCCCCACGCTCAGAATGAAGCATTCAACAATACCGCCAATTCTTACGTTTACGAAGCATTAGTTAATCTCAACAAAGGTAAAGTGACGTCGTCTCTTGCGGAAAGCTGGACCTCAGTCCCCGAAGGTTTCGTTTTCAAGCTGCGCAAAGGCGTGAAATTTCATGAAGGAGAGACTCTGACAGCCGAAGACGTGGCGTTCTCGATCAATCGAGCCCTCCATCCGATTTCTCAGTTCAAAACATTTACGGCCGGCATTTTGGGCGCCGAAGCGCTTCCGAACGGCGATGTTCTGATCAAAACGATTAATCATTCTCCTGTCCTTCTCAATCAGCTTGCCTATCTCAGAATTTTGAATAAAGCCTGGGCTGAAAAGCACGGAGCAACTGCACCGCAGAATTTTGTTGCCAAAGAAGAAGCCTATGCAGCAAAACATGCGAACGGCACCGGTCCTTTCAAACTTCAGTCTCGTGAAGTTGATATCAAAACAGTTTTTGTTGAAAATCCTGATTGGTGGAATAAAGCCAACAAAGTCGGAAATGTCACAGAAGGCATCTACACTCCGATTAAATCTGCGGCGACCCGTATGGCAGCTTTATTGTCCGGAGAGGTGGACTTTGTCCCTGATCCCGCAACTCAAGATATCCAGCGCCTGAAAAACAATTCGAAGGTCAAACTTCAGTCCGGACCCGAGCTCCGCGTGCTCATGATTTCTCTGGACCAAATGCGTGACGAATCTCCTTACGTTTTTGTCGACGGTAAGAAAACCGACAAGAACCCGTTCAAGGATATCCGCGTTCGTCAGGCCCTCTATCAGGCTATTGATATCAAAACACTTCAGCGCGCCGTGATGAGAGGTTTCTCGATCCCGAACGGAACGATTGTTTCCTCCGAGACAAACGGCTGGAGCGCCAAAGCGGCCGACCGTCTTCCTTACGATCCGCAGGCGGCTAAAAAGCTTCTGGCAGAGGCCGGTTATCCCAACGGTTTTGAATTTACGCTCGATTGCCCGAATAACCGCTATATCAACGACGAGGCCATCGGTAAAGCGCTGGCCGGCATGTGGGCAAAGATCGGCGTGAAGGTAAAGGTTAATGCGATTCCCCGTGCGAACTATTTTCCGAAAGTTCTGCGTTATGACTCTTCCGTCGGCATGGTCGGCTGGGGTGCCTCCACTCAGGACGCTCTGTTCCCGCTGCAGTCTTTAGTGGAAACTGTCGATGTTAAAAAAGGCAACGGCCTGTCCAACATCGGACGAGTTTCGGATCCGGAGCTTGACGCTTTAATTGAAAAAATCAAAGAAGAAGAAAACTTTGATAAGCGTAATGAGTTGATCGAACAAGCTCTTCTTCGCGTCAATAAGAATATCTATGTTCTTCCGCTTCACACACAAGTTATCAACTGGGCTTTGAAGAAAAATATAGATGCTCCTCTGCGTGCTGACGACCGCTTGGAGCTTGATAAAGTCGTGGTGAAGTAATTCTCTTTTTTGGCCGGGAATGACTTTTCCGGCCTATCGACTCCCGAAAGGATGCCGACAGATGTTCTCGTTTGTTATAAAACGTCTGCTCCAGGCAATATTGGTCATGCTTATCGTGACCTTGATTGCTTTTCTGTTGTTCCAATTTGTAGGCGATCCCGTGACCCAAATGCTGGGTCAGGAAGCCACCGAGGCTGACCGTCTTGCGCTGACGCATGAGCTAGGGCTTGATCAGCCGATCTGGAAACAGTTCGGAGCGTTTATCGCAAATACTCTCCACGGTGACTTTGGCATGTCACTGCGCCAAGGTGCGCCCGTGGTTGACTTGTTTAAAGAAAAAATGCCGGCGACGCTCGAGCTTGCATTTTTCTCTGCAATGGTAGCTACGCTCATCGGAATTCCGTTGGGAGTCTTTGTGGCTCTGAAGAGAAATTCGATTTGGGCAAGCTGGCTGATGGGTTTATCGCTCGTTGGAATTTCTCTTCCGACATTTTTTATCGGTATTTTGCTGATCCTCGTGTTTTCGGTTTGGCTGGGATGGCTTCCGTCCTACGGAAGAGGAGAGACGGTTGCATTTGGCTGGTGGACAACCGGCCTGCTCACCGGAGATGGTCTGAAACATATCATCCTCCCCGCGGTGACTTTGGCGATCTTTCAAATTGCTCTGGTGATGCGCTTGGTACGCAGTGAAATGCTTGAGGTCATGCGCACGGACTACATTCGCTTTGCGCGTGCCAGAGGAGTTCCAAAACGAAAAGTCTTTTTTAGACATGCGTTGAAAAATACGCTGCTGCCGGTGATTACGATCACAGGACTCCAGATCGGCGGCATTATCGCCTTTTCGATCGTGACCGAAACCGTTTTCCAGTGGCCGGGCATGGGCCTGCTGTTTATACAGGCGGTTCAGTTTGCAGACATCCCGGTCATGGCAGCCTACCTCTGTCTAATCTCTCTTATTTTTGTCGTCATTAACCTCATCGTTGATTTGCTCTACTTGGCAGTAGATCCGAGGCTGAAATCAGACGCAGCAAACAAGGAATAGAAAAAATGAACAGCGTTAATTTGGATAAATATTCAGACCCCTTTTTCCTCGGAGAAACCAAAGAAGAACTGCGCCGAATTCGTCAGGATTTTCACGTCCATCCTGAAATCGGCTTGGTGACACCGAGAACCTCACGCATCATTGCTGACTTACTAAAGGATTACGGCGTTGATGAAGTTCACGAAGGCGTCGGTGGAGATGGTGTCGTGGGTGTCATTTACGGAAAACTTCCGGGAGAAGCTTCAGTCGGCCTGAGGGCGGATATCGACGCGCTGCCTTTAAAAGAATTGTCCAACCATGACCACATTTCTCAAGTCGAAGGCGCAATGCATGCCTGCGGTCACGACGGTCATGCGGCAGCACTTTTGGGCGCCGCCAAGAAACTTGCTTCTGAGAGAAATTTCGGAGGTAAAGTGGTTTTGGTTTTCCAACCGGGTGAAGAGGGCTGGTCCGGCGCTAAGCACATGATGGAAGACGGACTTTTCGAACGCTTTCCGATGCAGGAAATTTATGCCTTCCATAATTCATCCGCGATTGAACCGGGACGAATTGCGTTGAACTACGGAGCAATGCAGGCGGCTGCCGACGCATTTACGATCGTCGTAAAGGGCAAGGGCGGCCATGCTTCTCGACCGAACTTGAACCACGATCCTGTGATTGCAGCAGCACACATTATCTTGGCACTCCAAACAATTGTGTCTAGAGAAGTGGATCCCTTGGAGACAGCGGTAGTTTCGTGCTGTTCTCTTCAAGCAGGCGATCCGCGTGCGCAGAGCGTGTGCCCGGACTCTTGTCAAATCGTCGGCACTGCTCGAACCTTCTCTCCCGAAGTCAGGGATTTAGTAGAGAAAAGAATCGGTGAGATTAGTGCCTCTATTGCTGTGGGCCTAGGCTGCACAGCCGAAACCGATTACGGACGTTTTTATCCGCCCTGCATCAACACGCCTGAGCAGGCAGCCTTCATGGCTGATGTAGCTGCCGGTTTTGTCGGTGAAGAAAACGTTGACCGCAACTATCCGAGAATGGCGGGCGGAGAGGATTTTGCCTTTATGTTGGAAAAAGTCCCTGGCGCCTATATTCGCATCGGTCAGGGCGGCGCGTCGGCACACAATCCGTACTTTGATTTCAATGATGAGATCCTGCCGCTGGCTGCAAGCGTGCTGGCGGCAACGGCCGAAAAACGACTTCAAAAATTAAACGGCGGAGGCAATAGTGCTGAGTAAAAACAGCGGACGGCCGTCTGCGTTCAGGCGCTTTCTGGAAAGCGACCTAATGTGGAAGTTTCTGCATTCTCCGGCTGCGATTATCAGCTTTGTAATTTGTGCCGGACTTCTGCTCTCTGCTTTCTTTGCAAGCTGGATTGCGCCCTATGATCCGTTTGATCTGACGGCATTTGATCTGTCGGACGCCTTTTTGCCTCCGGCCTGGATGGAGGGAGGCAAGTGGCAGTTCCTGCTGGGAACCGATGATCAGGGAAGAGATCTGCTTTCAGCTATTCTGTACGGCCTTCGGGTCTCGTTAGAGATCGGCTTGTCTTCCGTATTCATTTCTGTCGCCCTAGGTGTCTCTCTCGGTTTGATTTCCGGCTATGCAGGCGGAATCACGGATGCGGTCATCATGCGTTTCTGCGACGTGATGCTGAGCTTCCCGGCGATTCTTCTGGCACTGCTGATCGACGGAATTATCCGAGTGATTCTTCCCGAGAATATGCATGATCAGGCCGCATACGGCGTGCTTATTTTTGCGATTTCTCTTTCCGGCTGGGTGCGCTATGCCCGCACGGTCCGAGGTGCGACGTTAAGTGAGAAGAAACGTGATTATGTTCAGGCGGCTAAGCTTTTCGGCGTGAACCCCACACGAATCATGTTTACGCACATCCTTCCCAACGTCTTAGGTCCGGTCTTGGTGCTTGCCACGGTTCAGGTAGCATTGGCGATTATTACGGAAGCAACCTTGTCGTTTCTGGGTGTCGGAGTTCCTCCGACGACGCCGTCTCTTGGTACCTTGATTCGCATCGGCAATGAGTTTTTATTCTCGGGCGAATGGTGGATCACGATTTTCCCCGGCGTTGCACTTATTCTCTTTGTGCTGTCCGTCAATATGCTGGGGGACTGGCTGCGCGACGCTCTTAACCCGAAACTTCAGTAACTCTTATGAATCATCAGCCGCTTTTAGAGGTTCGGAACCTCAAAGTAGAAATTCCGACAAGAAAGGGAACTCTGATTGCTTTAGAAGATGTCTCTTTTAGTTTGAAGACCGGAGAGATATTAGGTGTTGTCGGGGAGTCCGGGGCCGGCAAGTCCATGGTCGGTAACTCCATCATCGGTCTGCTCGGAAAACCGGCACATATCACTCACGGAGAGATCCTTCTGGAAGGAAAGCGCATCGACAACCTGTCCGATGATGAAATGGAAAAGATCCGCGGCAAAAGTATCGGCGCGATTTTCCAGGACCCGTTAACCAGTCTGAATCCACTTTTTACGATCGGTGATCAATTAATCGAAACAATCCGTATTCACTCCAATCTGAGTGAGAAAGAGGCGAGGGAAAGGGCCATTCGTCTGTTGGAGGCGACCGGCGTGCCGGCTGCGGACAAACGAATGGACAACTATCCTCATCAGTTCTCGGGAGGCATGCGTCAGCGCGTGGTCATCGCTTTAGCGCTTAGCGCAGATCCTAAGCTGATCATTGCCGACGAACCCACGACGGCGCTGGATGTTTCGGTGCAGGCCCAGATCATCGAGCTTCTTAAGAAGCTTTGCGAAGAAAACGGAACAGCGGTTATTTTGGTGACCCACGATATGGGTGTCATCGCAGAGACGGCGGATCGCGTTGCCGTGATGTATGCGGGACGGCTCGCTGAGATCGGTCCTGTGGAAGAAATGATTCACGACGCAGAGCATCCATACACGATCGGTTTAATGGGTTCGATACCGAAAATCGGAGACGAACAGGATCGGCTCTCCCAGATCCCGGGCGCCATGCCGCATTTGACCGAAGTTCCGTCGGGATGTGCGTTTCATCCCCGCTGTCCGCTGGCAGAGGAACGCTGCATTCGTGAGCGCCCCGGCCTTCAGCCATGCGGCAATAAGTTAGTGGCCTGCTGGAAGGCAGGTCGTCAGAATAAACGCATGCAGTTCCCGCAGGAACCCTTCACCATCAGAGCGCCTGAGGATATGCCAAGATGAGAAACGATAATGTAAAGTGCACTCAGTCCGTACTGGTCAAGGTGCAGGATCTCAAGAAATACTTTGATGTATCGCCTTCCTTGCTCACACGAGTGGTTGAAAGAAAACCTCGGGCGCTGCTTAAGGCAGTGGACGGAGTTTCCTTTGAAATTCGCCGAGGCGAGACATTAGCCCTGGTAGGGGAGTCCGGCTGCGGAAAATCGACCACTGCACGAATGCTGGTAGGGTTGGACAAACCGACAGCAGGTACGGTAGAAGTCGATGGGAAAGACTTGTACGCGTCTCGAGGAAAAGATGAGAAACTCGTGCGCGGGAAAATTCAGATGATTTTCCAGGACCCTTATGCGAGTCTCAATCCTCGCTGGAAAGTCGGACGGATCGTCGCGGAGCCCATCATCGCGCAAAAGGTTATTAAAGATCCGAAAGAAATCGAAAACCGCGTGAATTCCGTTCTTCATCTTGTCAATCTTTCAAAAGAAGACAAGGACAAATATCCGCACCAGTTTTCCGGCGGTCAGAGACAGAGAATCTCTATCGCGCGAGCAATCGCCATTCATCCGGAGTTTCTCGTCTGCGACGAGCCGACCAGTGCACTGGATGTCTCCGTTCAGGCCCAGGTGCTGAATTTGATGCAGAACCTGCAGAGAGAGGTAGGCTTAACTTATTTGTTTATTTCTCACAATCTTTCGGTTGTGCACCACATCAGCGATCGCGTCGGCGTGATGTATTTGGGGCGCCTGGTTGAGCTAGCAGATAAGCGAACGCTCTTTAACGAACCTCGACATCCTTATACGAGGATGCTTTTGGACGCCATTCCGGATCTGAGTCAGACGCATCGGAGACGCACGCCGATTTCGGGCGAAGTGCCTAATCCGCTGTCTCCGCCCACAGGCTGTCCGTTCCATCCCCGCTGTCCGCTTGCCAATGAACGCTGCCGCAAGGAAATGCCGCTCAGACAAATGATTGATTCACACGGGTCCTTTGCGGAAGTTGCCTGCCACGCAGCAGAAGAAGGCAGGTTGTAATTTTTCTTTGCGGCCGACGGCACAGACGTAAAAAAGAGAAATCCACAGTTTTTCAAACTTGCTAAACTTAAAGTTTCAAATTTGCGTCTGTGCAGATTGTTATCGTCGTGTAAGCCTGGAATGATTTATCGTAAAGCACTCACATCCGAGTTATCTAATACCGCGGGAGGAGCATTTACTGTGCTCTTCTCGATTGTCGTTACTATCGGGCTTGTACGAATTTTGAACCAAACCGCAGGCGGCCGTTACGACACAGGTTCTATCTTGGAAGTGGTCGCTTACACTTCTCTGATTAATCTGCCTGCGCTTATCTCCCTAGCTTTATTTTTAGCGGTCTTTATGACCTTGAACCGTTATTGGCGCGACAGCGAAATGTTCGTCTGGTTTTCTGCCGGCGGTTTGAGTCTGACTTCCTGGATTCGTCCGGTTCTGCGCTTTGCGCTTCCGGTTGTTCTTGTCGTTGCCGCTTGTTCGATTGCCGTTTCTCCTTGGTCAAGAGCTCAGGTTCAGGCCTATCGTGATCGTTTTGCTCAGAAAGAAGACATCAGCAAACTTTCTTCTGGCCGATTCATCGAGGCAAAAAGCGGCCGTCAGGTCTTCTTCTTAGAAGGTGTCGATCAGGAAAAGGGCAAGGTTAAAACGCTTCTGATGGTGGAGCTCAAAAAAGACGGCTCCCGTTCCGTGCTCGTCTCCGACCGCGGTCATATTGAAAACAAACCGAACGGAGATCGTTACATTGTTCTAGACGACGGCCGGAAATACGATACAAAGCCGTCGGGTCTCGGAGCATCGGTTTCCGACTTTAGGGAATACGAAATCAGAATGGATAGTTCGCCGTCAGAGGTCGGTGCGAATAAAAAGCTCAACGCCATGCCGATCGAGGATCTGATAAAGAGAACAGACAATCGGGCAGCTTCCGAGCTGTTTTGGCGAATATCCTGGCCTCTTGTCGCGCTGAATCTGGCACTGCTTGCTATCCCGCTTTCCTATAACAATCCGCGCTCCATGAAGTATTACGGACAGACAGCAGCCGTGCTGATCTTCATCCTTTACCTGAATGCGCTGTCGATTTTCCAGACTTGGATCACACAAGGAAAAGTCGGCATATTGGGTGCGACTTTGTACATGAATGTTCCGGTCGCGGTTCTGACCACCTTCCTGTTCTATCGCCTAATGACGATAAATCAAGGGCGTTTTGATGCTTTCATTTATTGGTTGCAGAAGCCCTTCAGAGCATTAGCAGGGAAGTTTAAGCGCAAGAAGGAGACACCATGAAAATCGTCTCCCGAATGATTTTTGCCCAGATCATGAAGAGCTCCCTGTTTGTTCTTCTGACTCTGGTTGCTCTGTTTGCCTTTTTTGACTTGATCGGCCAGTCCGGCAATATCGGCACTTCTTACTCGATGGGACAAGCGTTCCTGCTGACGGCGCTGATTCTGCCGACGCGCTGCTATGAAGTGCTGCCGATTGCCGTGATGCTGGGCTCCATTTTTACGCTCTCGCGACTTGCCTCAACGAGCCAGTTTACGGTCCTGCGCGTTTCCGGCATCGGACCGTGGCGATTCTGCGGCATGCTTTTGATGCCCGGTATCGTCCTTGTAATCTGCGCTTATCTTCTCGGAAATCTGGTTGCGCCTCCGGCTCAGCGACTGGCAAAAGAATTCAAACTGGATATCAGCGGCTCAGCTTTTACCGGCAAAGAGCTTGATTCCGGTATTTGGGTTCGCGACGTCCAGCGCAATGAAGCGGGCGAGCCGAAGAAAATCAGTTTTGTAAATGTTCAAAGACTCCGTCCGGGCGAGGCTGCCTATGACTGGGTTATCTATGTCTTTGATCGTCCCGATCATCTGACGTCGATTGTGACGGCTAAGAGCGGTACGTATTCCGAGCAGGAAGGTTGGGTTCTCCACGACGTGGTTGAAGAAACCGTGCCGACACTTCCCAAAGAATCCAGAGAACAGACCCAGGCGAGGGTAGAGCGGAAGGTTATGAAGTCGATGGTCTGGGGCAAGAGCTTAGACGGCAACATTTTCGGCCTGCTGATGATTAAGCCCGAAGACATGTCTCTGCAGGAGCTTCATTACTACATCGAATATCTGAAGGAAAACGGACAGACTTATAAGCGCTTTGATACGGCGTTCTGGTCCAAGGCCTTCTATCCGCTGGCAATCTTAGTCATGCTGCTGCTTTCGATGCCTTTTGCATACCAGAACGCCCGAGCGGGCGGTATGGCCATTAAGATTTTCTGCGGCATTATGATCGGCATCTTCTACTACGCGCTGAACAATCTCTTCGCGTTTATGAGCGCGTTGGACAGTGTGCCGTCCATTATTTCGGCGATCCTGCCCTCGGTCATGATGACGCTCGCTGCCATTATTGCCATGTGGTACGTGGAGCGAAGGTCCTAGCAACAGATACAGCAAAAGCGCCGATTCGGCGCTTTTACTGTTGCAGGAGACTGAAAAAATCAGTCTTTTTCTTCCTTTTCTTCCTCTTTTGTTCGTTCTTTGATGTCTTGAATAATGCGTTCTGCTGCGAGCATATCTTCTTCTTTACGGAGGTTCTCTGCAATGACGCAAAGCGACTTTTCAAGGTTATCCAGTTCTTCCTGACTCAAACCGACGAGCGCTCTGTCCTGCATGCGCTTCATATTGGTTTTCAGGCCTCGTTCAATATCGCAGCCCTTTTTCGTTAATTTGACATATTTGCAGCGAAAATCGGCGGGGCTGTTTTTACGCGTAATGAACCCCTTCGCCTCGAGACGCTTCATCAAACCAGTAATTGTGGGGTGAGACAACAGCAGCGCGGCCTGAACGCTTTGCTGGGTTACCTCATGTTTACGGTTTTTGAATAGAAACATCATGACGCTTGCCTGAGATGAGGTAATCCCCAAAGCATCAAAATCTGCATTGCGGCACCGCTCCATCTGGTTATAAACGTAACGAAGGACTTTCAAAACGCCTTTCTCGTACTGATCACTCACTTTAAACTCCCACCTTTAGAGCGAGAAAACTGCGTTCACTCACCCTTATGAATGAACAAATTATATGAATTAAAAAAATAAGCGTCCTCTGTGGGACGCCTATAGTGGGAGAATGAAGAAATCAGATTACGCAGATTGAGTTTTCTTCAGTTTTGCCGTTTCCATGAACTCCTTCAAGGCTTCGGCTGTGTGGGTTGAAGCCCTGAGTAAACGCTGGGGTGGGCCGGCAAAGACATTTTTACCGCCTTGACTGCCCCCTTCAGGACCCATATCGATAATCCAGTCGGCTTCTGCGATCACATCCAGATTGTGCTCAATGACAATCACCGTGTTGCCGGCATCCACAAGTCGATGCAAAACTTTTATCAATTTATCGACATCAGCCATGTGGAGTCCGACGGTCGGTTCGTCAAGAACGTAAACCGTTTCCGGCAGCTTGCGGCCGCCCTTGCGGATGTCATCCTTAACTTTGGAGAGCTCGGTGACGAGCTTGATACGCTGGGCCTCACCGCCCGAGAGCGTCGGAGACGGCTGACCCAGAGTCAGGTAACCGAGGCCCACGTCCTGCATCAGTTTCAGCGGATGAAGAATAGACGGGACCGAGGCGAAGAACTCAACGGCTTCGTCGACTTCCATCTTGAGGACTTCGCCGATGCTCTTGCCTTTCCACTTCACTTCTAAGGTCTCTTCGTTAAAGCGCATCGAGTCGCAAACGTCGCAGTGAACCTTCACATCCGGAAGGAAGCTCATTTCCAAGGTTTTAATGCCTTGGCCTTCGCAAGCTTCGCAGCGGCCGCCCTTCACATTGAAAGAGAAGCGGGAGGCGGTATAACCGCGAGCCTTGGCTTCTTCAGACTGAGCGAAGAGTTTGCGTATGTCGTCCCAGAAACCGATGTAAGTGGCCGGGCACGAACGCGGAGTCTTGCCGATCGGCGTTTGGTCTACTTCAAGGATGCGGTCAACGGTTTCCCAGCCTGAGATGCCTTTGCAGCCTTCCGGCGTCGGAACGGACTTACCTTTCTCGCGAACCAAGGCAGCCATGTTCTTTAAGAACACTTCGCGGGCCAAGGTCGACTTGCCGGAGCCCGAGACGCCTGTCAGGACGGTGAGACGTTTGAGCGGGAAAGAAGCGGTCACATCCTTGAGGTTGTGAGAATTGGCTCCTTGAACGGTAATCATCGGATCGGATTTCAGCGTACGGCGCTTGGCTTTGCAGGTATGCTGCAGCGGATGCTTCAGGTAGTAGCCGGTCAAAGACTTCTCGGATGCTTCAATATCTTCCACCGAGCCTTGCGCAATCAGCTGACCGCCGCGAGTACCGGCGCCCGGTCCGATATCGATTACATGGTCGGCACTGCGAATCGTTTCCTCATCATGCTCTACTACCAGCAAAGAGTTGCCTTTGGAGGTGAGTTGCTCGAGCGCAGACAGCAGAATCTTGTTGTCACGCGGATGCAGACCGATGGTCGGTTCGTCTAAGACGTAGCAGACACCCTGAAGGTTTGTGCCGAGTTGAGAAGCTAAGCGGATGCGCTGAGCTTCACCGCCGGAGAGCGTCGGAGCCGAACGATCGAGATTCAAGTAGGAGAGTCCGACTTCTTTTAAGAACGACAAACGAGAGCGGATTTCCTGCAGTGCATCACGAGCGATATCGGCTTGACGGCCGGTGAGCTCAATCGTGTTGAAATAATCTGCCGCCTGATCAATCGTCATCGCAGCTACTTCCGCGATGGACTTGTCATTGAAACGGACGTTGAGCGCAACCAGATTGAGTCGCTGACCGTGACAGTCCGGGCAAATGACCAGTTCTTCGGACATGGCTTCGGCCGTCAATTCACCGGTGTTCTCGTCGACAGCAAGCGCATTTTGGAAGGGCTTGAAGCCGTTGCCCATGCAGGTCGGGCACCAGCCGTGCTTGGAGTTGTAGGAGAACAAGCGCGGGTCAAGTTCAGGGAAGCTCTTCTGGCAGTTCGGGCAGTTGGAGGTCGACGAGAAGGTGCGTTTTTTGCCCTTTTGTTCGATATCCAAAATTCCTTTGCCGAAGTCCAGCGTGACAGCGACGAGCTGTTTGATCTCTCCTTCGTTCTCCGGCGTGACCTTCACCGTGCCGGTAGGCAGATCAATGTTGTGTTCTGTGAAACGAGACAAGGAAGGGAAGCGGAGTGTAGAGACTTTTTCCCCGTCCACAATCAGGTGCTCATAGCCTTTGTTTCTTGCCCAAACCGCCAGGTCCTTGTAGAAGCCTTTACGGTTTTTGACCAAGGGTGCGAGGAAGGTAATTTCCTTACCCTTATAAGTCTTCATGATCGAGGCAAAAATCTGATCCTTAGACTGCTTGATGACCGGCACATTGCAGGTCGGGCAGTACTGGGTGCCGAGCTTCACATAGAGCAAACGCAGGAAATGATAAATCTCCGTCATTGTGGCGACGGTGGATTTCTGGCCTCCTCGAGAGGTGCGCTGTTCAATCGCAACCGTCGGCGGAATACCGTAAATCGCGTCAACGTCCGGCGCGCCTGCGGGCTGCACCATGGATCGAGCAAAGGCGTTGAGCGATTCCAAATATCTGCGCTGACCTTCGTTGAAGATCAAATCAAAGGCCAAGGTGGATTTACCGGAACCCGAGACGCCTGTGACGACGGTGAACTTGTTGCGCGGGATCTGGAGAGACAAGTTCTTCAAATTGTGCTCACGCGCATTGACGACCGTGATGGCATCTTTGGGGTAGGACAGGGCCTTCGGTTCTTCCTGCGGCTTGAAGTCCGTGAAGTAAGCGCTCGGATTTTTTTCTTTGAGGGCCTTGTTATAAGCAGCTAAAGCCAGTCCGGTCGGTGTGTCCTTGATGCGGAAGTCTTTCGGCGTACCAGCAAAGAGTTCGCGTCCGCCGCGCTCACCGCCTTCCGGTCCGAGCTCGATAATCCAGTCGGAGGCGTTAATCACGTCAAGGTTGTGTTCAACCAAAAGAACGGAGTGGCCGGACTGAACGAGTTCCTGCAGGGACTTCATCAGCTTGAATACGTCGTCGAAGTGCAGGCCGGTCGTGGGTTCGTCAAAGATAAAGAGCGTGTGTTTGCTCTCTCCTTTGAGGGCATCAGCGAGGTGCTTGGCGAGCTTGAGACGCTGGGCTTCGCCGCCGGACAAGGTCGGAATCGGCTGGCCGAGCTTGAGATAATCCAAGCCGACTTTAACGAGCGGCTCAAGATTACGCACGATTTCCTTGTTCTCTTTGAAGAACTCAATCGCTTCAGCGATCGTCATGTCGAGCACTTCGGCGATGTTGGCCTCTTTGCCGTTACGAGACAGCTTGACCTCGAGGATCTCATTGCGGTAGCGGGTGCCTTTGCATTCCGGGCAGCTTAAATACACGTCGGACAAGAACTGCATTTCGATGTGTTCAAAACCGCTTCCGGAGCAGGCGGGGCAGCGGCCTGTTCCCGAGTTAAAGGAGAATGTTCCGGCTTCATATTTACGCTTCTTGGCTTCCGGAGATGCGGCAAAGAGACGGCGGATGGTTTCGAACGCACCCATGAAAAGTGCCGGTGTGCTTCGTGTCGTTTTACCGATCGGAGACTGATCGACGAAGGAAACGTCGCTGATGTTTTCGGTTCCGAGGAGCTTCTCAAATTTGCCCGGGGCTTCCGTGGACTTACCTTTGGCTTTCATCAGAGCCGGTACCAGGATGTCCTGAACCAGCGTGGACTTACCGGAACCCGAGGAACCAACCAGCGCCACCTTTTTCCCCTGCGGGATGGTGAAGGAGATGTGGTCCAGTGCCGGGGTGCGGTTGCCATACCGGAAGGTGACATCCTTGAACTCAATGTCACCGTCGATCTT
>OGQL01002030.1_pt1 | contig 13794 bp, 12 predicted proteins | sample 1553211 | NCBI WGS metagenome assembly OGQL01 (sample SAMEA2579942, study PRJEB22360) | human gut metagenome
CCACGCCAAAGCGGCTCGCAAGAAGTCGCGCGGTAAGAAGATCGCTCTCGGCATCGCCGCGGCCCTCGTCGTCATCCTCGCCGGTGCCGGCACGGCGCTCGCGCTCTACCTGAACGGCATCAACGCCACCATCCAGGGCGGCCTCGATGACGCCGAGTTCAAGGAGCTCGGCGAGCAGCTGGCCCCGGCCAAGGCCGACGGCTCCTATTACGTGGGCATCTTCGGCAGCGACGCCCGCAAGGGCGAGACAGCCAGCCGCTCGGACGTGACCATGCTCGCCCGCATCGATCCCGACAAGGGCGTGGTCGATCTCATCTCGGTGCCCCGCGACACCATGATCAATATCGAGGGTCACGGCACCCAGAAGATCAACGCCGCCTATGCCTTCGGCGGCCCGTCCGAGGCCGTGAAAACGCTCTCCACCTTCGCCGGCGTGCCCATCACCCACTACGTGGAGGTGCACTTCGAGGAGCTGAAGGACGTTGTGAACGAACTCGGCGGTATTCAGGTGAACGTGCCCGAGAGCTTCTATTCCGACACGAGCGGCATCTCCCTTGAGGCCGGCGAGCAGACCCTCGACGGCGACCAGGCCCTCGCCTTCGCCCGCGAGCGCCACGCCACCCGCGCCGGTGACTTCTCCCGCGCCCAGGCCCAGCGCATGATCATCGAGGCCATCGTGGAGAAGGTGCTCTCGAAGTCCATCACCGAGATCCCCGGTACCGTGGAATCCCTCGCCCGCTGCGTGACCACCGACTACTCCGTGACCGATCTGGTGTCCCTCGCGCTCACCTTCAAGGACAAGGGACTCACCATGTACTCGGCCGCCTGCCCCAGCTACACCCTGAACCAGGACGGCATCAGCTACGTGGGCACCCAGTACGCCGAGTGGCAGGACATGATGCGCCGGGTAGACGCAGGGCTTGATCCAACCGACACCTCCGCGGAAATCCCCGAGCCCCAGGCAAGCGATACCGAACTGGGCGCCGCCACCAACGCCGCCTCCCCCGCCGAGTACCGCGACCTCATGGCCGACGCCCTCACCACCGACGACGTCGTGGACGTGGAGTAGGCACGAATCCGCACCAGAAACGCCGAGCGGCCCGGACACTCGCCCGGGCCGCTCTTTTTTGCAAGATCAAAGGCAACCGTCAAATAGCTGCCGAAAGTTCATTCATCTTCCTTCGCACGGGCGCGTTGGGCCAGACGCCACGCCGAGCCGAGATTGAGCGCCCCATGCACAACAAGAAGCGCGAGAAGCACCTTGGCGGAAGCAGCATGCAGCGGCCCCCAAAAGTAATAGCCCTCGGCATAAAAGCCAAAGGCAGGCAGAACTGTTCCCGATTCCATGAGACCCGACAGGACAACAACTGCAACGGAAAGCACCAGCGCAGCATCGAGCAAAATTCGTCCCTTTGCTCGCCAGGCGCCCCGACTCGTCAAAAGGTGGCCGGCAAAATCAACATGCGGGGCCCCGTGCACAAGCAGGACCAACCCGATACCAAGCCCCAGCCACTCGTGCGCGCCAACGCCCGTCATCGCAGGCAGCGACACCACGATATACAAAACCAGCGCCAGCGCATCAACAACGAGCACTCTCATGAGCGTCCCACCTTCCGCACGATGCCGACAAGCGCCACCACAAGGGCCACCGGCATAAGTATCCACAGGTTCAAGCTCGCATCCGATGCCTGGTGGTAGCGCGAGCCGAGAGTTTCCCAACCATGGCACTCCACCGATGCGCAGGAAGCTTCCGGGCACGTCATCTCGTGCACGCCATCCGGCTCGGGCACGTCGTCGAAACCGTGGCAGCTTCCTGAAGCGCATCCCACCACAGGACAGGGTGAAGTCTCCGTAATGGGTCGCACACTCAACGCCTCAGGCTGAACAAGCATCACAGCACCGACCGAACAGACTGCGGCCAGCAGAAACACCGCCGCCGTCACGGCGATCTTTTTCATAGGACTCCTTCCTCCTCCGAAAGAGAAGGGCCGCCCGCCCTGCGGCAGGCGGCCCGCATGTCAGAAAGACGCAGGGCTGATTGGAGGGCTCGGCTCGCGTCCGCGCAACTGACTACTTCTCGGAGGGACGCAACGGGAGAAACTTGAGCCCCAAGAAGAACACGAGGAACCCAAGGGCCACGACGCCCAGCGTCACGCCCGCCTCCAGCGGCGTCGGCCAGTAGACGAGGTTCGCATAGGCATCGGCAAGCGTGCCATCGGCGTAGGTGATGCTCATGGAATTCACTGCAGGTGCCATGTCGGCCAGGTTAGTGATTTGGAATCCGCCCACCAGCAGCTGAACGCGCTTGCAGAAGATGCCGGCGATGGCCAGCAACGAAGCCGTCACCAGAAGACCGTTGCGACGCAGGGCAGGAGTCAGGCAGATGACGGCGCACGCGACACAGCCGATGATCTCGAACCAGAAGTAGGGGGCCAGAGGACCTTGGGTCAGCATGGCCACTACCTCTGCCCCTGCGCCACCCGGGAACCCTTCGGTAAGCAGATCACAGCCAAAGAAGTACAAATCCACCAGCACAAAGGCTCCGAGCAGCTTGGCGAGACGCACGATGTTGTCTTGCTCCACGTTGAGGTAACCGGCACGGCGCAATCCAATGACAACAGCCATCACGAGCGCCGTACCACACACCAGAGCGGAGGACACGAACCAAGGAGCCAGAAGGGCTGTATGCCACATCTCGTGCCCCTGCTGAAGACTGAAGATCCAGGCAGTTACCGAATGGACGAGCACGGCGGTAACGAGAGCGATCACCGAGATGACGCGCAAGGCCACAGCGCTGACCTTGCCGCGCTCGGCCTGAATCTGGGCCCACAGGTATACGCACGACAGGATGAGGTAGGTGGAAAGGACAATGATATCCCACATAAGCGGGCTGCCCAGATTGGAGTAAACGAACAGCTCCCACACGCGGAAGGGCTGGCCCATATCCACCACTACAAGACCGATGGCGACCACCGTGCAGGCGATGGATGAGAACACCGCCACTTTCGAGATACCGCCGAAGCCGCGGATGCCGAGGGCCTTGGGCACCGACGAGATGATAAGACCGCCGGCCGACAGGCCCACGAAAAACATGAAGCCCGTGATGTAGAGGCCCCAGCTGTCGAGGTTGCGCATGGCGGTCTGCACCATGCCGCCCGACAGCTGCATAAACCACAGCACCAAGCCGACCACCATCACCACGGCGCTCACGCCGATGGCAACATTGAGAGCAGGACTCTTGACGGCCGTCGACGCGTGCTCACTAGCACGCCCTCGATCGCTGGACGCTGAGAAATCGAGGTCATCGCTGGCAAGGGCTCCACCCTGCATATACTCGGACATAATGTCACTCCCCTCTGCTAGACGAGATAGTAAGTTGAAGGCTCCGTGCCACGATCTTCCAAGAGCCGCTTGTGCGACCGTTCCGCAAGAAGACGGCTTACCTCAGAAGTCGGGTCATCTAAGTCGCCCCAAAAACGTGCTCGACCCACGCAAAGGTGCATGCAAGCCGGCTCAATGCCTTGAGACGTGCGGTGGTAGCAGAACGTGCACTTCTCCACGACGTGCTGCTGATGTTCGGGCGCATCCTTGCTGCCCATGGCATAGTCCATGTGGAATACGGGCTCTTCCCAGTTGAAAGAACGCACACCGTTGTAAGGGCAAGCACTCATGCACATGCGGCAGCCGATGCACTTGTCGTAATCCTGGCGCACCACTCCCGTTTCGGGATCCTTGTAGGTCGCTCCCACCGGGCATACCTTCACGCAGGCGGGATTCTCGCAATGCTGGCAGGCGACGGGGATATAGCCGAACTGCAAATTGTCAGGATACGAGCCGCCCACCATGTCGAACCCCATCTCGCCACCGTTATCGGTGAAGATGCGGTTCCACCATACATCGTTGGGCAAGTTGTTCTCCGTTTTGCACGCCATGGCACATACGTGGCAGCCAATGCACTTCTTAGTGTCGATCACCATTCCATAACGGGTCATTTATCTCACCTCTCCCTCGTACTTGCGCACTTCGACGAGCGTGTCGTCGAACGACGTGTTCATATGAAGCAGATTCAAATGGTCGCAGGTCAGCTCTTGATAGCTGCCCGCCACATAGGCTCCCCGGTGCCATCCCTTGGGCGAGGAGACCATGCCCGGCCTGACGCCCATATCGAATTTCGCCTTGCACACGCAGTGGCCCCGATCGTTGTAGGCCTCGACGTAGTCGCCCTCAGCGATGCCGCGCGCTTCGGCATCAACGGGGTTCATGCGCAAATAGGGCTCCGGATCAAGCTCGCGCAGCACAGGAGCATGGTTGTACTGGGTATGCAAGTGCCATCTTGTGCGCTCGCAATAATGGTACAGGGGATATTTTTCGTGCTGCTCGCTCTCATCGTAGGCCTCGAAGGGCGTATGGTAGGTGGGCATATGGTAAAAGTCCTTGTCGATGGGCTTGCCGATGTCGATGCGAGCGCCGGGATTCTCCACGTAGAATTCCAGACGGCCGGAAAGCGTAGGCCAGCGCTGTTCTTCCCAGTGAATCCAGTTCTCGTCTCGGTCGGCCAGCACGCCCTTCTCCTTGAGGTTGTCGAAGGTAATGCCCACCGGCTCGCCCTTCTCGGTATCGACCACCATGCGCATCATTTCCTCGTTGGACTTGGCGTAGAACGCCTTGGCCGCCTCGTTGTCCATGCGCTCGGCAATGGCCCGGAAGATCTCCACGTCCTCCTTCGCCTCACCGATGGGGTCGGCCACCTTGTTCGCCATGTACAGGAAGGGAGTGTGCGAGCTGGCCTGAATCCAGTCGTACTCGAAGTAGTGGGCGCAGGGCAGCACAATGTCGCTGTACTCGCAGGTTTCGGAGAACTCCATGTCGTTCGTCACGATGCAGGGGATCTTCGGCAAGATCTCCTCGATGGTCTTGCGCTGGGCCGCATAGCTGCCGACCGGGTTCGCCCCTATGTTGTAGAGAAGGCGCACGGGGAAATCCTCGCCCTTCAGCTTGCCCGTTTCCAAGACCTCGGGCAGATGAAGCCACGGCAGCTCGTCGTGAAGGCCCTTGAGTCCCGCCGGGAAGGCGAGGCCGGCCATGTTGATCGTCGGCTTGCTCTTCCCCAAATGCCCGATAGAGGCGCCGCGCTTGCCGATATTGCCCGTAAGGGCGGCGAGGCAGGCCCAGGTCATGCCCATCTCCTCGCAGTTATCGTACAGGTGGTAGCCCGCATAGATGGTCGAGGGCGTGTCCTGGGAGTACATGCGGGCAAGCTCCACGATGGTATCCGCCGACACCTCGGTGATGCCCTCAGCCCACTCTGGCGTGCACTCGGCCATATGCTCCTTGAACAGCGACCAGGCCGTGGTAACTTTCACGCCGTTTACCTCGAAGCTGCCCTCGAGTGCGGGGTTGGCCACGTCATTGATGAGGCCCCAGGCGTCCTTGTCGGCGTCCCATACCACATAGTGGGCCGACTCCTCCAACGTGGGCACCTTGCCGGCCTTCACGCCCTGGAGTAGCAGTGTGCCGAAGAACGGGTACTCGGGCAGCTGTGCCGGGCCCTCCTCGCCGAAATCCGTCGCGCGGAGGAAATGGCCGTTGTCCTCGCGCACGAGCAGGGGAGCGCAGGTCTTCTCGCGCATGAAGTCCAGGTCGTACCATTCGTTGGCGATGATAGCGTTGAGCATAGCCATGCCGAGCGCCGGATCGGTACCGGGTTTGATGGGCACCCATTTTGTGGCCTGTTGGGCCGCGATGGTGTAGGTAGGGTCGATGACGACCAGATTGGCGCCAGCGTCCTTGGCCTCCATGCAGAAGTGCCAGCTATGGGGCTGGGAGTTGGGCGGGTTCGTATCCCAGATCAAAAGCGTTTTGGCAAAACGGTAGTCGCCAGCCATGTTACGCTGGTTGAAGTCCCAACCGCTGCCGGTCACCTCTCCGATGCCGACCAGATCGCCGTAGTCCAGGCACACGTCAAGCCCCTGGAACCCAAAGGCATTCGCGAAACCAAGACCGGCGATCAAGCCGCCGTAGGCGGCGAAAGAGTTGCCGGCAGACACAAGCACGCAGTTCGAGCGCACGCCGTAGTTCTCCGTGTTGTAGGTGAGCGTATCGGCGACAAGCTGGGTAGCCTCGTCCCACGACAGGCGCTCCCACTCGTCGGTGCCGCGGTTCTCGACATGGGGCTCTTCCAAGCTCCACGTCTTCCGCTTCATGGGATACAGCACGCGGTTGAAGTCGTACATGCGGTTCGCATGGCTAAAACCACGCATACAGATTCGCTCGTAAGCGGGATACGGAAGATCCTCATTAGATCGTATGTTTACCATTTTGCCTTCGCGAACCGTGGCAACCATCGAACAATTGCCTTGGCAGTTGCAACCGCAGACGCAAACGACCTCATGCTCCTCGTCGCCCGCAGTCTCCTCGTCGGTTGCAGCAAGAGCCGTCATCGTGGCTCCGCTCACTGCAGCGGCTCCGGCTACAGCAGCTGTAGTTTTGAGAAAGCTTCGGCGCGAAATGCCTTTGACCGGTACGTTCAGTTCCGACATTTCTCCTCCTATCTCCAAATGCAGCGGAATCTCTCCGCTCTCCATTCGGGCGCCATGCATAAGCGCCCGCCCTCGCGCGGGGTCGGCCCCTCCCCGCTCTCAGTGCGCAGTATAAACCCTTTGTTACTTTGTCGCAATACATTGTGACAATAAATTTGAGCCTATTTTCTCTGTTTAGCGATTCCAGCTCTTTTCAAACCCCTGGAGGCAAGGCTCACACGCATCGGCAGATCCTGTACTGTCGGTAAGCTGCACAGAAAGTTCGCCTGCGGGTACCACTTTCAGCTCCCGCAGGGAACGCCCCTCGTCCACCGCGACGTTGAAAGACACGCACAGCCGCCCGGGTTCCGGCACAGCACGACGAGCAACGGAGAGCCAGCGAGGATGAAAGGCCAACGACCCCCCTTCGGCGTCTTCGAGAACCTGGCGGCAGCCCTCCCTCTCTAGGGCTCGTCTCACCAGATCGCGATCGCCGTCGAAAGCCAGCGCGGTCTTTAGGAAGAAGTCGTCGTAGTCGAAGGCATAGCAGGCGTGAATGTCGGCGAAGGGCTCGTTCATGTTTCGCACTTGAGCTCGATGCTTGTTCTCCAATGAGCAATAATGCAGCGCCAGTCCCAAGCCTTGCTCGCGCGCCCACAGCATCAGACGCAAGCAGTCCTCCTCGCTATCCTGCACCGCCAAAGCACCCGCATAGGTGTAGTCGAACATCACCTGCTGGGGAGGGTTGCGCAGCGTAAGGCCCAAGGACTCAAACACGGGCCAGTTCCACATGGCATAGGCAAACTCCAGCAAATTAACGCCGTCAACGCCTAGGGCATCGAGCTTCGCCAAAAGCTCTTTCATGAACGAGTCGGTTCCCGGAATGACGGGCATCTCCACCATGACCGTGGGCACTTGCTCGCGCGCCCAAGCCATACGTTCCAGCACCTTTTCCAAAAGCTCCGGCTTGTCATCCTGCTTGACAGAGAATCGAATCTCATGAAGGCCCGCCCGCACGAGACGATCGATCAGCTCGCGGCTCAGCAGGTCCCCGGACGTGTACAGGCGCAGATGAGCCGCGGGAAACAGCTCGGAGGCACGGGAGAAGAAAGCCACAGCCTCGTCTGCCATCAAAAGAGGCTCACCGCCAGTAAGCGCAATGCAGGCCGGGGAGCCGGGCTCTGCAGCCAAATCGTCCAGCTGGCGACGCCATGGAAAAGGTCGCTCGCACCAGTAGGCAAAATCCTCCTGATTGGGATTGAAGCAGAAGAAACAGTCGCGATGGCAGTTGTTCGTCAAGGCAAAACTGCGGCTCACGCAGGAGCCGGTGCACGCCTCGCAGGCAACGCTCATGGGGCCGATGGCCACACTCGCTCCTCCATTGCGGATGCGAGCCCCCCGCTCGCGCAACTGGCGAAGCAGTCCCTCGCGTTCAAGTCGTTCGCTATCGTACGGGGCGAACGCTATGCCAGTCGCCTCCAGGGCGGCCATGTGCTCGGCCTCGATGTCCTCGTACAGGGCGAGGGCCGAACGGCGCCCCTCGTCGCCCGCTCCCTTTTCGGTTTCCTTCCCGACCGCCATCTTTCCCCCTGGATAGCATCGATACGAAAGCTCGATGTAGTCGTCTTAACGTCACAGTGTCACATTATCACAATATCTTGCGACAATAAAGACTTGACTTGTCCCTCTTTGCCCAGGCATGTTTCCTGCGCACGTTGACGCGCCGTTCCGCGCCCTGGCCCCTGAAGGCAAATGGGGCCTATCGCATGAAATCCCGGTGAGCAAGGCGAGCCTGTACCATGGCGACAATGTCGTCATCGGCGAGCCCTGCGTTCGAACATACGCGGATCATGTCGTCGATTACTAGCTCGATGGGAGAATCTGAAGCCGTATGAGCACCCAAATCGTGGCGCTCGGCCACGAAAGTGCCCCGCCCCTTGCGAGTAGAAATGTAGCCCTCGCGTTCCAAATCCATATAGGCGCGATTCACCGTGTTGTAGCTGATATCCAGATCCACCGCCAAGGCGCGCACCGTAGGAAGCCTATCGCCGGGGACAAAGGCTCCCGAGCCAATAAGATAGGCAATGCGGTTCTTAATCTGTATCCACACCGGAAGGCCGGAGTTGTGGTCTATAGCGAAAGATTCAAGGACGCCCATGATGCTTCTTTCTCGCGAAACGGTACTTATATCCTATCAGAGCCCTCGCCCCTCGCGTTGGACGCCTTCAGCAAAACCATCGCTTACGGCCGTGGGCACCGTGACAACAGCGCTACCGGATCCCTTCACCGTCTCGTATTGCATGAGCATGGTACGCAGCTTCAGGGCCGCGTCCTCATCCCCGTAGATGCGGGCAGCCTCAGAAAGCATCTCCGCCAAATCGGCTTCGACACTCGCCACCGTCATGCGAGCATTGCGTTCGCGGTCGGCCTGAGCCTCCAAGGACATGACGTTTTGCAACTCCGCCGGGATCACGATGTCGCGGACCTTTACGGAGATGATGTCAACGCCCCACCCCGAGGCCTCTTTCTCGATATCGGCCTTGATCTCCTCATCCAGCTGATCGCGACGCAAGGCCACCTCCCCTACCGTTGAGCGCCCCACTGCCTCGCGCAGCGACGTCTGAGCAAGATACGATATGGCCGCGTAATAGTCCTCCACTTCCACGCAGGCCTTTTCCGCATCCCACACCACCCAGAACAGCACCGCGTCGATGTTCACAGGCACAAGATCGGCCGTCAACGTACGCTCAGCACGGAAGGGGGTGGCGATAATGCGCTGATCGACGCGAATGGTCCCATGCTCCAAAATGGGAATGGTGGCATAGAAACCAGGTCCCACCACGCGGTTCAACTTGCCGAGCCGCAGCACGACCACCTTTTCCCACCCCAGAGCAATATGCAACGAAGAAGAGGCCGCAAGTGCCGCGAGCAGAGCCGCAAGAATGCCCACGAGCGAGATGCGCCCCTCCAAAAGAAGATCGCAGACAAGCGCCGCAGCGGCCGCGGCCATGAACACGGCGACGCTGAATACGAGAGCGCCGTTGCGCGACGATTTCTTGGGCACATAGGAGGTTGCCGCCAGCATTTCCGCTTCGCTGTCGCTCCACGGGCCCGGCGCAGCTTCCCATTCAGTGCGGCGCGCTTTGCGACCCCTTGCGCTTTTCGTCATCGGTCGATCCTTCCTCTCATCTTGCTTAGCAAGTTGCCTTATTGTTCATCGTATTCCAGCGTTCCCGCTGCGAGGGCACAGCTCAGCCTCCAGCTACCGCGAACGCCATACGCATCGCGAGCTCGGGGTTCTGGGAAACGTCGAAAGAGGCGAGCCCTGTCACGCAGACCCTCAGGGCCGCCCCGCCAAGGAGCACACAGACGGCAATCCAGAGGCCCTTTGTGCGCCGATCTCCTCCAGGGTAACGACACTCCAAGATAAAGGGCGCGACCAAACCGGCTAGCACGAGCACCACCCAAAACATAATCGCCTCATCACCCGTCAGAAGGGCGCGGCCCCCCGCCTCTGTTCGGATATCAGTCAGCAAAAACGTCGCAAAGAGGGCCAGAGCCACTGCCTCTGCGATGATTATCGCACGGTCCATGTGGCTTAAGCATCGCAGCGCTGAACCGAACGGCACGCGAGAATCAACGAAAGACGCAACGCCGAAGGCCACGGCCACCCCGCATGACAGCGACGAGAGACAAAAGAGTGCCGGCACAAGCCACGACCCAAAGGCGACAACCGAGGGCAGCTGCATGAGGAGCACTCCCGTGTAGACCGCTGTGATAACTCCTGCGATCACAGCGGCAACGGAGGCGACGAGCACTACGAAGAGAGGCAATCGCGCGCCAATACCATTCGAGGCAAGAGCGAAGAAAGTCGCCAAAGCGCCCGAGGCCAAAAGTGTCCACGCACCCACCGTCACGACCGTGAAGCGAGGGGCCAGCCACAGAGAGAGCACCCGCTCGGGACGGCCGGCATCGGCCATGAGGCAAAGCGATCCCACCGCCAGCAGCACCAGGCAGAGCACCCAGCCGCGGGATAACAGCTCATGGGGCACTCGCAAGTTTCTTCGCACCCACCGAATCAAACGGGGCTGCGATTTCTTTGTAGTGCGATAGGTCGCTCTCGTACCGTAGCGTCCTAAATTGGCGCATTCCAATACGCCCATAACAGCACAGGTGCCAGCCCCCGCTCCCCCGAAAAACAAGTAGGCTACGGCAAGTTCGCTGAACAACATTCTCCCCTGCCTTCCAACGCCGCCCCTACATTTCGCGAATCATCACGTGCAAGTGTATCCCCTCAATCACTTTATCGCAAGTTATTACGATAATCATTTCAAGAGCGGAATCTCCCCGTCAAACGTCAGGATCTCAGAGCCGCGCTGCAGAAAGTCGACGACGCCGCAGTGGGTGTGGTAGATGGCGACGCGGATGTCCAGGTCGTGCTCGGCGGCAAGGCGCGCCAGCTCCGGCGAGGCGGCCAGCTCGGCTGCCGCGGCCCGGGCGTTCGCCACGCTGGCCTCGTAGGGGTCGCGCACGTCGCCCAGGGCCGCGACGATGCGCTCGGTGATGGCGGCGACCCGCGCCGCCTCCCCCATTGCCGACCGGCCCCGCTTCCCCATCGAGGGCCGCCTTGATGGCGCCGCAGTGGGTGTGCCCCAGCACCAGCAGAAGACGGGTGTGCAAGTGTTCGCAGGCATACACGGCGCTGGCCAGTTCGATGGGCCCCACCACATTGCCCGCCACGCGGATGACGAACAGCTCGCCCAACCCGGTCATGAAGACGTGCTCGGGCACCACCCGCGAGTCGGCGCACGTGATGACGCAGGCGAAGGGGCGCTGACCGTTCTCGAACAGGTCGGCAATGCGCTCCTGGGACAGATCGCGCTCATGGTCGAGCGCCTCCACGTAGATGCGGTTGCCCTCCACAAGCCGCCGCAGCGCCTCCTCGGCTGGCACATGGGCATCCCCGTCGTAGTCGTCAGCGGTATAGCCCGCCGTCGTCAATTTCACAGCTTCATCCTCGCTCATACCGTCTCCCATCTTCCCGCGCGATTCTTTCTGATGGCTCTATAATGGCCCGAAGAGAGAATTTGGGCAAAGGGGCACATCCATGAGCGGGCCGAAGACGAGTCAATTGGAAATCGAGCGGATGATCCGGGCGCAGCTTGAGGCGCTGCGCTCCGACGTGGATCACAGTCGGGCCCGGGCGCGGCGGCGCATCGCGGCGCTCCTGAACGAGCTTCTGAACGAGGCCGAAGGTTGTGCCGAAGCCGAGGAAGCCGCTGCCTCCCCGCGGCAGCTCGCCGAGGCGGCCCTCGCGCAGCTGACAGCGGAATGCGCTTTTACGCCGGCAACGGCCATGGCGGAATCCGTCGCCCGGACCGAGCGCTGCTCGTCGCGAGCCGTAGCCATCGCTGATGCCTTCGAGCGCGAGGCGCACCCCCTGGCCGAACGCATCCAGCGAGCCCGCGCCCAAGCCGCAGCCGCGTCCGAAGCACGCGACTTCACCGCCGTGCTGGCCAAGGCCGAATCCTTACGCGCCGACTACGACGTGACCGTGCTGCCCCAGGCGAAGAAGCTGGGCAAGCAGTTCGGCACGCTGGGAGGCGCGGCCGCTGGGGGGGCCGCCCGCTCTTTCATGGCCGATGAGCATTGTCTGCCGTCGGAATCATCGGCCGTCGAAGCCCAGGGCGGATCAAGATCCGCCCCTATGGAGAAGGCTGCTGCAGAGGGGACGGCCATGCAGGTTGAGCCCGTAGGGGGCAACCTCGGTCGCCCCTCGCCCGCTGCTGTGGACGAAAGCGGGACATTGATCGCCCGCAACCATGTGCAAGAGGTCGCCCGTCGGGCGCTCGCGCTCATCGCCTCCCCCTGCACCCTACCTGCCGATCGCGCCCTGCTCCTGGAAACGACGCGCGAGCTGGGCCCGCAGGCCGCCGCGCAGCTGGCGCTTCTGCTCCCCACCATGGAATCGAACGCCGCAGCCATGGCCGATCTTATCGCCCTCATCGAGGACGCCGAGGCCGACCTGCGCGCCCAGAGCGTCCCCTTCGCGGAAGCGTTCGGCACCTTCGCTACCTTGGAGGAGGCCGTCGGCCGCCTGGAGACGCTGCGGGCCCTCCAGCTTCAAGTCGATCGCAACGCCTACCTGAAGGCCTGCATCGACACCGTTATGGCACGCCACGGCTACACCATCGCCCGCTCGGTCACTATGGGGCGCGACCTCATGGGCACCCATCGGCTCTTCGGCCGAGAAGACGCCACCGAGGGGCTGCACGCCTTCGTGTCGGATGCGGGCGACCTCATGCTGCAGGTGGCAGGGCTGCCTGGCGGCATCGAGGCAGTGGAAGACGGCGAGGTCGTGACCATGGAGGCGGCTCCTGGCGGGGCGCGCACCGAGCGACTCCTCGCCGACCAGCACGACTTCTGCGCCGTCTACGACGAGATCGCGGAGGATCTGGCCGCCTTCGGCATCACCAACACTGTGCGCTACAAGGCCGCACCCGATACCGCCTTCTGCCGCGAGATGCGAGCCGTCGCAGACGTCGAGGCGCGGGCGGGAATGGCGGAGCGCGACGGAATCCGCGCCTCCCACGAATCTCGCGGGCCAGGGCCGGCCGGAGGCAGCCGCGCCCAAGGCCCCTACGGAGAAGATGCGGCGGCGAGGCGCGAAGCGCGGAAGCGCAGGCGCAGCGGCAACGCGACAAGGGAGATGAGATAGCATGCGCCTGTGCTCCTGCGGCTTCGCCAACCCCGACGATGCGATGCGCTGCGCCGCTTGCGGAGGCGCTTTTTCGCACGAAAGCGCAGGTGATACCCTGCTTTTGGAAGACGTGCGGAGCGGGGAGGTCGTCCGCATACCGGCCCCAGGCGGCATCCTTGGGCGCGCCGGCGACTTCTCGCCCGACCTCTTCTCGCCGAGGGTGTCCGGCGTCCATGCCGTGGTGGCCGTCGACAGCGAAGGGCGCTGGACCATCGAGCACACGGGCCGCAACGCGTCGGCCGTGGAGCGTGGTGGCGTCTGGTCGGATCTGCGCTGCGGCGCGCCCCAACCGCTGTTCGGCGGCGAGATGCTGAAGCTGGCCGACATGGTGTTCCGCGTGCAGGTGGGCACCCAGGCGGCCGACGCCGCCGACGGCGACCAGGTCATCGAGGCCGGCAAGGCAAAGGTCGTCGACACGGTGGCCTACAAGGGCCTCGTCCCCGGCGAGACCTACATCGCCGTGGGCACACTCATGGACAAGGGCACCGGAGAGCCGTTCCTAGACAAGGACGGCAA
>OGQL01002033.1_pt1 | contig 13782 bp, 7 predicted proteins | sample 1553211 | NCBI WGS metagenome assembly OGQL01 (sample SAMEA2579942, study PRJEB22360) | human gut metagenome
CCGGATATTCGCACCGCCGCCGCAGCCGCAGTCGTTATTGCCGCAGCCGCCGCTGTTACCACAGCAGGCAAATAAGAGAATGAGAATAATGATCCACCAGCAAGAGTTGTTTGAACAGAACATAATATGTTTCCTCCGTTTAGTATTTGAGCATAGCCGTTTGAGCGTTGCTCATAGTACATAATATGCCGTTGGTTAAAATGTGTTACCGCTTTTTACTTGTCCGCTGTGATTAAAGAGTAAAAATCTGCCTATAATTGTATATGAGAAAGGCGGTCATATTATGGTATTCAACGGTTTTACAGATAAAGCTAACGATGCACTTACCTGCGCTCTGACCGGTGCTATGAGTATGGGGCATACCTATGTCGGCAGTGAGCATATTTTGTACGGATTATGTGCTTGTAAGGGCGGGGTGGCATCTATGGTACTTGAACAGAGCGGTGTAACTTGCGCCGCCGTTATTTCACGCATAAACTCGCTTATCGGAAAAGGTCTGCCGACAACGCTGGATGTATCGGATTTTACGCCGAGGAGTAAGCGTATACTTGAAGAGTCTGTGTTGATAGCAAGAAATTCAGGTAGGAATGTTGCAGGCACAGAGCATATTCTGCGTGCAATAATGCGTGACAGTGAATGCTATGCCTCTGTGTTCCTGCGTGAGATGGGGCTTGACTGCGAAACTGTTATTAACAGGTGTGCAGATCCGCTTAAGAAAACCACACAAGTAAAAAGCACAGATACCAAGAACAGCAAAGAATTGTCTTCCACTCTTGCAAAGTACGGCAGAGATCTAACGGCGGCGGCACGCAAAGGTAAGCTTGATCCTTGCCTTTGCCGTAAAAAGGAAACAGGTAGGGTTATCGAGATACTTCTCAGGCGCACAAAGAATAACCCGTGTCTGGTAGGTGAGCCGGGTGTAGGAAAAACGGCTATCGCAGAGGGGCTTGCAATAAGGATCGCAGAGGGTAAAGTTCCTGACGAACTTCAGACAAAGCGCATATATATGCTTGATATAACAGCGATGCTAGCCGGTGCAAAATATCGCGGAGATTTTGAAGAGAGGTTGAAAGCCGTATTTGATGAGATAAGAAATGACGGCAATATTATAGTGTTCATTGATGAAATTCACAATATCGTCGGTGCAGGTGCGGCTGAGGGTGCTATAGATGCGGCAAACATACTTAAGCCTATGCTTGCAAGGGGAGAAGTAAGGCTTATCGGAGCTACCACTAATTCAGAGTACAGGAGATATATTGAAAAGGACGCGGCACTTGAACGTCGTTTGCAACCTGTAAGTGTATCGGAGCCTGATGTGAGCGAAACAATAACTATCCTGAATGGGCTTAAAGGACGTTATGAGAGTTATCATAGGGTAAAAATTACCGACGGGGCGATAAAAGCGGCTGTTGAGCTTTCGGTACGGTATATAAACGATCGTTTCCTGCCCGATAAAGCGATTGATCTTATAGATGAAGCTTCGGCAAAAGTGAGAGCTTCACAAACAATAAAAGGGGAAACGGCAAATCGGAATAACAGATTAAAAGAGCTGTCTGAGAGAAAAATAAAAGCAATAAATGATAAGGATTTTGCACTTGCGTTAAGACTCCGTGAAGAGGAAAGGGCAGTTGCGGCAGGTGTACAGGCTGACAGCCCAATCGCTATATTGACAGAGAAAGATATAGCCGATGTTGTGACAAGTTATACAGGTATACCTTTAGACTATGATGGCGACAACGCTAAAAAGCTTGTTGAGCTTGAAAGAATACTGTCAGAAAGGATAACAGGTCAGACTGAGGCGATATCAGCTGTTGCAAATGCCGTAAGAAGAGGTCGCTCCGGGCTCTCCGATGAACATCGTCCTATAGGCTCATTTATTTTCCTTGGTACAAGCGGAGTAGGCAAGACCAAGTGCTGTAAGGAGCTGGCGGGAGCTTTATTCGGTGATGAAAAGGCTTTGATACGTTTTGATATGTCAGAGTACAGCGAAAAGCACTCAGTATCAAAGCTTATAGGTGCTCCTGCGGGATATGTGGGGTATGAGGACGGAGGAAAGCTGATTGACAGAGTAAGAGGCAAGCCCTACAGCGTTGTATTATTTGATGAAATAGAAAAAGCCCATCCCGATATATTTGATATTTTGTTACAGGTGCTTGATGACGGACATCTGACCGACTCTGCAGGAAGAACGGCGGATTTCACAAATACGGTTATTATAATGACCGGAAATATAGGAAGCAGACTTATAAGCGGAGGCAAAAACAAGTTAGGCTTCTGCACTCAGCAAAGACAAACAGTAATATCAGAGCTAATAAGAAATGAACTTAAGGAATATTTCCGACCTGAATTTCTAAGCAGGGTAGACGAAGTTATAGTATTCAATGAGCTTGGTATGAACGATTTCAAGCAGATATGCGGCAATATGCTTGCAAAGCTCGCAAAGAGGTGTAGTCGGCAGGGGGTATCGCTGTCGTGGAGTGAGCGTTTGTCAGACAGAATATGCGCTGATGCGGAAAAAATGCATGAAGGTGCGCGACCTATAGCAAAGCTGATCGATAAGAATGTTATGGATCGTATATCCGACGGTATAATAAAAGGTGAATTTTCAGACGGCGATGAAATATATGCCGATATTTCGGATAGCGGCAATTATACTGTGAGAAAAATGTGCGCGGATAAGCTGGGATAATCGGATATAAGAATGCGTTGAAAAGCTAAATTTGAAGAGCTTGTTTGACAGTGCCCGGGCTAGTGCCGCCGGTCTGAGTGTTGACGCTTGCAGTCGCCCGCATAAAGTCACTGCCGGGGACGCATAAAAACAGCCACACAGCGCCGTTGTGCGATGCAACGGTTCTGTGTGGCTATTGACCTGTACAGGGCTTCGCTTCAGAAGCAAGTACACTTGATCCAAATGACCTTGCGTATATGCAAAACCGACAGAGCAGGGAATAGTGACACTGCATTTTGAAGTTTTATCTGTTTTTCTGCAGTTTATATAATGTGTCACAGCTATGTATTTTTACATTGCAGGTACAGCTTCTGTAGAAAAATACTGCTGTACATCTTCGTCATTGCTAAAGTCCTCAAAGCCTTTTGCTATATCTTCTTCAGATGGCGATGCGATATAATTGCGGAGCATACATATCTCTTCAACCATAGGAGTGAGTTTATTACGGCAGAAGACCTTTCTGTCACTTGACTGGAATATGTCGCGCAGACCGCTGTCTGTCAGCAGATCAGAGCCTCTGAGGTCATCTATCACCAGATTTAGTTCATCTTCTGCAAGCATATACTCTTCTGCCAGCATTCCCAGTTCACCGTTCAGAATTTCTAGCATTTTATCGCCATCATTCTCAATAAATACATCTAATGTGCATTTTACAGCCTTGCTTGCAACAGAAGACGCAACAGCCGAACCGATAAAGCCGCCGATAAACGTACCGACAACAGGAATTACCGAACCACAGGCTGCACCGACCGCAAATCCTGCACTGCCTGCCGCAACGCTTGCAGTGGTTACGGCGACATTCTTAAATAATTGTTCTTTGGATATTCTGCCGCTTATTATACGCAATATATCTGCCGATGATAAGACAGCAATAGTTACCGCACCGGTCACTACACTTCCCTTCAAAAAGTTTTTAGCCTCTGATGCAGATGCCGCAGTGCCTGTACTTTTACTGACTACTTTTTGTAGTGATTTTGAATTTGCCATCTTATTTAACATATGACTATTCTCAAGTGCATTTACTACCGGCGTAGCTTTAAGCAATTGGCTTGAAATCATTGTAATAGCAAATGTAGTTCCGAAAGCTTTAGCTGTAGCCCGGAGTGTGGACTTTACCGCTTCTTCATTATCTGCACCGTTTATCTTAGATACGCTGAATGTAACTACAGCTGAAATCATCGCACCTCTCGTAGCTGTCACGATGCCGAGCTTTGCATCGACTTTCAAAGACTCTATAGTTCCGAATTTACCTATGTTTTCCACTTGCTTGTTTGAGTATTTACTTGCTTGAGTATATTTATTTGCGTATTCTTCTCCTTTATTATCTATAACCATTTTCCGGTATTCATCATACGTGTCTGAAGTAGTTTCAATTACCATCGGTTTGCCGTTTTCACCAACATATATTGGATTTCCGTTTTTATCAAACGTATGATTATATAGCATTTTAGCATCTCTATAGCATTTAGACTGAATTTCGGTCTGTTTAAAAAGACCTACAACTCGATCTGCTCCACCTTTTACGTTATCTCCGCCTTTCCATGATGCGGCTTTGAAGTGGAACAAATCTTCAACATGATTTGCATATTCAAACGCGTGTCCGTGACCTTGAACCTGTCTGAATTTTGTAAAGTTCATAAATATCGAACCAACGTTGGACTGATTTAAAGACACCTGAGCAGATGATATAAGATTTCTTTCTAGACCTGCATATTTACGTTTTAATTTCTTTATCCTGTCTTCGGGAAGATTTTTAGATTCTTCTATAGGATAATTAAAAACATACGAATTAAGACCTATTCCGTTAATACAGTTTTCATCAAGCTCTTTTGTTTCGCTGATATACAGATCATCATCTTCGCTTTCATCAGCATAAACCTTACTCATTGTCCTGAGCGAATTGAGATACTTCTTTGTATAATCCCGCCAGTTTTCAGAATAATAATCTCCGCCGAGAGCCGCCTTTGCGTACAGTTCGTTGGCGTGCATAATATCCTTTTTTACTCCCAGTCCGAACTGATACATTACGGCAAGATCGCGCAGTGCATCTACCATACCTCTCTCGGCAGCCTCTTTCATATAGTAGACAGCCTGTTCACAGTTTTTATCCTTATAGAACAGCATGAGAGCATAATAATAACAGCCTATAGAATAGTTGGGCTCTGATTTATTTATCTGCTTGATTTTTTCAAGGTAGTACAGTGCTTTTTCGACATCGGCTTCTACCCATTCACCTGTAAAATAAAGAATACCGAGATTTATGCCCGCAGCCGCATATCCCTGCCTATCAGCCAGTTCATGCAACCAGTCAATGCCTGTCTGTGCTTTTTCGTTATAATCTTTATTTTCGATATAAAGCATCGATAACAAGTATTTTGCCTGGCAGTCAACATCTTTAACAGATGTAAGCAATTCATGTGCCTTTCTGATATTTTTATCACAACCATATCCGTAAAGATAGCAAATTCCGAGATTAACCTTAAGGCTGACAGGTATTTTATCGTATTCTACAGTGTCATATATACGTTTGTAAATGCCAAATGCCTTTTTATGTTCGGTATGTTCTCTGTTTATACCAAGGAAACACATATTTCCGAGTGCCGTTTCCGCAAGAAGATCTCCCAGTTCGGCAGCTGTCTTGAAGTTTTCTTCGGCAATCTCCGTATTGCGCGGTATTCCTTCACCGTTATAATATATCTCACCGATGATACGATAAGCTTCGGCGCTCTGCACCTGCCCGAGTAAATCCAGTGAAAACATGATATTGAATGGCATTCCCATACCGGTTCTGGCGCGTTGAGCAAGCTGAATAGCAGCTTTGTGATTTCCCAGTTTTGCCTGTTCAATGAGAAAATCATTGCTGAAAGAAGACAAATCGGTATATGCAAGGCTGAGCATTTTATAGTAGTCATATTCATCATCGTGTTCATACATTCCGGGATTGGAAAGATAAGAAGCGTAGAACGCCATTACTTCATCAATGAACTGTTTTAACTTGTTTGCCTTTACAGCCTTTCCTTTAATGGCAAATCTGCTTCCGTTTATCAGTTTTACGTTGATAACATCGGCGGTCACCGACAGACTGTCGATATCAGAGAAATATACCGCAGTCTGATGATTGCCGGAGTTGGAATAAATGCCCCATATAGTTACTATAATTCCGTTTTTGGCATTTCCAAAAAAAGTAGTATCGGAGAAAAGAATACACTGCCACGGAATGATACTCTTCGCATAGTTGTTTTTTGCAATTGTAAATTGCTTGACCGGCATCTCACCCCTGAAATACACTTTACTGCCTTTAGCAAGACGTATTCTGTACTTAGACGCAATACTGTCAATGTTATTTATAAAATTGTTGGAAATTCTTATTTGCGGTCTGAGTCCGTGCTTTTCGACCAGCAACAGCATATAATGTAACAGTTCATAAAGTACACGGTCGTTATCGTCCTCGCCCATAACGGTGAAATTCTCTGAACACAGAGGATAATAAATACCATTAAGCATTTCTACCGTTACAGTATCAGAACTTTTATCTATGGTCACGTTTCTCATCATTTTAAAGTCGATAGAAAACTTTTCGTCACCTTTTCGTAGGAAAAAGAAATCGGGAGAGATAAGTATACCTTCTTTGCAAGAACCGAATAGCGTTGTATCCACAAATCCGACTACTTTCATCGCAGGTAATCCCGGAGCCATATATCTAAGTGCGCTCATCAGCTTTTTTGGCGGCAATTCATCTGTATACGCTGTGCTTAACGAAAAAGACGAAAGCCGATCTCTGATATAGGCAATATCGTCACCGGTACAACAAAAATCTATCATTTTCGGCGTATTGCCGGAATAACTTGCTGTTCCCGCAGGAATGTCTGTCTTTATAGGTATATACTCAAAGCTGCATTGCGGGTGAAGATCGAGTACAGGTTGAGTCGCTGCAGGCGGATTGAATGGCATACCTTGCGCCTGTTCGGTTGTGTTCTGTACTGCACAAACAGTTTTTCCGCACTTGATACAGAATGCGTATCCGTCCTGTAGAACCGCTCCGCAATTTGTACAGAAGCTTGCCGGGCTTGTGCTGTTCTGCTGTGGTATTGATTTTTCTATAGAGTTATTCTGTATCGGCACAGAATTATTTACAGAAGGGGATATAGCATTATCCTGTCTGCTTGTCGGAATGCTTTGCGTTGCATTTACAGGATTGCCGCACTTGATACAGAATGCGTATCCGTCCTGTAAAACCGCTCCGCAATTTGTACATATTATCTTATCTACCGTTTCATTGCACGCGGATATCTCCTGAATAGGTTCAACGTTCTGTCCACGCTGTATTGATTGCTTATTTGTTGCACTATCCACCGATTGAAAGAACTTTGATGTATCGGTATTCCCGTTTTTACTTTGCGGTGTCTGCAAAGCAGGGGAGGGGATCACACTGTCAAATACGCAGGTTAAAGTCGGCGACACTGCATATGATGTCGTTACTGTCGGATCCTCAGGATGCTACGATAACGCATAATAAGAAGCAAAAGCCCATAAGACACTTACTACTTCCACAGGACTGCAAGGCGCAAAAACCTTAACAGCAGAGCCATCTCGGTATGATACGATAAAATTATATTTTCCTATAAACGTAAGACCCTTGATTTCGTGATAAGATATTGTGCATCTTTCACCTGTGTCTTTTATAAATACTTCATTATATGTATAAACACAGCCGCTCCTGCCGCTATCACTTATCGTTGCATCGATCTGCAAATATACCTGACTTGCATCTACGTTGTTTGCAAAAATTTTTTGAGCCCTTGATAATCGTTTTTCATTATGCTCACCGGCAAACGAATATGAAAAGGAAATCCGGGATTGTTCCATAAAGCTTCTGATCGCTTTATCCAAAACAGTAAAATCAATCATATTATCTCTCCGTTTTTTTATTTTATAGGATGATTATATAATATTTAAAATGAAAAATCAACTTAAAAATTCAGCCGCCTTAAAAGGCGGCCGAAATATATTTACTTAACCATATCGCTGTTATTGATAGCAGAAACAAGTGCGCTTACCGAACTGTTGATGATATCTGTATGGATACCTGCGCCCCAGAACGAATTACCATTCTTGTCGCATATCTCAACATAAGCGGCGGCCTTTGACTTAGAGCCTACTTCTATGGCGTGCTCGTTATATGTCACTAAGCTGTAGCTCAGTCCCAGACCGTTCTTTATAGCGTCGCTCACTGCGTCAAGTCTGCCGTTACCGCTTCCGGTGTATACAGCCTTATCACCCTTGTAGTCTACTGTTACAGTTGCGGTAATTCCGCCGTTTTCCTGCTTGTAGTGCGCCTCGGTAATTTTAAGTGCTGTTTCTTTATTCACAAAATTACTGCGGAATACTTCATACACTTCGTCGGGAGTAAGCTCCTTGTGCTGATGATCGGAAACGGATTTTACCGTATAACCGACTTTTTCACGGAACTTCTTAGGCAGATCTACACCGTACTTCTGCTGTAAAAGATAACCGATACCGCCCTTACCGCTCTGGCTGTTGATACGGATAACATCACCGTCATACTGTCTGCCGATATCCATAGGATCGATAGGCAGATAAGGAACTGTCCAGTGCTCGGGATCTTTTTCTTCGCGCCACTTCATACCCTTTGCGATAGCGTCCTGATGTGAGCCGGAGAATGCCGCAAATACGAGCGAGCCGCTGTAGGGCTGTCTGTCGTAAACCTTCATACAGGTCATCTTCTCGTAAACTTCCGTTATTGACGGCAAATCCGAGAAATCAAGCTTCGGGTCAACGCCGTGCGAGTACATATTCAGTGCAAGCGTTACTATATCAACATTACCTGTACGTTCACCGTTGCCGAACAGAGTACCCTCTATTCTGTCTGCGCCCGCAAGCAAGCCAAGCTCACTGTCTGCAACAGCACAGCCTCTGTCATTATGAGGATGAAGTGAAACGATAACGTTCTCTCTGTTCACCATATTCTTGCACATATACTCTACCTGACTTGCGTAAACGTGCGGAAGTGACATTTCTACCGTAACGGGCAGATTGATTATAACCTTATCATCGGGAGTGGGCTGCCATACATCAAGCACTGCGTTGCATATCTCAAGCGCAAATTCAGGCTCTGTTCCGGTAAAGCTCTCGGGTGAATATTCAAACTTGAAGTCGCCGGGTGTCTTTTCTCTGTATTCCTTTAACAGCTTTGCGCCCTCAACGGCAATATCTATGATTTCATTCTTGGGCTTTCTGAATACCTGTTCTCTTTGTGCAACAGAGGTGGAATTGTACAGATGAACTACTGCGTGCTTTGCACCTGCAAGTGCTTCAAATGTTTTCTTTATGATGTGTTCTCTTGATTGTGTAAGTACCTGGATCGTTACATCATCGGGGATAAGATCCTGTTCGATCAGTGTGCGGCAGAATTCATATTCAGTTTCGGACGCTGCAGGGAAACCGATCTCGATCTCCTTGAAGCCGATCTCTACAAGCACCTTGAAAAATTCGAGCTTTTCTTCAAGGTTCATAGGAACGATAAGCGCCTGATTACCGTCACGCAGGTCAACACTGCACCATATGGGAGCTTTGTCGATATACTCCTTCTTTGTCCATTCAAGACACTGCATAGGAGGCATAAAATATCCTCTTGAGTATTTGTTTGTGTTCATTGTACCTTTCATAAATGATGTCCTTTCCCTATTTGGTTTTTCCGATGCAGGCATTAAAAAGCAATGTAAATACACAAAACCCCGCCTCTGTAAAGAGACGGGGTAAATCCTCGTGGTACCACTCTTCTTGACACAGCCTTATGCTATGTCCTCTTATGCCACATCTATCAATGTGCTTCTCTGTAACGGGAGATCCCGTCATGACTTACTGCAATGTTCAGCCATGCGACTCTCAGGCGAGCTATTTCCGACCTTTAATATTGCCTTGCACCAAACGACAACTCTCTGTGAATAAAAATACGGCTTTTTTCCTGATCAACGTCTTTTCCTATTAACAAGTATATTATATCTTACAAAAACACATTTGTCAATAGTTTTTTACAAATTATTCGCCTATCATTTCAATAAGCTGTTGCTGACTTATGACCGCAACGCCGAGCTGCTGTGCTTTTGTGAGCTTGCTTCCTGCTTCTTCGCCTGCAAGAACATAGCTTGTTTTCTTTGAAACAGAACCGCTGCACTTGCCGCCGTTCTGCTCTATAAGCGTTTTAGCCTCATCTCGTGTCATATCAGGGAGAGTACCTGTAATGACAAATGTCAGTCCTGCCAACCTGTCGCTCTTAACGTCAGATTCATACACCGTGTTTACACCACAGGCTTTCAGCCTTTTGGTAAGCTCGATCATATGCGGCTCGTGAAGTGCAGTGAAGATGTTATTTGCAAGTATATCACCGAAGTTTTCTACAGCTGAAATTTCCTCAGCGGAAGTTTCCGACAGCTTTTCGATACTGCCAAAATGCTTCATCAGAAGCTGTGCGTTCTTTTGCCCTATGCCTTTTATTCCGAGTGCGAATAACAGTCTGTCGGGCGAATTTGCCTTTGACTTTTCAATGTTTGCTATCAATTTTGCGGCTGAAACCTTTGCAAAACCGGGTAACATTTCAAGATCCTGCTGTTGAAGAGTGTAAAGGTCTGCGACAGTATTTATAAGCTTGTTTTCGACAAGCTGTTTTACTACCGCTTCACCCAGTCCGTCAATGTTCATAGCCGCTCTTGATGCAAAATGTTCAATGTTCTTGAGCAGCTGCGCCGGACAATTTATGTTTACACAGCGAATTACCGCCTCGTCCTCCGCTCTTTCGGCTTTTCCGCCGCAGACAGGGCATATATGCGGTATCGTAAACGGCACACTGTTTTCGGCGTGGCTGACACTGCGCACGACCTCAGGGATAATATCTCCTGCCTTGCGTACTGCTATAATATCGCCGATCCTTATATCCTTGCTGTCGATATAGTCCTGATTATGAAGCACTGCTCTTGATACGGTAGTACCTGCAAGCCATACTGGCTCAAATACGGCAACGGGAGTAAGTGCTCCGGTTCTGCCGACATTTATCTCTATATCAAGCAGTTTCGTTTCCTTTTCTTCGGGAGGATACTTGAAAGCTACCGCCCACTTCGGCACTTTGGCGGTACTGCCGAGCTCGTTTCTTAGTTCAAAATTATCGACCTTTATGACCGCACCGTCTATATCATAGGAATAGCTTTGTCTGTTCTCGCCTATCTCCATAATGCGCGAAACGGCGTCTTCGATATTATCAAAGGTCTTATAGCCGTCTATCACATTGAAGCCGAGCTTCTTCATATAGTCAAGGCTCTCGCTGTGTGAGGTAAGCTCTCTGCCCTCGATACGCTGAAGATTGAATACGAATATATCAAGTCCTCTTGATGCAGTTATTCTGCTGTCTTTCTGACGCAGTGAGCCTGCGGCGGCATTACGCGGATTTTTAGCCGGCTGTTCATCGTTTTCAAGCTGTGTTTTTACCAGCCTTTCAAAGTCGGCTTTGGGCATATAGACCTCTCCTCTGACTTCTATAAAGGGGAGCTTCTCGTTAAGCTCCAAAGGTATCGACTTTATGGTTTTCAGATTTTTCGTGATATCCTCGCCTACAAATCCGTCACCGCGGGTAGAGCCCCTTGTGAATATTCCGTCCGTGTATTCAAGTGAAACAGATAAGCCGTCTATCTTTGGTTCAACGCAGTATACAGCCTTGCCTACGGCTTTTTTCACACGCTCGTCAAATTCATACAGCTCGCCCTTTGAAAATACGTCCTGTAAGCTGCCCATCTGCACCTCGTGAGTTACCTTCTCAAATGTGTTGATGGCATATCCGCCGACGTGCTGTGTGGGAGAACTTTCGGAAACAATTTCGGGATTTTCCGCTTCTATCTCCTTTATTCTTCTCATCAGCCTGTCGTACTCATCATCTTCTACAGTCGGATTGTCGAGAACGTAGTAATTGAAATTGTGCTGTTCAGCTTGCTTGCAAAGCTGTTCGTATTCACTTTTTATCTGCTCTTTATCCATTGTAATTCCTTCCGTTTTCGGTTATTCATACGGCTCTGCCTCAAAGTCATTTATTGCATCGACAATGTCTTTGTCTTCGGAAACCACATGGGTGAAGCTTTCCGGTACATTTCCGACAATGACCGTTTCGGCAATCAGAAAATCACCGCTGACCTTTGTTTCCACCGAGTACATAGGTATAAATGCGGTAACGCTGACAGTAGTACGCATTATCATTCTGTGAAGCGTCTGGTTAAGTCCTGCATCGGTAAATTCACTTATAAATACTGCATCGGCATAGCCCTTAGGCTCTACCTTCATTCTGACGGTAGGACCTGAGCCGTGAAAAAGCGGTATTCCGCTGAGCGTACCGACAGTAAGATCAACGTTTTCGGTTTCACCTTTCATGAGCCTGTCGTTTATCTCGGTCAGCATATCGTTCTTAATGCGGTTTATCAGCTTAGTGTTGCTTTCGATAGAAGAAACTCTGCCATCTGCGGTGTAACTGAGCTTTACAAGAGCGCTGTATCCGACATCTTCTCCAAGCTCCGAAAGCCGTTCGTTTATCGCATCGTCTATAAGGCTCACTGTAACCGCCTTTGAATTGTATTCGCACACGTTTATTATATTAGGTCTTATCATAAGCTGCAGCATTCCGGCAAAGCCGAGAAGCATAAAAGCCGTACCGATAAGTTTAAGCCCGAGCCTGTGTCTGAATTTCGATAAATCTCTTTTCATAAAATCACCCGTTCAAATATAATACTATATTCTGAGCGGGCAGATTTTATGATATTGTGTTACTTCATCTTGTAGAATGCTGTAAATGCCTTATATGCCATATAGACATCGTTCTTAGCGGTAAGCTCGTACGGTGCGTGCATAGAAAGCACCGGAACGCCGACATCTATCGTATCAATGTTGAGGTTTGCAATATAAGCCGCAACAGTTCCGCCGCCGCCGAAATCTACCTTACCAAGCTCGCCTGTCTGCCATACGACATCGTTCTTGTCAAGCATATTGTGGATAAGTCCTACATACTCGGCGCTTGCATCGCTTGTACCGGACTTTCCTCTGGCACCGGTGTACTTTGTGACAACAATGCCCTTATTTACAAATGAGCAGTTGTTACGCTCGTAGCCGTCAGGGAATGTGGGGTCGTAAGCCGCATTTACATCGGCTGAAAGGCAACGAGTTGCGGAAATAACCGTTCTTCCGTCACTGCCCATATTCTCGGCTAAATCGTAAAGGAAGAACTTAAGATATGCCGAGCGTAAGCCTGTATTGCCGTCACTGCCTGTTTCCTCCTTGTCAGTGAGAACACAAACGGCGGTCTTTTCGGGAACAGCCTTCATATCAATTATCGCGGTAAACGCAGTGTATGCGCAAACTCTGTCGTCCTGTCCGTATGCGCCGACAAGGCTTCTGTCAAAGCCTACATCCTTCGCTTTGAAGGCAGGAACGCATTCAAGCTCAGCACTTAAGAAATCCTTTTCTACAATGCCGTACTTCTCAAAGAGAATGTTCAGCAGGTTGAGCTTTACCTTTTCGCTTATCTTATCATCTCTGAAAGGTCTTGAGCCAACGAGGATATTCAGCTCCTCGCCCTTTATCAGCTTTGTTGCGGGACGCTTGTATTGTTCTTCGGCAAGGTGCGGTAAAAGGTCTGTTACAACAAATACGGGGTCGCCCTCGTCCTCGCCTATTCTGACAGTTACCTTACTGCCGTCCGACTTTACTATAACACCGTGCAGTGACATAGGAACTGTAGGCCACTGATATTTCTTGATGCCGCCGTAATAATGCGTCTTGAAGTATCCGAGCTCATCGCTCTCATAAAGCGGATTTTGCTTTAAATCAAGTCTGGGGGAATCAATATGTGCGGCAGTGAGATTAACACCGTTTGAGATATCGCTCTTGCCGATAACGGCTAATATTACCGCCTTTTCTCTGTTGAGAACGTATATCTTATCTCCTGCCTTGTATTGAGCTTTCTTGTCAAAAGGTACAAATCCCGCCTTTTCAGCCATAGCGAC
>OGQL01002036.1_pt1 | contig 13757 bp, 7 predicted proteins | sample 1553211 | NCBI WGS metagenome assembly OGQL01 (sample SAMEA2579942, study PRJEB22360) | human gut metagenome
ACCTGCTTGCAATGATAATATTATTTCTCAATAAATTTAAAACAGCTTCTAAAAAAAGTATGCCCAAAAGTATTTAACTTTCGAGCATACCCCGCAATATTCCATTGGATCTCTTTTATTTCGTCGTCTTTTTCCGGGCCGGTTTCTTTTTGGCAGGAGCCTTGTCGGCATCCTCGACAATCTTCATGCAATCGGCGAACGTGAGCGATGCCGGTTCGGAACCTTTGGGTAATTTATAATTCTTCTTTTTATAAGCGATATACGGACCGAAACGACCGTTAAGCAGTTCGAGTTCATCATCTTCATCGAACTTCTTGATAAGGCGTTGACTTTCCTGCTCGCGCTTTTGCTGAATCAATATTATCGCATCCTCTAACGAAACACCCTGTGGGGTGAACTCTTTGGGCAACGATACATATTTGCCGTCGTGACGAATATACGGACCGAAACGGCCGATACCCACGACAACGGTTTTGCCTTCGAAATCGCCTAAGGTTCGGGGCAAATCGAACAGTTTCAAAGCCTCTTCCAGTGTAATCGTGCTCATCGATTGTCCTTTGAGCAACGAGGCAAACAACGGCTTCTCCGTATCTTCGGGAGTACCGATTTGTACCAACGGACCGAAACGGCCTATCTTCACCGATACGGGACGACCGCTTTTCGGGTCCGTACCCAATACCCGTTCGCCCACTTTATGCTCCAACCGCAAAGCGAGAGCGCTCTCTACCACCGGGTGAAAGAGTTTGTAAAAATGATCTATCTCATCGTTCCACACGGTTTTTCCCTCGGCAATATCGTCGAATTGCTGCTCGACATTCGCCGTAAAGTTATAATTGAGAATATCGGGGAAATACTCCGTCAAGAAATCGTTGACGACAACTCCTATATCGGTGGGGAGCAGTTTGCCTTTATCGGCTCCTGTGAGCTCGGTTTTCTCTCCCGATTCGATTTTCCCATCGTGCAGCGTCAACATACGATATTTCCGCTCCGTTCCTTTCCGATCGCCCTTCTCGACATATTCGCGTTGCTGTATGGTCGAAATGGTTGGTGCATAGGTAGAAGGCCGACCGATACCCAGCTCTTCCAATTTACGAACCAGACTGGCCTCGGTATAGCGGGCGGGAGCTTGCGAGAAACGTTCCGTTGCCGTGACCGACGACAATGTCAGCACATCGCCTTTCGCCAATGCAGGTAACATCTTGTCGTTTCCTTCTGCATCGCCTTCGTCATCGGTAGACTCCATATACACTTTCAGGAAACCGTCGAATTTCAAGACCTCGCCCACGGCGACGAAGTGTTCTTTCCTTCCCGAAACAGCGATGGTCGCAGTCGTCTTTTCCAACTCGGCATCGCTCATTTGCGAAGCGATCGTACGTTTCCAAATCAATTCATATAATCGTTTTTCCTGAGAGGAAGCATTGATTTCGTGATGGCTGATGTACGTGGGACGTATTGCCTCGTGCGCTTCCTGTGCTCCTTTGGTATGCGTATGGTAATTTCGAATATGCAGATATCTCTCGCCCAAAGTTTTTACAATCTCGTCTTTGGTCGTATTTATAGCCAGCGATGACAAATTCACCGAGTCGGTACGCATATAGGTGATATGTCCCGCCTCATAAAGCCGTTGAGCCACCATCATGGTTTGAGCCACGGAGAAGCCCAATTTCCGGGCGGCTTCCTGTTGCAATGTGGAAGTGGTGAACGGAGCCGCAGGCGATTTCTTTGCAGGTTTCACCGTCACGTCCCCGATAGAGAACCGTGCGGTCTTGCAGGCTTCGAGCAAAGCCTTCGCCTCGTCTTCGGTTTTCAATCGTTGGCTCAATTCGGCCTTCAACAATTCCCCTCCGGGTAACAAAAATTCCCCGATCACCCGATAGGCTGCTTCGGGCTTGAACGCCGAGATTTCTCGCTCCCGTTCTACAATCAAGCGCACTGCGACCGATTGTACACGACCGGCCGACAAAGCGGGCTTCACCTTTTTCCACAGAACAGGCGAAAGTTCGAATCCCACGATACGGTCGAGTACCCTGCGAGCCTGCTGGGCATCTACCCGATTCAAATCTATATCCCGGGGATTCTCAATGGCATGGAGTATGGCATCTTTGGTAATCTCATGGAATACAATCCGTTTCGTTTTCTCCGGTTTCAATTTCAACACTTCGAACAAGTGCCATGCGATAGCCTCTCCCTCGCGGTCCTCATCGGAAGCCAGCCAAACCATATCCGCTTTGTCTGCCTCCTGTTTCAGCGTTTCCACCAACTTTTTTTTGTCGGCGGGGATTTCATAAATAGGTTTATAGTTATGCTCGATATCCACACTGAAATCCTTTTTTTTGAGATCACGGATATGTCCGTAGCTCGAAAGGACTTCGAAATCCTTTCCTAAAAACTTCTCAATGGTTTTAGCCTTTGCCGGAGACTCTACGATTACCAAATTTTTTGCCATATGCGCAATGTTCGTTCAAATTTTGCGCAAAATTAGAAAAACAGATTGTAATACAGAGCTTTTTTCTACTTTTTTATTAAATAATGTATATCGCACACATTTTGAATCGTTCCTACCATGTAGAGTTTTTGTCGCATATCCTCCCCAACGCCTTTCTCCTATACTATTCCCTCCGAAAAAGCTGACGAGATAAATCCTGTTTTTAAACTACCCACTCGTCCCATGAGTACTCCCGACACGGTGGGAGAGGTTAAATCCTTCTTCTCCCCTGCCGCGTCCCGTAGTATTGCGGGGTGTGGCGTTAGTCATATAGGGGAGGTGGCACACATAGTGATGGAAGGGTTAAAAATGTCGAGAACAGACCTCTTACCCTCAAAATTTCAAATCGACCCCGAACATGAAATTGATGCCTTGTGCCGGCATACCGTAAAGAATATCGTATTTCCGGTTCAGCACATTGTCGGTAAGTCCGTAAAGCGAAAACCAAGAAGTGAAAGCATACGAGGCTTTCAAGTGAACGAGATGTATATCGGAGAGCTTTCCGAGATTTGAATACTCCCGACCCGCAGCAAACTCATATCCGGCTTCGAGCGTGAACGGGCGAACAGGCATATAACGGATATTCACTCCTCCTTCCCACTGCGGACGGTTATACGAAATCGTCTCCCCCCCATCGGCGGTCTTCCATCGGTGATACCCGACCTTCGCCGAAGCCTCCAATTTCGTACCGTAACGATAAGATACATCGAGCTCTGCTTTCAAAGCATTGGCATCGATACCCCAAAAACGCGACACACCTGTAAACTTTCCGTCCAAATCTTCGGGTAAAAGGAACAACGCCTTTTTACAAATTTCATAACCGCCCGAAAGCCCTATGGAAAATCCGGGTAATGCGTTAATGCGTATTCCCAATGAGGCATCCAACGGCACATACGTATTATCTACCTGTGCCGACGGATTGAAGTAGAGCGTATAGGCCGAAACACTTCGCCACGTATTCAGTTTCTTCCCGCCCGTAAAAGCCGTATAAAACTGTACATCGGGAACTATCGTCCAATCGAATCGCACATCGGGAGAGAATCGCAAAATAGTTCCGTTGTTGAAAGAAACATCGGCCTTGACACCGACCGCAAAAGCCACGTGTTCATTCCGCCAGTCATACCGGGGATTCAATGAAATCATACCGTAATTCGCTGCCGACTGTAACCGGCTGTAACCCACATAATCGAAAGAACCGTCCAAAGAAATAGAGCTGCGTCTGTCGATCGGCGCAGACAATGTAAAGTCTGCATTCACTAAATTCTCGGCAGCCCCTTTTTCACTTTGTAAATATCCCCGGTGATACCCGTATCGGTAATATGCCAATGAAACTTTATAAAGTAGGTCCGACTCTCCGGCAGTCGAGGCTATATGGCTTTTCAAGAAGAACCGGTTTATCTCTTGGTTAGGCGAAGATATTCCCGTCAAACCGGGGTATCGCAATCCGTAATAGTTGAAGGAGTCGTAACGATAACCGCCGCTTATTCCCAAATCCAGCTTCCCGAAGGAGTGAAGATAATCGGCGACCACTCGCTCTTCGAGCCGGTGCATCTTCTTCGAGTTGGGATAGTCCTCCGTTAACGATTGATTGTAATCCACCGTTCCGCAAGTAGAGCGATGCTGCAACCACACACCCAACTTGTCTTTGTCATTCTGCAAAATACGATAACCGGCATTCCCGACCATATTCAGGTAATTGCCTATCCCGAAATCCACGTATCCCCTCGATTGATTTTCTTCGGGTTTTTCTCCGAAACCGCCGGGAGCCAACAAGACAGCGCGAGGTTCGAGGGGAGCCGGAACCGTCCAGTCGCTATACCGTATAGATTGTTTGGTTACCGTCGGTGCTTCCACTTCGGGCAATGTATTGATTTTAGACGCATCGCGCACGATAGGTGTAAAATCTTTTTCTATGGTTACTTCCCGCCGCAACGAATCGGAACGTACCTGTGCCGACAGGAAGAATGGGAAAACCGATATGATTAAAAAAGAAAACCGTTTCATAAGCCATACATATTGTATCGTTCAACTACTCTGTTTGTCCCAGTTCGCTCAATTTCTTGTCTATCCGGGAAATAATATCGTCGTCGCTAGCCGGATAGTTATTCCGCAAACTTTGCAAATATTGACGGGCTTGGAAAGTCTCGCCCCGTTTTTCATAAATGTTGGCCATGAGCAAGAATGCCCGAGCCAACCAATAATTGTGGGGAGTACCTTTGTCGATAAAAGTATTCAGCGTCTTTTCAGCCGTATCGATCGCTTTATTGTCGAATTGATATTGGGCCAATAAATAGGCACTTTGCGCCCCGTAAATCGAACGGGTATCTTTCGAAAGCTCCCGCCAGTCATCGGCCGCATTTTCTCCCTTTCCCGTATGGAAATAGGCATCGGCACGAGCAAACAAAATCTCTTGCCGCAAATCGGGAGAAAGTTTGCTTTCGCTCAACAACTTGTCGGCAACTGTTACCACCTCGCCATATTGCCGCTTATTTCGGGCAATACGAAGCATACCCAACCGGGCGGCCTGTTTGTTCTCTCCGACAGTCGCTTTCTTTTCCAACTCCTTGAATCCGGCAAAAGCCTCGTCATAACGAGCTTTCAAATAAAGTATCTCGCACTTGCGGGCCAATGCTTCTTCGGCAAACTCGCCGTCGGGACTGTTCGTCACCACATAGTCGAACGCCGGAAGAGCTTTGTCGTAGTCTTTCGCTGCAAACGATGCTTTCCCGATATAGTAATTAGCCGGAATCAAAAACGCGCCCGACGGATAATTTCGTACATACTTCTTCAACGAAGCGATACCTTTCCCCGTCATATAAGTGCGCTCGGCTGCCATATACGACAAAGAATCCAATTCGCTCACAGGGGCCTGTTCCGACCGTCCCACGCTGTTCAGATAGTTAGCGTAGGCATCGACTGCATCTTTCTCTACATATACCGATTTGAGGTCGGCGACCGCTATGCGAGCCTCCTCGCTGGTCGGATAACGCTCTATCACTTGCTGGTAAGCAGCCACCGATTCGTCTGTCTGCCCGTTATTGAAATAGACCATACCCAACTGCAAACCTCCCTTGCGGGCAATCGCGCTCTGGGGATAATCGGCGATTAACTGTTTGTAACATACGATAGCATCGTTATTCCTATTCAATATCGTATAAGCCTGTCCCTTTTCGAACCATGCGTTCGCCAGATACCCCGAACGGGGATAATCTACAATCAATTTGTCCAACAACTCTATTTTGCGTTCGTGATTCCTCTGCAATCCCGCCATGAAAGCTTTTTGAAAAAGGGCATAATCTCCGTTCGCGACATCGGTCTCTTGGGCCCGGGCATAATACTGCTCGGCATCGGCGAACCGACGGGCGTAATAATAGCAATCGCCTATCCGGGAATAGGCATCGGCAAGCATGCTTCGATTTCCTCCGGTCTGTACAGAGACATACCGGGAAAAACCGTCGAGGGCTTGCGAGAAGTTATGCTGTTTGAACTGACAGTAGGCCCAATCGTACCAAGCCAGCGAATACATTTCGCTCCGCTTGTCCTTGCTGGAAGAAAGATATGCCGAATAATTCCGGGCAGCGATATCGTATTGTTCCCGACGATATTGGCACTCGGCGAGCCAAAACGCAGCCTTACCCCGTATATCGGTATCATAGTTTCCCACAGCGATCGCCCGGCTAAACAAACTTTCGGCATCGGCGATACGGGCATTGGTGAAAGCCTCTGTCCCCAACTGGAAAAGAATGCGCTGCTTGGCGGCGAGTATTTTCCCGTCGGGCTTCCGTATTTTATCGATAGACGCCAGTGCCGACCGATAATTACGAGTCGTCATGTAAACCTCTACCAAATAGTCGTTAATCTTGTCGGCATAGCGAGAACCGGGAAACTCGTTCAAGAAACGTTCGAACACACCCACCGAGTTATCGAAAGGTGAAGCCGTGCGATCATACAGGCAAAGCGCATAGTTGTAAAGCGCCGTTTCCCGAACCTGACGGTCGTAATTTCCTTGTGAAGCCATCTCGAACGCCATGCGGGCATTATTTTTATCTCCGGCTCGCAAATAGGCTTGCCCGATATAAAGATAAGCATTTTGAGAAAGAGCATCGTCCACGCCGGTCACACGCCCCAAATAATCGATCACCTCGCCATCTTCTCCCCGGCGATAGGCCATGACACCCATGACATAAAGAGAAGAGCGTTCGGGTTTGCGACATCGTTGCAAATACCTTTCCAAATATTCCGTCGCCGCTTCATCGTCACCTTCTTGATAAGCGCTTTCGCCGAGCAACCGAAGAAGCTCGGTGTATAAGTCGGCATCGGAAGACGGACGGGACAACAACGCTTTACCCTCGGACAATACCTGTGCGAAACGTTTTTGCCCGAAATAAATCTGCAACATGTGCAGCCGTGCAGCATAGCCGAAACTCCGCCACTTTCGAGAATCCACTTAAAGCGGCTCTATCATCGCCCTCGTTCATCTGTATATACGAAAGGTAGAAAGTGGCTCCTGTCCGAAATCTCTCTTTCCCGATTAGAAGCTGAAACAGCGGTTTCGCCGCATCGGGATTACCGGTCTTCAACAAAGAACATGCCGTGCGATATCCCCACCGGTCCTCCTCGTCGCCGGTCAACAGACTCACATTTACCGTCTGATAGGCTTTCAAGGCTTTTGCATAATCTTGACTGTCGTAATAATAATCGGCCAATGCCAACCGAGCCTGCAAAGTATGTTTAGAATCCGGGTAATTTCGCAAAAAATCCGTTAACCGCCGTACAGCCTGCGGCGAATAATTGCGGGCTTCCGAAAGAGCGATATACCAGTCGGCCGTTTCCCGCTGCTCCGGCGACAAATCGCCTTCACAAGCCTCTTTCATCACATCGGCACAACCCGCGTAGTTCTTCTCTTGAAAGAGAAAGATTCCCCTATCTATCAAAGCCCTGTCATCGTTATAAGCCGGGATTCCCGGCTTGGCGGCCAAAAGCTGTCCAGTGCATACGATTCCACAAAGTATAACTATCGCCCGTTTCATGAACATCTTTATTTTGTATTAAGTTCCGAACTATCCACCCATTTAAATAATTTATCCGACGGTCGTATCTTCTCATCGATACGCATCGAGAACCGCTCGCCTTTTACCGTCTTTTGTACCGATTTCAAATCGACTCGTATCTCCTCCACCTTACGGATAAGCGCACCGGTCGTCGGGCCGGTGACGAGTATCTCGTCTCCCACGCTCAACGAACCGCTCTCCATGAGAAATTCGGCCACACCGAGGTTGGAAAAATACTTCACGCCCTTGCCTATATATATCTTTCGTTTCGTGGCTCCCGAGCCATAATTGTGAGTCCATTCGCCCAAGCGCTGACCCAAATAATATCCGTTCCAAAACCCTCGATTAAAGACGGTAGCGAGCCGTTCGTCCCACTGTGCGATCTTCTCGTCGGTAAAGTCGTCGTTCAAATAAGACTCGATGGCCTCGTTATAACACGAAACGACCGTACGCACATATTCCGGGCCCCTCGCGCGACCCTCGATTTTAAATACCCGCACCCCCGAATCGATCAGTTTGTTCAGGAAATGTATCGTTTTCAAGTCCTTCGGCGACATGATGTAAGCGTTGTCCACTTCCAACACGTTACCGGTCTCCTTGTCTTTCACTTCGTATGAACGACGGCAAATCTGCATACAAGCCCCCCGATTCGCCGAAGCATTCATTTCGTGAAGGCTCAAATAGCATTTGCCGGACACAGCCATGCACAATGCCCCGTGACAGAACATCTCGATACGTACCGGTTCTCCGCCCGGCCCCACGATACGATCCCGCAAAATAGCTTCGTGAATACGGGCTACCTGCTCCATATTCAACTCCCGAGCCAGTACCACCACATCGGCAAAACGGGCATAGAATCGCAACGCCTCGGTATTGGAAATATTCAGCTGGGTCGACAAATGCACCTCTACCCCTATCTCGCGGGCATAGGTCATAGCCGCCACATCGCTGGCGATAATGGCCGAGAGCCCGGCCTCCTTCGCCGCATCGATAATACGATGTAACAGAGGTATATCTTCGTCGTAGATAACGGTATTGACCGTCAGATAACTCTTTATGTGATGCTCGTTACAAATACGCACGATCTCGTGTAAATCGTCTATCGTAAAATTATTCGACGAACGGGCTCGCATATTCAGCCCCTCGATACCGAAGTACACCGAATCGGCCCCTCCCTGTATAGCCGCCGTCAAAGAATCGTACGAACCCACCGGCGCCATAATTTCAAAATCGCTTCTCTTCATCATAAACAAACCGTTCTATTTCCCGGTGATTATTTTTCGTATTTCGTTCAGTTTATTCAATGCTTCTACCGGTGTAAGGTTATTGATATCGACCTGTAAAATTTCGTCCCGAACCTGTGAAAGCACAGGGTCGTCCAGCTGGAAAAAACTCAACTGCATACCGCCTCTCGACGAAGCGATTTCGGCGGTAGGCTTGGCGATACCGTTCTGGCGGGTCTCCGACTCCAACTGTTTCAAAATCTGGTTGGCCCGCTTGACGATGCTCTGGGGCATACCGGCCAGCTTCGCCACATGGATACCGAAACTGTGTTCACTCCCGCCGCGTACCAATTTCCGCAAGAATATCACCTTGTTGTCGACCTCTTTTACCGAAACGTTATAATTGACAATGCGTTTATAAGTACGTTCCATTTCGTTCAGCTCGTGATAATGGGTAGCGAACAACGTCTTGGCACGAGCTTTGGGGTGTTCGTGTATGTGCTCGACAATAGCCCACGCGATAGATATACCGTCGTAAGTACTCGTTCCCCGTCCCAACTCGTCGAACAGAACCAAACTCCGCTCCGACAGATTGTTGAGAATATCGGCTGCCTCGGTCATCTCGACCATAAAGGTAGATTCGCCGAGCGAGATATTGTCCGATGCCCCTACACGAGTGAAAATCTTGTCCACAATCCCTATCTTAGCGGCCTCGGCCGGAACGAAACTTCCTATCTGAGCCATCAGAACAATCAAAGCGGTCTGGCGCAACAACGCCGATTTACCGGCCATGTTGGGTCCCGTTATCATCATGATTTGCTGCTTGTCGTTGTCGAGCTCGACACTGTTGCTGATGTAGGGTTCGCCCGGTGGCAACTGTTTCTCGATAACCGGGTGACGTCCTTCCTTGATGTCGATAACCAGCGAATCGTTTACTTCGGGACGAATATACCGGTTTTCCACGGCCGACTTCACGAACGACAACAGGCAGTCGAGCCGCGCAATGAGATTGGAATCGAGTTGTATGGCAGGAATATACTCCGTCAATGCAAGAATCAAATCATTGAACAACTGCGTTTCCAATGAAAGAATCTTCTCTTCCGCCCCCAAAATCTTCTCCTCGTATTCTTTCAACTCTTGGGTAATATAACGCTCTGCGCTCACCAACGTCTGCTTTCTGATCCAATCGGAAGGAACCTTGTCCTTGTGAGTATTGCGCACTTCGATGTAATACCCGAATACGTTGTTATACCCGATTTTCAAGCTGGGAATACCCGTTTTCTCGCTCTCGCGCTGCTGCACGTGCAACAAATAGTCTTTCCCCGAATAGGAAATTTCTCGCAACTCGTCGAGTTCGTCGTTCACCCCCTTGCGGATAATTCCTCCCCGATTCACCAAATTGGGCGCATCGGGATTAATTTCATGCTCGATTCGGTCCCTGATGATCGTACAGCAATTCAGTTGTTCCCCGATACGTTGCAATACAGGTTCATCGCTCTGCTCGCAAACAGCCTTGATAGGCTCTATCGCCGACAATGCCACTTTCAACTGAACCACCTCGCGAGGCGAAATACGCCCCACCGCTACTTTCGAAATGAGGCGTTCCATATCGCCTATCGTATCGAGTTGCGGATCGATAACCTCCCTAACTTCGGGGTGGCGGAAAAAGAACTCCACTCCGTTCAACCGATCCTCGATAGGCTTCACATCTTTCAACGGAAAGACAACCCACCGTTTGAGCATACGCGCCCCCATCGGGGTGACAGTCCGGTCTATCACGTCGAGCAGGCTCTTTCCCCCTTCGTTCATCGGAGAAAGCAATTCGAGACTCCGCACCGTGAATTTATCCAATCGCACATATCGCTCCTCCTCGATACGAGACAGCGATGTAATGTGCGAAATCTGCGTATGCTGCGTAATATCCAAATAATGAAGCAGAGACCCCGCGGCGATAATGGCGTTGGGCATATTGTGAATTCCGAAACCTTTGAGGTTTTTCGTCTCGAAATGACGCAATAAGCGATCCGAAGCGGCATCCTCGGTATAAACCCAATCGTCCAACTCGAAAGTAAAAAAACGGGAACCGAAATGCTCCTCGAACAATTTCCGTTTCGTGCGTTCGAACAGCACCTCTTTCGGAGAGAAATTGCCCAACAGCTTGTCCACATAGTCGAAATCTCCCTCGGCGGTCAAGAACTCACCCGTCGATATATCGAGAAAAGCCACACCCACTTTGTTACCTTTCCCGAAATGAACACCCGCCAAGAAATTATTCTCTCGGTAATCGAGAATATTGTCGTTAATCGACACACCCGGTGTTACCAATTCCGTAATGCCGCGCTTGACCAATTTTTTTGTCAGTTTCGGGTCTTCCAGCTGTTCGCAAATAGCCACCCGTTTTCCGGCACGCACCAATTTGGGAAGGTAAGTATCGAGAGCATGATGGGGAAAACCGGCCAACTCCACATACTGGGCGGCTCCATTTGCCCGGCGAGTCAATGTAATCCCCAATATTTCCGATGCCACCAAAGCATCGTCCGAAAACGTTTCATAAAAGTCTCCCACCCTGAAAAGCAATATCGCATCGGGATGCTTGGCTTTCATCTCGATATACTGTTTCATCAGCGGAGTTTCGACAATTTCCTTGGCCACGATATATTTCTTTTATATTCGTATGAATAATCCTGTTTAAGAGAAACAAAGATAACATTTTCGACCGGAATTGTGAAATTAAAAAAATGTAAGAAACCGTTTTTATTTTTTTCTATTCCCCTCTTCATCGCTGCCACTCCCCCATTCCCCCACTCTCCCCTGTGTTTCGAAAAACAAAAAGTCAGCTCTTAAAACGACGAGTAAAATTTATGCTTCTCTATTGAAACAGCTCTCTCCCTCCTCCCGCCAGACCTTGTAACATTCGAAACATTTCGCTCCTCCCCTTACCGCGTCCCGTAGCATTACGGGGTGTTTTGCAACGCAAAATATAGCGTAGGACGGAGGGGTTAAAGAAATACCAGCAGTAAAAGCAACAGAGACAAGACTTCTCTCCCCCCTGCTCATCGTAGATGAGATGGGACGAGTTCACCACCGACAAACTATACTTTCAGGAAAATATTTTTCCGATACAGAAAATAAAGGAAGAACCAGCAACAAGCGACATATCCTGCACGAAGGACGACCGCACCGGCAGGCTCACCGGCATATTCTCCCACCCATTGGGACATACCTCCGAACAAAAACTTATTCATGTGAGAAAATCCTACCACCTGCTGTGCCAGATAAATCGTTATCGAATTTAGTCCTATCACTCGGAAAAAGAGAGTCCACGATTTCCACCCTTTCACATCAACGATATAGTAGAACAAAGCGAACAACAAGAACGAAAGTCCTCCCACGAAACAGGTAAACGAACTGCTCCAAAGCATTTTGTTAATCGGGAATACGGTATTCCAAACCAGCCCTATGACGACCAACACAACCCCGATTCCCGACAAAAGCAAACTCTTTCTCTCTCCGCTTCCCAAGCGGGTGGAACGGACGATTTCTCCCGCATAAATTCCCAATAATGCCGTGACTATCGCCGGAAGCGTGCTCAACAGGCCCTCCGGGTCGAAATTACCGTATATCAATTTCCCCGGCAAACAATGCCGATCGATATATCCGACCAGATTCCCTTCGATAGAAAGAGGGGAAGCTCCCGCAGCATCGGGAGCCGGCACAAAGGCCAACAGCAACCAATAACCCACCAAGATAAAAACAATCAAACCATATTGTACCGACTTTTTCAAACTCATGTAAATGAAAGCCCCGAACATCCACGCCAGCCCGATACGCCCCAAAACGCTAGCCAAGCGCACATCGGGGAAATTCAACTGTAAGAATCCGTTATACAAGAATCCCAGCAAAACGAGGGTGACACCCCGGCGGAAAACCCTCAGGTAAATATGTTTGTCGCTCGATCCGCTTCCCCTTTGCTTAGCCAATGAAAACGGGAAAGATATACCTGCGATAAACAAGAACAGAGGGAATATCATATCGTGCTGGGTAAACCCGTCCCACGGGACGTGCCGCATGTGCCCCGCTATGACATCTCCCACCGCCGTCGGGTGCAAGGCATTCAAGGCGACTACCAACGGGGCGAAACCCATAATAAAAAGCATATCGAATCCCCGAAGGGTATCCAATGACAACAAACGTGTGTTTTTCTTTGTTTCCATATCCGAATTTTGTTTTTCTTATAGTATACAAGCGACTCGGCTCGTTTATCCAATGATGCGTTACACTCCCTAATCCGCACCCACAGCGATCCCGATCGAATGTATGTCTCTGCCTATTTCGACAACAGCTTTTTTATCCGTTCCACATCGTCTTCCCGTTCCGGGGGAATAATTCCCCGTTGATAGAAATCTTCGAAATCCGAGAGAAAGTCCTCTTTTAGCTCTTCCTTGTATCGCAGGTATATCTCTTCCGCCTCGGCATATCGACCTTGAAAAAGAAGGGATGCCGCAAGATTTGTATAAATGGTATGATGAGTAGAATCATATTTTAACCCCTCACGGGCATACCGTTCAGCTTCTTCAAAATTGCCCTGAACGAGAAATAAGCATGAAAGGTTATTGCACGCTCGTACTAAACCCGGCTCGTAGACTTGTGGATTCGCCGCTGCAAGCCGTCTATAAATCTCCATGGCGGAAAGATACATCTCCCCACTCTCCTCATAACGTTGGGTATTGTAATACAAAGTACCTAAGTTATTTTGAGTCATTGCCAAATCCGGCTCGTACACCTGTGGATTCGCCGCTGCGAGTCGTCTATAAATCTCCATGGCGGAAAGATACATCTCCCCACTCTCCTCATAACGTTGGGTATTGTAATACAAAGTACCTAAGTTATTTTGAGTCATTGCCAAATCCGGCTCGTACACCTGTGGATTCGCCGCTGCGAGTCGTCTATAAATCTCCATGGCGGAAAGATACATCTCCCCACTCTCCTCATAACGTT
>OGQL01002037.1_pt1 | contig 13741 bp, 10 predicted proteins | sample 1553211 | NCBI WGS metagenome assembly OGQL01 (sample SAMEA2579942, study PRJEB22360) | human gut metagenome
AATCTGGATGGATACCAGAGCGCAGTCAATCTGTGACCGGTTAAATGCCGAGATTGGTGCAGATAACATTTTCCAGGTGGCTGGAAATTCGATGCAGCCATCTTATTCGACAGCCAAGATCCTGTGGTATAAGGAAAACCTGCCGGAAGTATATGAAAAGACATATAAGATCTTACAGTCTAATGCATTTATCGTATATCGTTTTACCGGCATCTGTTCACAGGATAAATCTCAGGGGTACGGACTTCACTGCTTTGACATGAGAACCGGAACATGGGATATGGAAATGTGTAAAAAGCTTGGAATCCCGGAAAGCTTCCTGTCAGACATTTATGAATGTTCGGAAGTTGTAGGCGGTGTCAGTGCAAAAGCTGCGAAAGAGACAGGCCTGTTAGAAGGAACACCGGTTGTTGCCGGAGCACTGGATGCGGCATGCGGAACACTTGGTTCCGGAGTAATCCATCCGGGAGAGACACAGGAACAGGGCGGTCAGGCAGGCGGAATGAGTATCTGTCTGGATGAGTATGCGGCAGATCCAAGACTGATCTTAAGTTACCATGCAGTTCCGAATCAGTGGATCTTACAGGGCGGAACCGTCGGAGGCGGCGGAGTTATGCGCTGGATCGAAAAGGAACTTGGGGATTATGAGAGAAGTATCGCAAAAGAATGTGGAAAATCCTCACTTGTTCAGTTTAATGAACTGGCAGAGAAGGTGCCGGCAGGAAGTGACGGACTGATCTTCCTTCCGTATATGTCCGGGGAGCGTTCACCAATCTGGGATCCGAATGCAAAAGGGGTATATTACGGACTTGATTTCAGTAAGACCAAAGGACATCTGATCCGTGCGGCAATGGAAGGTGTAGCATATTCATTAAAGCATAACCTGGATATCGGAGAAAAGACAGGAGCGAAAGTGGAAGAACTGCTTGCAATGGGTGGATCTGCAAACTCACTTCTGTGGACACAGATCAAATCTGACGTTACAGGAAAGCCGATTACCGTACCGTCATCCGATACAGCTACGACACTTGGCGCAGTCATGCTTGCTGGAGTTGGAATCGGAATGTATAAAGATTTTGAAGAAGCTGTAAAGATTACAGTGAAGAAGACTCGCCATCACGAGCCTGATATGGAAAAACATGCAATTTACCAGAAGAATTATGAGACTTATCTGGAAATCTATGAGAATTTAAAAGAGACCATGAAGAAAACAGGAGGAATGTAAAAGTGAAAGCAGGAGTCGTACACGCAAGAGAAGATATCAGATATGAAGAAATCGAGAAACCAGTACCAAAAAAAGGCCAGGTACTGATCAAAGTAAAATATACAGGAATCTGTGGATCAGATATTCCACGTGTCAATGGGGATGCATGCCATTTCTTCCCTAATGTACTGGGACATGAGTTCTCAGGAACAGTAGAAGAAGTAGGAGAAGGCGTAACATCTGTAAAACCAGGTGACAGAGTTGCAGGTGTACCACTTGTACCATGTATGGAATGTGAAGACTGTCAGAAGGGTAACTACTCTCTGTGTAAACATTATAGCTTCATTGGTTCCAGAGAATTCGGAAGCTTTGCAGAGTATGTGGTTGTTCCTGAAAAGAATGCTGTAAAATTCGAAGACAGCGTAAGCTTCGAACAAGGTGCATTCTTTGAGCCGGCAACAGTAGCACTTCATGGACTGGAAAGAGTAGACTTCAAAGGTGGAAAGACAGTAGCCATCCTTGGAGGCGGAACCATCGGAATGTTCGTTATGCAGTGGGCTAAGATCTTCGGAGCAAAAGAAGTTGTTGTATTTGATATCTCTGATGAACGTCTGGAATTAGGAAAACGTCTCGGAGCAACGGCCGGAATCAATACATTGGAAGAAGACTTCATGGATAAAGCTATGGCACTTACAGGTGGCAAAGGATATGATTATGTGTATGAGACAGCAGGAAATTCTATCACAATTAAGATGGCATTCCAGTTAGCTGCCAACAAAGCACAGGTATGCTGCGTTGGAACTCCTACAAAAGAAGTTACCTTCTCTGTAAAAGAGTGGGAGAACTTAAACCGTAAAGAATTTATCCTGACAGGATCCTGGATGTCATACAGCGCACCATTCCCGGGACATGAATGGGAGTTAGTAGCGCATTATTTTAAGACTGGAGAATTGAAGTTTGATGACTCGTTCATCTTCAAGAAAGTTCCACTTAGCGAGATCGCAAGTGCATTTGAGATGTATAAGACAAAAGGACTGGTAAAAGGAAAGATTCTGATCGATAGCGAAGCATAGGAGGCAAAGTGCGATGATATTAACCGTTACGTTGAATGCAGCGATTGATAAAAGATATGTAGTAAAAGAATTCCAGGTAGGAGAAGTAAACCGTGTGGCTGAGTGCACTTATACACCTGGCGGCAAGGGACTCAATGTGTCAAAGCCAGCATCTATCGCAGGTGCTGAAGTAGTTGCAACCGGATTTGCAGGAGGCCATGCAGGAAATTACATTGTAGATTCATTGAAACCATTTGGTATCAAGAGTGAATTCTATCACATGGAGGCTGAAAGCCGTTCGTGCATCAATATCTGGGATGAAAAGAATCATGTACAGACAGAATTCCTGGAGCCTGGATTTACAGTATCGGAAGAAGACTTTGAAGGCTTCTGTGAAAAATTCAAGACATTAGTACCAAAGGCTGATGTAGTGGCAATGTCCGGAAGCGTACCAAAAGGACTGGACGGAACTGCTTATCAGAAACTGGTATCGATCGTAAAAGAAGCCGGCAAGAAAGTTATCCTTGATACCAGCGGAAAACTTCTGGAAATGGGTATCGAGGCAAAACCAACAATGGTGAAGCCGAATATCGACGAGATCCGTATGCTGACCAGAAGTCACTGCGATACCAGAGAAGAACTGATTGAAGCAGGAAAGAAGATCCACGAAGCGGGTATCGAGATCGTAGTTATCTCACTTGGTGCAGACGGTTCCCTTCTGATCTGTGCAGATGGCGTATATCAGGCAATCGTTCCAAGAATCGATGCGGTAAATACGGTAGGATGCGGTGATTCCATGATTGCAGGATTCGCACTCGGATTCGAAAGGAGATTAAGTGTGCAGGAGACATTAAGGCTTGCAAGTGCAATCTCAGCCTCGGCAGCATTAAGAGAAGAGACCGGATTCTTCGTAAAAGAAGATATGGAGCGAATCTTACCGCAAATTGAGATTAAGAGACTATAAAGTTATACTAAAACGAGCAATATCGTATGAGAACTCTTCTGTTTAGAGATACGATATTGCTCTGTTTTTTATTGTTCGGGCATCCTAAGCGGTGAATTAAACACCCATTTCTTCAAGATACCTCACATGTTCTATCGCTCCCAGATGATTTCTTTGAAGTGCAAGCACCTCATCCAATCCGTCACGGGCTTTCTCATAATCTCCAAGTCCGATCGCACTAAGTGCCATCAGATACTTGCAATCAATCGTATTACGAAGCTGAATATCACTAGGGAATACCTCAAACTCCGGAAGCGATACCGCAAAGTAATCATAAGACACTTCATCAAAGATATGCTTCTCGCCAAAAGACTTCAGCTGATGATAACATCTGGCAGCTTTTTCCGTTCTTCCAAGAGCAGCATTCGCAAGTCCCTGGTAGAAGATCGTAGCGGACGGCTGGTCATTAAAAAAAAGACCAGCCGATGGGTCATCCAGTCCGACAGAAGCTTTTTCCCACCATCTGGCAGCTTCTTCGGTAGCATGAAGCGCATCATAGCAGCATCCGATATAATATTCTGCAATATTATCCAGAACGTTCGGAAGCTTTCCTTCGCCTAAGTTATCCGGATAGGTAAAGGTATCTGTAAGAAGCCGGATTGCTTTTTCGTAATCCTTCTTTTTCATAAGTTCAAGTGCTTTGTGCGTCATCGCATAACGGTACTGTCCGCTGACTTTTCCTTCTCCGCCTTCCCATGGATGGAACGTATGCTCCTTCAAAGCATCCAGAGCCTTGTCATACTGACCGGTTTCATTCAGAAGTGTGATATATTCCAGGTATAAGACATCTCTGTCTTCGACTAATTCCGGATATTTCTCAAGCAGGGCCAGGCGGTCTTCTAGAGCAACATTATTCTTAGCAGCAAGCTGGTCATATTCCAGAAGAAGGCGTGGATAAGAAGAATCCAGTTCAAATGCCTGTTTCATATAAGCCAGTGCTTTGGCAGGTTCTTTGCGCTTATTATAATAAGCAATTGCAAGATTACGATAAGCCATGGCATACTTCGGATTTTCGGAAATGCTTTCTTTCCACTCATTTACAGCTTTGTCATACTGCTTCTTATCATACAGCAGGCATCCAAGATAATAATGTGCATATGGTACTTTTTTAAGTGCAGATATAGCAACATTTAAGATAAGAATCTCTTCTATCTTGTTCGGGAAGCAGTAATCCGGATTGGTATGTTCTGCTTTCTGGTAAGCATCCAGTGCAGCTTCATTTTTACCATCTTTTTCATAAGCATAACCCATATAGTACCAGGTCATAGGCGACTTGTCCGGTGTTGCATCCAAGATACGTACCACATCTTCATAAAGTCCGGCTTTGATATAGTCCAAAGCAACTTCCAGATAGTTATGTGCAGAGGTACGCATTGTGCTGATCCATCTGCTCAGATCATCTTCTGAAACGGATTTTTCATACAGGCAGTCAAGTGACAACGGATCGATTGCAAGACTTTCAGTGAGAAAATCTTTGTTGCAACGTCCAAGCTTTCGAAGGATAGAAGCTTTTAATGCACGTACCTTCATGTTATGCCAGTTGCGGATCATGGACTGCTCTGCAAATGTAAGCGCCTGTTCATATTCGTGTTTTTTGCATGCAAGCAGTGCAAGCCAGTAGAATCCGGCGCTCTGCGTCTCGTGGCTCCATGTAGATTTATAGAATGCATCATAGGCAGCAGATTCATTTCCCAAGAAATATTCTGCAAGACCTAAGTTAAAGTAGCATTACACGTTATATGGATTTGGATTCTTCCAGGTCTGTTTTTCAATGGCCGCTTCAAAATGTTTCTTTGCAGCAGCGAAATCACCGCGCTTCATAAGCAGCATACCGTATCCGTTATTCAGACGGATGTCACTTGGATCACGGCGGAGTCCTTCTTCGTAGTAATCAGCAGGTTCATATGTTGCATGACGGTACTGCTCCAGATGCTGTGCACCTAAGAATAATTCTTCTGTAGATTTCAATTCAGCCGGTGTGCCGAGAGGAACAGCAGGATCCGGGATTGGCTCCAGTTTTTCTTCCAGTCCGGTATAAGTAACAAGTGTATGTCCATCTGTAGCAGTCACTTTTACTGTGCAGCCTGCGGTGGAACTGGTATCAGTCGTAAAAGTATCTTCAAATGCCTGCAGAGGAGAAATGTCAATGGTCTTGCTGTAAAGTACATTACCCTCTTTTTCTACAGATAAGGTGAGTCCGTTATAAGAACCGGAAGTATACAAAAGCAGTGTAGCTGTAGAATCTTCAATTGTAAAGTTCACCATGGCATCCTTCGTAGCATTCTTCACACGTCCAACATTTTTATATGGCATAAAATACTGGGTAAATGTCTTTTCTTCGTAAGGCTTTAACCATGTGAAATCCGGCTGATTGTCTGCGAATACTCCAGTCATCAGTTCGATATATGGTCCATCCTCATCAGTAAGGTTGCGGTCCCATGTACGGCCAAAGTCCGCGTTGCCCCATGTCCACTGCTTCTTGCCAGGAGAGATGTGATGGTCGGCAACGTGCAGCAGTCCGGCTTTTCTTCCTTCATCGTAGTTACCTATAAAATCAAAGTCAGAATGCGCAGCCATGTAAGAAGTCGGCACCTTGATATTCTTATACATGGAAATGTCAACGCCTGCAGAGTAGTCGTATTTGTAATATTCTCCGGTTGCGATCGGGAATGTAGATACGGCACGTTTTCCATGGTCCATAACTGCATGTACATCCGGCGGGAATACAGAGTAAGTATTGTCATTGACCGGAACAGCCGGATTTGCCCACCAGAGGAAGGTCTGAGGAATATCGGTGTTGTTAAAAAGCTGTCCCTTGATCTCGATATAAGCCTTGTCAGGATAGAGAGTGAATGCCCCCATACCCTTTGTACCGTACATCTTGTCAATCTCACTGACATATGCGGTAGCAGAGCCGTCCTCTCGTTCCTGATAGTAATAATCCACCGGACTGTAAGTACTTGGCCTGTGATGCTGGGGCCAGTTGAATTCGATTCCTCCCGAAATCCAGGGACCTGCCAAGCCAACGAGTGCCGGTTTGATCACATGGTTATAGTAGACAAAGTCATAACCGTTTGTCTTATCATAAGCTCTCTGGATACGTCCGCCGAGTTCCGGAAGAACCATAACCTTCAGATAATCATTCTCCAAATAGATAGCGTGGTAGCTTACATCTTCTTTTTTATCAGAGATTTTTTCGGTTACCGGAAGCGGGTAGACCTTGCCGGAACTTCCCTGATAGGCACGGTTCTCGATAAAGAGAGGCCCCTTTTCCGGTGGATAGACTTTATAGGTCGGGATGGTTACATTTTCTTCCCATACGTGTACGTTATTACTCATAATAGATTCTCCTTTGAAAATAATAAATATGTGATGATGATTTTCCCATCTCAAAGCTGCGAATATTTATAGCAATGCTTTTGTGTATGCTTTTACGATAGCATGAAAATAGTATTGGCAGAATATCATATTTCATAAAAAGATGGACAATATTCCACAAAATTGCTATGCTGAATATAATGAAAAAGAACCATGAAAAGAGTAATAAGAAATTCATAAAAGGCAAGGGGACAAACGAAGATGGAAAGAGAAAAGGATGAAGCATACATACAGGAAAGCCAGAAAAGAGACGGATTCAAAGATGAACAATATTTCATAATTCCAACAGAATCATTCAAAGAATACCTGAAACATCCGCTGGTAAAAGCGATGTACCTGACAGATATCGGATTCTTCCCGAAGGCGTATCATCATTACCGGGAACGGGAGGAAGGAACAGAAGAATATATCCTCCTATATTGTACAGAAGGGGAAGGCTATATCCATATCGGAAATAAAAAGTATCATCTTCACCCTCAGGAAGTGTTCTGTATACCAAGAAACCAGAAGCATAAATATTATGCCAGTGAGAAGAATCCGTGGAGTATCTTCTGGGTACACTTCAAGGGCGAAAATACAGGCTATTATCCATTGGAAGAATACCAGATTATTCAGATGAATTCCATACACGCGGAGAATAGGATCATAACATTATTTGGTGTGTTGTTCCGTGTATTGGAGCGCAACTATACACTTGGAAACTTTATCTACATTTCCCAGGTGTTGTCACTGATCCTGTCCGAGATATATTTTCGCGAAAAAGCAGATGAGGCAAGCCGGCAGAACCGGCATATTACAACAATCGTACGTTATATGTACCGTCATCTGGATCGGAATCTGAAATTAGAGGATCTGGAAGAGGAACTGGAACTTTCGAAAAGCTATATCAATGCATCATTTAAGAAATATACCGGCAGGGCGCCGATTGATTTTTTTATCAACCTGAAGATGCAGGAGGCGTGTAAGCTTTTAAAGTCTACAGATCTGTATATTGTGGAGATTAGTCAAAAACTGGGATATGATGATCCCTATTATTTTTCCAGAATATTCAAGAAAGTAATAGGAGTATCACCAAAAGAATATCGGAACGGTGACTATATCCAGAAGCAGTAATATAGTCCATTAATTCGTCAGATTGTTTATGTTATGGAATGTGAAAAAGGGGTAAGATGAGGATGACAAAAAGAATACACTAGAAAGATTAATAACAGGAAAATCATAAAAATATTCAGGAGGGATACAACATGAAATACGAAATTCCAAAAAAGATGATCGGTATGAAACTTCCGGGAGGAGCAAAAGTACAGAAGGTAGAGCAGCCGGTGCCGGTACCCGGACCGGGACAGGTACTTCTGAAGATGAAGGCAGCCAGTCTTTGCGGAAGTGATCTGAAATATATTTATTATGAACATACAGATAAGACAGGTGGAGCAAGATATGACGATGTGATTGCAGGTCATGAGCCGAGCGGACAGGTTGTACAGGTTGGAGAAGACGTGCTGGACTTTAAAGAAGGAGACCGTGTGGTTGTATATCACATTCAGGGATGCGGATACTGTGACGAGTGTAAGAAAGGCTTCTTCATTAACTGTCAGAATCCGGAGAGACGTGCTTACGGATGGCAGAGAGACGGTGCACTTGCGGAATATATGGTAGCAGATGTATCTACCTGTATTCATCTGCCGGATTTCCTGACATATGAAGACGGAGCCATGATCGCATGTGGATTCGGAACTGCTTACCAGGGATTATTAAGGGCTAATGTATCCGGAAGAGACCGCGTATTGGTTATGGGGCTGGGACCTGTCGGACAGGCGGCACTGATCCTTGCGAAAGCCATGGGTGCAGAGACGATCTCAGAAGAACGTCTGGAGATGGCAAAGAAGATCGGGGCAGATCGGGTACTCTTAGGTGATGATGACGTTGTACAGAAAGTAATGGAGTATACAGACGGAAAAGGTGTAGAAGTAGCAGTGGACTGTTCCGGAAGCAGCATCGGCCGTCACAGATGTCTGGAAGTTGCAAGAATGTGGGGCAATGTGGTATTCCTTGGCGAGCAGGGAACCGTAACATTCGAGCCAAGTCCGCTTCTGTTACATAAGAACCTGACATTACATGGATCATGGGTAACATCCGTAGGTAATATGGAGCGTCTGGTCGAATTTTTGGACCGCAAGAAGATCCATCCAAGCCAGATCATTACACACAGATATCCGCTTAGCCGGACGGAAGAAGCATACCGCGTATTTGCAACCGGAAAAACAGGTAAAGTATGTGTTAATATGGAGATGGAAGATTAATGAAGAATCTAGATAAATTATTATCCTGGCTTCAGACTTCGGAATATGACGGAGTGATCTTAGGAAGACGGGATAATTTCAAATGGATCACAGAAGAAAATGCAAATGCTGTAGTGACGAACGCAGAAGTCGGAGTGGCACATCTGCTCATCGAAAAAGACGGATCGGTTACAGTAGCAGCAGACAGCAGTGACTGTCCTCGTATGGAAACGGAGCAGAATGCGCTGAGAGCAAAAGGAATGCTGATCCCATGGTATGAATCTTTTGAAGCACATCTGAAAGATTATATAGGAGACCGGACATTTGCATCCGACACTGGAATTGCGGGTACGGATAATGTACAGTCAGAGCTTATCAATGTCCGTATGCAGTTAAGTGAAAAAGAACTGAAGCGTTACCGGAAGATCGGGCAGGAATGTGCCGGAATCGTAGAAGGTGTAGCCATGAATGCAAGACCTGGACAGACAGAGCAAGAAATTGCAGATAAGATCAGAACAGGATGCATCGCAAAGGGAATCAGTCCGGACTGTGTATTGGTGGGAAGTGATGAAAGAATCCTGAATTACCGTCATCCGGTACCTACAAGCAAAAAGATTGAAAAAAGTCTGATGGTAGTATTGGGCGGTGAAAAGTATGGACTAAATATCAGTATGACCAGAATGGTGTATTTTGTGCCGGTGCCGGAAGAGATTAAGGGAAGAATGCAAAAGACGCAGAAGATATTTGCGGCAATGCAGAATCTGATGAAAGACGGTATGGGTTATCAGGCGTATTTTCGGAAAGCACAGGAATTATATGCAAAAGAAGGATGCCCGGAGGAATGGAAGATGCACCATCAGGGCGGACCGACCGGATATGGCTGCAGGGAATTTACAGTAACACCAGAGACGAAAGGTGTAATTAAGAAGAATCAGGCATATGCATGGAATCCAACAATTGCAGGGACAAAGTGCGAGGAGACTACATTTCTTACGGATAAGGGTGTCGGGATATTTACCAGAACGAAAGCATGGCCATGTACTGTGATAGAGACAGAATATGGGAGCTGTTCGGTGGCGGATATCTTATATATAAAGAATGAATAAAACTACAAAAACAGGTGATACAGAAAAGAAAGAGGTTATACTCACAGAAACTGTGTCATCTGTTTTTTTGAAGTAGATAATTATAATTTTAAAACTGTATATACAAATGGCACAAAAGTGTGCAAATTAAGTGAAAAGAATTGTGAAAAATATTTGTATTCTTTTTTGTAACATGATATAATATAGATGTTATAAAAACACTTAAATAAAATGCTTAATAAAGTAGAGGGCAGAAATTATGAAAAGAAGCACGAACAGCGTAGAAGTGAAAAGACAGAATAGAAACCGTGTATTCAGATATGTGAACGGACAGGCAGAGACGAGTATGCCGGAGATTTCTGCTGCATTAGATATCAGTGGACCGACGGTTCTTACAATTGTGAATGAACTGAAAGAAGAAGGTGTGCTAAAGGAAGCCGGGGAGTTAAAATCAACGGGAGGAAGAAAGGCAAAAGCAATTGCTGCGGTAAAAGATATAAAATATGCAGTCGGAATTGATCTGACGGCAAACCATATAAGTATTACGTATACAGATTTGTCAGAAAAGGCATTAAAACATGTAAGGATCAGAAAGAGTTTTGAATATACGAATGAATATCTGGATGCACTTGCTGTATTTACCAGACGATTTATAGAAGAAAATGCAATACCGGAAGATAAGATATTGGGAATCGGAATATCGATGCCTTGTATTATAGATAAGAAAGAACAGCTTATTACATATTCCAACGCACTGGATATTTATAATGTATCCTGCAGTGAATGGAAAGAACATTTTAAATACCCGGCAGTTCTTCTTAATGATGCGAATTGTGCAGCGATTGCAGAAAGTGCTGAGCATGTGAATTGTGGTAATATGGTATATCTTATGCTGAGTAATACTGTTGGTGGTGCGGTGCTGTTTGAAAACAGCAATGTAATCATGACGGCAGGAAATGAACTTGAGGCTGTTGATATGTATCGGGGAGATAACTGGCGGAGTGCGGAATTTGGGCATATGGTAATCCATCCGGGCGGAAGAACCTGCTATTGTGGAAAAAAAGGATGTTTGGATGCGTATTGTTCGGCACTCCGGCTTGCAGATCTTACAGAAGGAAAATTGGAGATATTTTTTGAAAAGCTTGAAGAGGGAAATGCAGAGTATGAAAAAATATGGGATGAATATCTGGATAATTTAGCAATAGCAGTGGATAATCTCAGGATGTGCTTTGATTGTGAAGTGGTCCTGGGTGGATATGTAGGTAATCTGATTGGACCATATGTACCAAGATTACGTCAGATGGTGGCGGAAAAGAACTTGTTTGGTCATGATGGAAATTATGTAAGAGCTTGTGATTACAGGGCGGAGGCATCTGCACTTGGAGCTGCGATTAAATTAATAGAAAACTATATACAGACAATATAGACAAATGTTAAATAAATAACATTATTAAAACTATACAAAATACACATGCAAAATTTAGCCGATATTGCATATTGCACAAACAAAAGAACAAGTATTATAATAATACCAACAAAGATATGCAAAGCGCTTTTGTAAAAGTGATTTACAAAAGAGTTATGCGGAATCAAAACCAACAGACACGGCTAACAACCGGAAGGAGGGCAACATGGGAATTATTGAGAACATGAGACTTGACGGGAAAGCAATTTACGTAACAGGGGCTGCGAGCGGAATCGGAAAATGTGCAGCCATGGCATTTGCAGAAGCAGGGGCAGATGTAGCAATCGTAGATATTAATCTTGAAGGGGCTCAGAAAGTAGCAGATGAGATTGCAGAAAAGACAGGTTCTAAGACAATCGCAATTGAATGTGATGTTACAAAGCAGGATCAGGTTGAAGCAATGGTAGCTAAAGTGGTTGATACATATGGAAAACTTGATGCATGTTATAACAATGCCGGAATCGCAGTAAATGCACCGGCTGAGGAGATGACACTTGCTCAGTGGCAGAAAGTAATTGATATCAATCTGACAGGCGTTTTCCTTTGTGCAACAGCAGCAGGAAGAGTAATGTTAAAACAGGGTTATGGTTCCATCATTAATACAGCTTCTATGTCAGGACATATTGTAAATGTTCCGCAGCCACAGTGTGGATACAATGCGTCAAAAGCAGGAGTAAGTCTTCTGACAAAATCACTTGCTGTAGAATGGGCAAAGAAAGGTGTCAGAGTCAACTGCATAAGCCCGGGATACATTGGAACAGATCTGATCATGTCAAGAGATGATCTGAAACCACTGATTGGGCAGTGGAATGCAATGGCTCCTATGGGACGCCTTGGAAAACCGGAAGAATTACAGTCAATTCTGGTATATCTTGCAGGAGACACAAGTACATTTACAACCGGATCAGATATCATCGTAGATGGAGCATTTACATGCTTCTAAATTGACCGGTTATATCATTATAAGATAGCTAATAGCAACGGCTATACGAATAAAATTATTAATTTCAAGGAGGACAATCTATGAAAAAGAAAATCGTAAGTATCTTACTGTGCGTAACGATGGTAGCAGCTATGGCAGTTGGATGCGGAAGCAAAGACGGAGGATCGGACAGCAAGTCAGAAAGCGGAGATTCCAAAGACAAAAAGTACAAAGTCGGAATTACAATTCAGTCATTAAGCAATGCGTACTGGGCAGGAGTTATGGGAAAACTCGAAGAACAGTTAAAGGACAAAGGCTGGGATTACACATTGATCGACTGCGAAGACAACTCTGCTACACAGGTTAGCCAGATTGAGAACTTCATTACATCGGGATGTGACCTGATCATGGTTCACCCTTCTGATGCAAAAGCGGTAGAGAACATCTGTAAAGAAGCTCTTGATGCTGATATTAAAGTAATGTGCTGGGATGACCCGATGGAAAACACAACGGCTAACTGGGTACTGGACAATACAGAGCTTGGTAAAGAGATTGGTAAAACAGCAGCTGAATTTATCAACGATAAATTTACAGCAGATGATAAAGCACAGGTTACAGTTATCGGATATCCTTCAACAAAGGTTCTGAAAGAAAGAGCTGATGGTATCAAAGAAGGTCTGAAAGAAAATTGCAAAGACAATTATGAAGTGATCGCAGAAGTTGATGGTCTGGAAGCACCGGAAGCACAGAGCAACGTAGAGTCTGTACTTTCTGCACATCCAGATGCTAATGTATTCGTTGGAGTCGGAGCTGGTGCTATGATCGGTTCGAATGAAGCTCTTCTTCAGAAATACGGAAAAGGAAAAATTCCAGAGAACGTAGGTGTTATTACAACAGACGTTACAGAGCAGCAGCTGAATTCCCTGAAAGCTGGAAATGAAGCAGTAAGATCTATCGTTGGATTTGAAGGATCTAACGAAGATACAGCAAAAGCTTGTATGAAAATGTATGAAAGAATCTTAAGCGGTGAGAAATTTGAGGGTGATGATCACAACGTTTACAGAACAATCAAACCTATCACAACAGATAACATTGATGAGATCTTAAAAGGAATGTAAAACAGTCATAAAACTGAAACAGATTAAAAAGGAGGCGGCATTACGCCGCCTCTGTTAATTAGTAGAATCACGGGGGATGAACATGAGCGAAGAATATGTATTACAGTTACAGCATATAAGAAAAGAATACCCGGGTGTTGTAGCGTTGAAGGACGTTACGTTGGAATTAAAGCCAGGCGAGATTCTGGCTCTGATTGGAGAAAATGGAGCTGGAAAATCTACAATAATAAAATTA
>OGQL01002038.1_pt1 | contig 13726 bp, 7 predicted proteins | sample 1553211 | NCBI WGS metagenome assembly OGQL01 (sample SAMEA2579942, study PRJEB22360) | human gut metagenome
CCGACATTACCGATCTACAGCCTATTGAGAAAAATATTTATCTTTGGCAAGGCGACATAACAACGCTTAAATGTGACGCGATCGTCAACGCGGCAAATTCAGGGATGACAGGGTGTTATAACCCTTGCCACAATTGTATCGACAACTGTATCCACACCTTTGCGGGAGTAAGACTACGGCTGAAATGCGCGGAGATAATGAAATTACAGGGGTATGAAGAGCCGACAGGGAAAGCTAAGATCACTCCCGCCTATAATCTGCCCTGCAAATATGTTATCCATACGGTAGGTCCGATAGTACAAAGCAGACTAACCGAAAAACACCGTATGCTTCTGAAAAGCTGTTATGAGAGCTGTCTTGAGCTTGCAGTGTCAAATGAGATAAAAAGCATAGCATTTTGTTGTATTTCTACGGGAGTTTTCGGCTTTCCGCAGGATAAGGCGGCAGGAATTGCCGTGCAAACAGTGAGAGAATTTCTGAAAAACCATGATATAGAGGTGATATTCAATGTTTTTAAAGATGCCGACTATGAGCTCTACAGACAATTACTCGGATAAGCTGAGCCGTCTTAAAGACGAGATAGCTACTGCTGATGCAATTATAATAGGTGCAGGCGCAGGACTTTCCGCATCGGCGGGATTTGACTACAGCGGCGAACGCTTCGAGAAATATTTTGCCGATTTTCACGAAAAATACGGTATCACCGATATGTATTCGGGTGGATTTTATCCGTTTGAAACGCTGAACGAATACTGGGCGTGGTGGTCGCGGCTTATTCTTGTAAACCGTTATAACGTTCCTGCCGGAAAACCGTACACGAACCTGCTTAAATCGGTAGCGGACAAGGATTATTTTGTGCTGACAACGAATGTTGACCATCAGTTTCAGCTTGCGGGATTTGACAAAAAGCGGCTGTTCTACACGCAGGGAGATTATGGCTTATGGCAATGCAGCGAACCGTGTTGCAACGAAACCTTTGACAACGAAAGTGCCGTGCGGGCTATGGTAAAACAGCAACAGAATATGAAGATCCCCGACTGTCTTATCCCTAAATGTCCTCACTGCGGCAAGCCTATGTCGATGAACCTGAGATGTGACGACAGCTTTGTACAGGACGAGGGCTGGTATGCCGCCGCAGAACGTTATGAGAAATTTATACGCAGGCATAAGAATCTTCACATTCTGTTTTTGGAGCTCGGCGTAGGATTTAACACCCCCGGCATAATAAAATATCCGTTTATGCAGATGCCGGCGAGAAGTCCGAAAGCGATTTACGCTTGTGTCAATATGAATGAGGCGTATGCGCCGAGGGAGATCGGCGACAGGGCGGTTTTTATTGATGAGGATATCGGTGATGTGATTGAGAGGTGTGTTGAGTGGCAGAATTAAATACGATAAAAATAAAACGACTAAGTGTGTTTCTTAGTCGTTTTTGTGTTTGCGGAGATAAGATAACTCTATAAATCCCGATTTACCTGTTCAGTATAATTATGAGCCGCAGCAAGAAAGCCGCGGCTCAACGTTATTATATTATCACCGCGTTTAAACTCAGGCGATAGCCAAAGCTGTTACACTGAACATACTCGGACCGTCTGTGGTCTTAGGAACGATCTTTACAATATGCTCGCCTGCCGTATCAAAGCTCTTAAGCTGTGCACATTCAACATAGTTGCCCCAACCGCCTGTGAAGTCAGCATTCAGTGTTGTTACAAGCTCATCATCTATATAGATATCGGCTGTACCACCCGCCTTTGTGTACTTGCCGTAAAGGATGCCTATCTCCTTTGCGTTCACCTTGAAGGTGAGATTTGTTGAGCTTAAATCTGTCTTGTTTGAGCCCTTGAAGAACCAGTAGCCGTCAAAGCCGCCGAAGTTTGCTTCGTTCACTTTGAACTCGCCGTTCATTGTAACTGCGTCACCTGCCTGTGCAAGTGTCAGGAGAGAGCCGTTTTCAAACGATGCTTTTGTAGCGGGAGTTGAGAAGTCGCTCTCATCGCCGCTTATGTTGTCAATATCCTTGTCGACATCTGAAATATAAGCCTGAAGAAGCTGTGATACTATCTTGTGACCGGGCACGTTGGGGTGAATATCATCGTCAGAGATATCTTTCCACACAATATTGCCGTGCTTGATCGTATCAAGGATAGTGTTCTTGTACGATATCATAGGCAGATCGTAATGCTTTACGATCTCCGCGTGCTGATCCTGGAAGCTTGTGCCGTTTTCCTGTGTTGTAGCTATTGTAATGATAGCGGGATTTGTTGACGACTTCCAGATAGTTCTCAGCAGGCTGTCGTATGAATCCTTGTTGCGCTCTGTGTTTTCTGTTGTATCATTTACCGAGAACTCAACAAACACAAGATCCGGATTCTTCGATAAAAGATCTGCGGTTACTCTGTGTACACCGATGTATGAACCGGTAGCGCCTATTCCCGCATTTACATAGTTCACTTTTGCACTTGAATATGTCTGCTGTAACCAGTCAGCTGTAAGCTTTGCATAGCAAAGCTCATTTCCGGCGCTTGTGCCCTGTGTGATAGAGCCGCCGATAAAGCCTACCGTTACCTCCTCACCGTTTTTGAGCTTCTTTATTACATTTGCAAGTCTTACCTTGTTACCCTCGTTAAGACGCGACATATCTATCATATGCTGTGTAAGATCGCCGTCCAGAGTGTACTTTGTATAATTTGCCTCCAAGTCCTTTGACTCCTCCTGTGAACTGTCGTCTTTGCTTTCTTCTGCGCTGTTGTCAGAGCTTTCTTCTGCGCTGTTGTCAGAGCTTTCTTCTGCGGAAGATACGTCTGACTCTTCTGCTTTGCTGCTTGTTTCAGAGCTTTCGGTTGCCGATGATGCCGAACCGCTTCCGTTGCCGCTTGTTGCATTGCCTGCACAACCTGTTACAGATACCGCAAGAGCGGCTGTAATGAGTATCGCAAGTATTCTTTTCTTCATATTACTGCCTTTCCTTAAACAAGTTTAAGTTCTGTTAAGCGATTTTTAGGTAATCGCTTACACTAATATATCACTATTTTTACCGAATGTCAAGATAAACAGGTAAAATTTTCTGAGCAATTTTTACATAATTCAGTTGAAAACGATGGCGCAATATGTTAAAATAAATACAAGCCGATTTTACTTCGGCAGTATGATAAAATTAAGCGAGGAATAAGATAAATGACTGATAAGAAGATAATCAGCCCGGCAAACGAGGCGTTTTCATACATGGGCAGGATCGATTTTTCAAAGCCGGACAGCCCCCTGTTCATCTATGCGGGAAGTATGGTGAGCACAAAATTCACAGGAACATCGGTCGGAATGATGATTTTTCCACACCTCATATATAAAGTAACGTGGATCGGCGTGATAGTAGACGGTATCCAATACAAGTTTGACCTGAACCATTCCGATACTCCCGTATACATTCCGATAGTTGACGGACTTGAGGACGGCGAGCATACTATTACCATATTCAAGAGAACGGCCGGTTCGCACCACTACTTCAATTTCTGCGGACTTATGATCGACAGCAACGCAGAAGTAAAGCCCGACTGTCACAAATATGATATGAATATCGAAGTATACGGCGACAGCGTATCGGCAGGCGAGGTAGTAGAGGCAGTAAACTATTGCGAGCATACCGACCCCGAGCATATCAACCAGTTTGATAACAGCTGGTTCTCATATTCGCTCCAGCTTGCGAGAAAACTCAATGCGCGCATAAACTGCAACGCACAGGGCGGTATTTCGCTTATAAACGGCGCAGGATATTTTGATAACTATGTAGGCATGGAAACGGTTTATAAGCAGATGGGCTACGAGCCGCACTTTGAGCTTACCGACTGGGATTTCTCGCGCTTCACACCCGACTATGTAATAATCGCGCTCGGTCAGAATGATGCAAATCCCGACCCAAAGCGTATATATGAAAAGGAATACCGCGAAAAATGGAAGACGGTGTATAAGAATATGGTGCTTGACCTTAACGAAAAGTACTGCGGCAAGGCAAGATTTATAGTCATCACTACCGTTCTTATGCATGAACCTACATGGGACGATGCACTTGATGAGATAGTAAACGAGCTTGCTATGGATAATGTCAAGCGCTTTAAGTTCAGAAGAAACGGTGCGGCAACCCCCGGTCACCCCCGTATCCCCGAGCAGACCGAAATGGCAGATGAACTGTACAGCTTTATCACTTCTTGGGAAAAGTAATTGTAATTTTGCACAAAAAGCAAGGTTGAAACAAGGCACAATTCATAAAATCATCACAAATCTATTGAAAGCTTTTGGGAATTGTGCTATTATTAAGTTATTAAAATATAATGTTAGGAGTATCTGTTATGGCTATTAACGTGCCTAAGGAATATGAAGTTCCGCTTTATCTTTTCCATCAGGGAAAAAATGCCGAAGCGTACAAACTTTTCGGTTCTCATTTTACCGAAAAGAACGGTGTAAGCGGTGTAGTTTTCAGAGTCTGGGCTCCGAAAGCCGCTGATGTCTGTGTAGTAGGTGACTTCAACCACTGGAACCGCGAAGAAAACTATATGAACAAGATAAGTGACGGCGGTATCTGGGAGCTTTTCATTCCGGGACTCAAAAAGTTTGATAACTACAAGTACAGCATCAGGACTGCCAGAGGTCAGATAAAGCTTAAAGCCGACCCATACGGCTATCATATGGAAACTCGCCCGAATACCGCTACAAAGGTATATGACATTTCCGGATACAAGTGGAAAGACACAAAGTGGATGAATGATAAAAAGACAAAAGATGTCTACCGTTCACCGATGAATATATATGAGGTCCATCTCAATTCATGGTTTACAAAAACCGACGAGGAAGAGCTGTTCAGCTATATGCAGCTTGCGGAAAAGCTGGTTCCCTATGTAAAGGAAATGGGTTATACCCATATTGAGATGATGCCGATAGCGGAGTTCCCGTTTGACGGTTCGTGGGGATACCAGCAGATAGGCTATTACGCTCCCACATCACGTTTCGGAACACCGTCAGATTTTATGGAATTTGTCGACTACTGCCATACTCACGGAGTAGGCGTTATCCTCGACTGGGTGCCCGCACATTTTCCGAAAGATGCGGCCGGTCTTTACGAATTTGACGGCGATTACTGCTATGAGTATTCCGACCCCAACAAGCGTGAGCACTACAACTGGGGCACAAGAGTATTCGACTGGGGCAAGCCTGAGGTTCAATCGTTCCTTATTTCAAATGCCAACTACTGGCTTTCGGAATATCATATAGACGGTCTGCGTGTAGACGCGGTCGCATCGATGCTCTACCTTGACTACGACAGACAGGGCGGTGCATGGACACCTAACAAGAACGGCGGTAACGAAAACCTTGAAGCGGTCGATTTTCTGCAAAATCTCAACTCGTGTCTGTTCTCGCATCACCCCGGACTTCTGATGATAGCGGAAGAGTCAACCGCATGGCCTATGGTAACAAAGCCTGTCGATATCGGCGGTCTTGGCTTCAACTTCAAATGGAATATGGGCTGGATGAACGATATGCTTGCATATATGTCGATGAGCCCGGAATACAGGCAGTACAACCATGACAAGCTGACCTTCTCGTTTTACTATGCATTCTCCGAAAACTACATACTTCCTATTTCGCACGATGAAGTAGTTTACGGCAAATGTTCAATGCTCGACAAGATGAGCGGACCGAGAGAAAAACGTTTTGCATCGCTGAGAACATTCCTTGCTTATATGACAGCACACCCCGGTAAAAAGCTCATGTTCATGGGACAGGAATTTGCGCAGTTCAAGGAGTGGAACTACAAGACGGGTCTTGACTGGGATATCCTGAAATTCCCGGAGCACGCGCAGTATCAGGCGTTTGTCAAGGCGATGAATAAATTTTATCTTGACAACAAGTCGTTGTGGGAGATAGATTATGACTGGAGCGGCTTCAGCTGGATATCAAACGATGACAACAAAAACAGCGTGATCGTTTTCAGACGTATAGCCTCAAACGGCGATGAGCTTATCGCCGTATGCAACTTCCTGCCGAACGAGCACGAGCAGTACAGCTTTGGCGTTCCTTATTATGCAGACTATAAGGAAGTGTTCACGACAGACGACAAGAAATTCGGCGGCGACAGTGACGGTAATGCTTCATATACCGCAAAGTGCGAAGGAATGCACGGACTTGAATATTCAATAACAATGAAGATACCGGCAATGTCCGCAGTGTTCTTAAAGCCCGTCAACAAGCGTAGTCCGGAAAGCGACAAGCCGGCAGAAAAACCTGTAAAGGTAACAGAAAAGCCGGTTGCAAAAACAGCGGACACAGCTGAGAAGCCTGTGGTAAAACCCGCAGAAAAGCCCGCAGCAAAACCCGGCACTTCTGCAAATAAACCTGCGTCAAGAAAAACGGCAAAGAAAGCAAATACGGCGAACCGTAAGAAAAACGGCAAAGCTAATAAATAAATAACGGAGGAACTTATTTATGAAACATGTAAAGAAGGAATGCGTAGCAATGCTGCTCGCAGGCGGTCAGGGAAGCAGACTGTATGCTCTGACAAAGGACATGGCTAAGCCTGCCGTTCCTTATGGCGGCAAATACAGAATTATCGATTTCCCGCTTTCAAACTGTGTAAACAGCGGCATCGACACGGTCGGCGTACTGACACAGTATCAGCCGCTCGTACTTAACGAATATATAGGTAACGGTCATCCGTGGGGTCTTGACAGAGTTCACGGCGGTGTACACGTGTTACCTCCTTATGAGTCATCTTCAGGCAAGTCGTGGTATGAAGGTACTGCAAATGCGATATATCAGAACATCAGCTTCATCGACAGATACAACCCCGACTATGTGGCAGTGCTTTCGGGCGACCATATTTATAAGATGAACTACAACAAAATGCTTGAATTTCACAAGTCACACAAAGCAGACGCAACTATCGCAGTTCTTGAAGTGCCGTGGGAAGAAGCTTCACGCTTCGGTATCATGAGTGCAGATGAAAATGACATTATTTACGAATTTGCGGAGAAGCCTGCACAGCCTAAGTCTAACCTTGCTTCAATGGGCGTTTACATATTCTCATGGCAGAACCTGAAGAAGCATTTAATTGCCAATGAAAATGACGAAAGCGCAAGCAAGGACTTTGGTAAGAACATTATCCCTGCAATGCTCGCAGAGGGTAATAAGCTGGTGGCATACCACTTTGACGGATACTGGAAAGATGTCGGAACGATCGACAGCTTATGGGAAGCTAATATGGATCTGTTAAATCCCAACGTTCCGCTTGACCTCCACGACTCAAGATGGAGAATTTACTCAAGAAACCCCGTAATGCCTCCTCACTATGCAAGCCCCGAGAGTGTTATCCAGAACTCACTTATTTCAGAGGGTTGCAACATTGAAGGTCACATAGACTTCTCTGTACTGTTTGCAGGCGTAACCATCGAACCCGGTGCAGTCGTGCGTGACAGTATCATAATGCCGAACACCACGATAAAGAAGGGTGCGGTAGTTGAATACGCTATTGTCGGCGAGGATTGTGTAATAGGCGAGAACGTCAAGGTCGGCGCAAGACCCGAATCTATCGAAGATAAGGATACATGGGGCGTTGCGGTAATCGGACACGGCGTAACGGTAAGCGATAATGCGGAGATCAAGCCAAAGGCAATGATCTCGGCTAACGTGTGAACGGGAGGAGAAAAGAGAAATGGCTAATATGGCAAATGTACTCGGTCTGATTTTTGCAAATATGCACGAGCAGAGCGTAGCCGATCTTACAAAACAGCGCACACTTGCAAGCGTGCCTTTCGGCGGCAGATACAGGATGATAGATTTCCCGCTGTCAAATATGGTAAACAGCGATATCGACAATGTTGGTATAATCACAAAAGATAACTACTTATCGCTTATGGATCACTTAGGCTCAGGCGATGAATGGGATCTTTCAAGAAAAACAGGCGGAATGCACCTGCTTCCCCCTTACGGCAACAGCAATGCCCTTTACAGAGGCAGACTTGAGGCTATGGCTCAGGTAAAACCCTTTATAGAAAGCTCAAATGCCGAATATGTACTGCTTTCGGATACCGATGTAGTAGCAAATATCGACTACAGACCTATAATTGATTTCCATGAGAAAAACGGCGCTGATATCACTGTAGTTTACGGCAGAGGAACATTCACAACAGAACAGACGATGACAAAGACTGTTCTGGCAGTCAACGCAGACAACGTTGTATACGATGTTCTTATCCGTCCTGAAATCAGCGGCGAACACAATGTCAGTCTCAATATGTTCGTTGTAAGCAAAGACTTCCTTTTAAATGAGATTCGTGATGCCGAAAGTCGCAATCTCTACAGCTTTGAGATTGACGTACTTCAGAAAAAATTACACGAGATAAAGGTTCTGGGTTACAAGTTTGAAAAGCCCTTCGCCCAGATCGACAGCATGGACACATACTTCAAGACTAACATGAAGCTCGTAGACAAGAATTTACGCGATCACCTGTTTATGAGTGATGCTCCTATCTACACAAAGGTAAGAGATGACGCTCCTGCAAAGTACGGCATTGACGCAGATGTCAAGAATTCTCTTGTTGCCGACGGCTGCGTTATTGAGGGTACGGTTGAGAACTGTGTTCTGTTCAGAGGCGTAAAGATTGAAAAGGGCGCAAAGGTCAAGAACTGCATACTTATGCAGGATACGACAGTAGGTGCGAAAGCTGAAATGAACTTTGTTATCACCGATAAGAATGTCACGATCAGTAATTATCGTTCGCTTGCAGGAACAGAAAGCTATCCTGTATTCGTAAACAAGGGTGCAACGGTTTAAGCTTACAAGGATAATAACATTCTCTCCTATATAAATTTGAACGACTAAGAGCCGCGATCAAAATATCGCGGCTCTTAGTCTGTCTTACAAAAACGTTTTTGAAAACTAAACGGGCATCGATGAAATGCCGATGCCCGTTAAAGATGTTGAATTTTTAAGCCTTTACTTTGCCGCAGTCTTTCCGCTCACACTTCCGTAATTACCGTAAAGTGCAGTCTTACCGCTCATGTAATAAGCTTTGACTCTGAACTTGTAAGTAGTATTCTTTGCGAGTCCCGCTTTTCTGAAAGTAGTGGTATTGCCCTTTGTAATCTTAGCGGCGCGTACCCACTTTCCGCCCTTGTACATTTCAACAATGTAACCCTGTGCGGAAGCGTTCTTAGTCCAGTTTAAACGTAATGCGTCCTTAGACTTTCCGCCTATTTTAACGCCTTTCATAACAGACGGATTTGTTCTTGCCGTAACAGTAGCACTGTAATTGCCGTAAAGCGCTGTCTTGCCGCTCATTTTATACGCTCTTACTCTGAACTTGTATACAGTAGAAGCCTTAAGACCTGCTTTTCTGAACGTGGTCGTGCTGTTATTTGTTATCTTTCCTGCGCGTACCCACTTGTTGCCCTGATACATTTCAACAATATAACCGTCAGCAGATGCATTCTTAGTCCAGTTGATGCGCAACGCATCAGCTGCTCTGCCGCTGAGTTTAGCACCGGTTACTACAGATGGATTGGTTCTTTCCGCAATAGTTGCGCTGTAATTACTGTAAACCGCTGCCTTGCCGTTCATCTTGTACGCTCTTATTCTGAACTTGTAAACAGTACCGGGTTTAAGACCGCTTGCTTTGTAGGTCGTTGTGCTGTTATTAGTAATCTTGGCAACGCGTGACCACTTACCACCGCTGTACTTTTCAATGATATAACCGCCTGCATTTGAATTTTTTGACCATTTAAATGTAGCTGAGACAGCGTTCTTTTCGCTGACCTTAAAATTCTTAACAGCGGGAAGCTTTATAGCAAATGTCTTGCTGACTGTACCTACATATCTGCCGACACCGGTAACGGTTACCTTTGCTGTACCGATATTGGTGTTATTGAGGTAGGATACCGTATAATCAGTCTTTTCATTAAGCGCCTTGCCGTTATACTTGACTGTAACTGTAGGCTTCTGTTCCTTACCGTTATATTCAAATGCCGTTGCAGACAGCGTTACAGTCGTGTTGCCCATCTTGATGGGATCTACAACTACAGCACCGCAGGTAGCTTCGACCTGAACCGGATTGGGATCGTTTATCGTTGCTTCTCTGACAGTCTTTGCTGTTATCTTGCAGTTACCGGTCTTAAGCGCCTTGACCTTCAGCACCTGTACATTCGATTCTGAATTATAGCTGCTGCTGATCACTTTAAGTACGCCGGGATCGCTTACGGTCCAGCTTATCTTTTCGTTTGCTGTCGATGGATTTTCTTTTAGCTCGATTTCATACTCACTGCCTGTCAGCAATGTATAATTCTGTGCCGAGAAAGTCATTGTAGTTACAGGAGTATAAGCATTGATATCGAAAGAAGCCGTTACGGGGATCATATTATCCGTAGTAGCAGTGATAGTTGCCGTACCCTTTTTATTACCGACTGTTATCTTTCCTGTCAGTTCATCGACCTTGGCTACACTTGTATCGCTGGATTTCCAAATAATATTATCTGTTGAAGATTTTGTTGAATCCTCTATAGATTTCTTTACGACCGCATTGCAGTCATATGTTGAGCCGACCTTGAGGTCAATTGCCTTAAACGGGAAATTAAGCTCGGTTATAGGGTTTGCCTTAACAACCGTTACCGTTGTTGTGACTCTTAAGCCTCTATCTGAATTTTCGGAAGGCTTCACCTTAGCGGTAACTATTACAGTGCCCGCCTTCTTGGCTGTCAATATACCCTCATCCTTGGATATCTCGGCTTTTTCCGTATCGTCAACGAACCATTCTACTTTATCGGTCGTGTTGCTCGGAGTGTATTTTACAGTAAATGCCGTCTGATGATTTTCTGCCACAAATACGCCACCATTGGTGACCTTATTTTTACCGTTATAAATTTCAAGCTTCTCGGCAGGCTGAAGTATTGTAAACTTAAGCTTCTTATTCATTTCACCGCTGAGCGATGAGATCTGCATTTCAAAAGAGCCCTGTTTTTTACCTGTTACACTGACAGTTGCTGTTTTACCGTCCCTTGAATACTTAGTAAATGCTACACCGGCATTCTGGTTGCTTGACTGTATAGCCACCAGCAGACAGTCATCGGTGTTATCGGCATCATCTATAGCGATATCAATGTCCATAACTTCTTTTACATCTACATAAAGCACAGCGTCATTTGCTATTTCCTTGCCGTTTTTATCAAATGCCTTTATGCCCTTGCCCGGTTTTTCGACATCTCTGTTCACGATAGCGAAAAATCTCTTGAGTGATCCGGTGAAATTCAGCGATTTACTGAAATCAATAACAACCGATGCTTCGTTGCCGGGATTACAGTTGTCGGAAAATTTCAATGTATAATCAATATACTCTGTAAGCGTTCTGCCGTTATAAGTTACTGTCAGCTCAGGCGCAACAGGCATACCGCCCATATATCCCTGATCAGGTATATCGCTGACGCTTACTTCATTGTCTTCGGTTACATTCTTCTTTGCTATTTTGAAAGTTTTTTTAGATGTCACACCGGTATAGTTTCCGATACCTGTAAATACAACGCTTGCATTACCCACATTTACATTGTTGCTGAATTCGACTGTATAGTCTTCATTTTCAACAAGAGTGGTCTTGTTGCCGTTCATTGTCAGCGTATAATCGGGGGTTATTTCGTCACCGGTATATGTGATCGGAGCAACACTGCTTACCTGTGCACCGGATATGCTTTTAGGCTGAATTTCATAGTCTGCCTTAATGCTGCCGGTATAGTTGCCCTTACCGGTGATTATTGCCGTTGCTGTACCTACATTGATATTATTTATGTACTCTACGGTAAAATCAGTATTCCGAATGAGCGAAAGATTGCGATACTTGATCGCCGGTACAGTAGGTTTGAGCTCACTGCCGAAGTTATAAGTCATATTGCTTAAAGTCGGTTTTGTTATCTCACTGATATCGGCAGGAAGTATCTGATATGTCACATCGAGCGTTCCGTACTGTGCGGCAGACTCTATACCAGCAACACGCACGGTAACCAGTCCTGCATTAAATGTGTCGCCTGTGTATTTAAGAGTATAGTCCTTATCCTCTGTAAGCTCGTTTCCTGCGGCATCCGTAACTATCGGCTTAAGGCGCTGAACCGTGCCGTTATATACAACATCGGCTATAGGCTCTTTGATTTTGAATGAGGCATATGACTCTATAGAGTCTACGACCTGCAGCTCACAGGTTGCCGAGATATTCTCGGGCGCTTCACCATCATCTGAAGCAATTCTGTCGGTACTTACCGTGATTTTTGCCGTACCGGTCTTAAGAGCCTTAAGTCTGATTATTTTTATGTTTGGAGTCTTTCCGTCCGTTATTCTGATAACCTCTGCAATGTCATTGCCGTTTTCATCTTGTGAAACCGAGCATACCAGAGGTTCGTCTGCCGTATTGGGAGATTCGATTGCTATTATATCATACTCATTTCTTCCATCCATATCCATCATATACTTATTGCTGCTGAATGAAAGAACAGTTGCAGGGGAAGATACATTTACAACAAACGAAGCCTTGGCAGGATCTGCGCTGTTGGTCATTGCCGTAACAGTAGCAAAGCCGCTCTTGTTCTGTGCGGTCAGCATACCGGTCTTTTCATCTACCGCAACTACCGATGTATCACTTGACTGCCATATTATTTCATCGGTAGAAGAGTTCCCGTCTTTTTCCACATCGTATTTAAGAATGCTGCTGGCGTCATACTTATCGCCTGTGTTTAGGTTGATCGAACTTACCGTATTACCGTTTTCGTCTTTAAAGCGAAGATTTTTCATCGCGTTTGACTCAAGTATAGTAATAGTAGTCGAGCAACTGTATGTTCTCTGATTAAGGCCGTATGCTTTGAGCTGCTGTGCGGGATAGTTGTATTTATCATAATACGGATTTACAGCCGATGCAGTTACCGTTATCGTGCCTGCACTTTTAGCGGTGAGCACACCGTCGGAAGATATCTTAGCCTTAGCAGTGTCGCTGACACTCCACACTATGGTATCGGTCGTGTTTGACGGAGTATTTGCGATTTTAAGCTGGAGCCGCTGATTATCCCTTATCATAACCCCGCCTATGCTTCCGGTTATATCTTTGTTGCCGTTTTTGATCTTTGCTTCTGTCAGCGGACTAAGTACAACTAAATTTATTTTCTGATTTGCTTTACCGCTTTTTGTTGCAACTACAACTGAATATGAACCCGGAGTTATGCCCTTAACAGTAAGCGTTTCCTGTAAAGGGTCATCTGTGGGCTTCCGTTTGCATTCTATTTTCTTCTCTGCATCATCGGCTATACCTAATATAATGCTGTCGTCACAGTTTTCGACACCGTCGCCGATCCGCAAATTAAATTCACACGATGTACCTTTATCTATGTATATAGTTGTTTCGTCATTTACAGGATAATTGCCGTCGGCCGTGGTGATTATCACGTTTTCAGACGGACGCTGAACATCGCCTATTGCCATCGCTATTTCTGTCTGCGCCGTTCCCCACTCAAGCTCGTTTGCAAACGCCTGTAAAGATACAGAGCCGAAGCAAAGCGATAAAGCAAGTATCCCCGCAAGCGGTCGTTTAAGATAATTTTTCATTGCTCTTCCCTCTCATAAGTTATTGTTTAACGCATTACAGTATAATGCGTTTAATATATTATAACATAAAATCAAGACGGCGTAAACCGACACGGCGGTACGCCGTCTTTTGCC
>OGQL01002040.1_pt1 | contig 13720 bp, 10 predicted proteins | sample 1553211 | NCBI WGS metagenome assembly OGQL01 (sample SAMEA2579942, study PRJEB22360) | human gut metagenome
GGAAAAAAGACCCGATTCTCCCGGATATATGCATGCGATCCGAAATATCCCGGAAGCTCCAGCTTCCGGTTCAGAAAATATGCTACCCGCATCCATATATAAAACCTCAGTTCCATGCTGTTCTGCCTGATTGATCAGTTCCAGCAGTCCTTCCCGGTCGCCATATTCCGCCACAACAAGATTCCGGATCCGAATCCCGGTATGCTCCAGCTCATATAATTCCTGAAGCCCGGATATATGATCTTTATCCCCATGTGTTATAAAAACATAATCCAGTTCTGCCATCCCATAATACCGAAGAGCAGGAAGCAGAACATATTCTCCTACCGTCTTATTATCCGATGAACCACAATCGATCATAATATTCGTTCCCTGTTCCGTCCGGATCAGTATGCCATCCCCCTGCCCGACATCCAGAAAAGCAACCGTAAATGGACGGTCGAGCACGCTTCCTGCATATATACAGAATATCAGCACGGCAAAAATCTCTGCGATCCCATACCGGATTTTTCTGTGTTTCCGTTCCTTTATCGTCTGCTGATCACACTTTTCTTCCACTGCCTGATTTCTACGGACCTGCCATTTTGACTTTTTTACGATTTTTCGAGTCTGTTTGCCTTCCGTTCTGTCTCCTCTATCTGCTCTCATCCTGGTCATAAAATACAAGGATATCAGTAACGCAATATAATAACCCACCACCAGCTTCACCGGAATATGTCCGATATTGATACAGGCTCCGGGAAGCTGTTCCATCCCCTGACACAACATTTCATATAACCACAAAATCCCCTTCACCGGAATCGTAAGCCATCCGGCCGCCTGAAGTGACATGCAGCCACAGATAACCGTTCCGATCCCACCGGTCAGGACGACCGATACACATGGCACAACGATCAGATTTAATAAAATACCATACAATGGAAACTGGTAATAATAGTAGACGATCACCGGCAAGGTCGCCAGAAAGGTTGCCATGCTGACAGTAAGCGACTGCCGGATTTTCTCCCCTGCGCCAAATATGTGTTGCAACACCGTCCCTGCACCAAGCTTATTGATTAGGTCAGCACTTCCCCTTTTGCTAAATACCCGTTGTAACACCGGCACGATCACAGCTATCCCGGTTATCGCTGCAAATGAAAGCTGAAATCCGGCATCTAATACAACATAAGGATTTATCACCGACATCCATACCCCGGCAATTCCTGTTGAGGTCAGAAGATCCACCGAACGCCCAATGGCTTTCCCAAATAACAGGAGCCCCATCATAATGATCGCCCGCATCGTTGATCCTGCAAGTCCGGTCATCTGTCCATACAGAATAACCAGAATACTGCATCCAATTCCCGCACTCCAGTAGGAAACTCCCCATTTTCGCATACGCCGATACAAGGTCATACCAATGATCGCAATATGTAATGCCGATATTGCAAGAATATGTGCAATACCATTCAACTGATACATCCGTTTCACGTCACCGTCCATCCCCTGCCGTTCACCCAGAAGCATCGCCCGTATCACAGATGCATCCTCCTCGCCGTATAAGTTACCAATTACATCTGATATCCGTTTTCGGAGCTTCCGGAGCCCCGCCCGTATATGCGAGTACTGTTTTCCTGTTTTCTGCAGCTCTGCATCTGAAAGTATAAGAAAGATCCCCTGGCTCCTGTAGTATCGATATGCATCAAAGGCTCCCGGATTTCCCGCATGCTCCGGCTGTTCAAATCTGCCGGCAAATACTGCCTCCTGTCCCGGATACAAGGTTATACCTTTCTCCACATACACAAGCAGCTTCATATTTTCATGAAACCCAGTCCATTCTTCACCGGACATTCCTCTTGCATCCACGATCTTAATAAAGACCTGCTGCCTGTTTTCCGTTTCCTTTATCTCGTATATCGTTCCGGAAATTGTTCCGGAACAACCGTTCAGCCGGGAAGCATATTGTTCCTGCTCATGCAATATGTTGATATTCATATACCCCATTCCGGCAAACAGCACATATATGAGAATTCCGACAGTTACTCTTACTGTTCGTTTTACATCCACACTCCGCTTTGTCTGTCTTCGCCTGTCCGACATCCGTATTTTTTCATCCCGGCCGGACTCTTCTTTTTGTTTTTGCTGTTTTTGCCTTTTTCCCTGTTTTTGCCCTTTTTCTCCCGTAAACAGAAAAAAGGCTGCAACTATCATTGCAGCCAAAGTAAACCACCTGCTGCCAGCAATCGCCTCCGCCTCTCCAAGCATAAATGCACATGCGGCCCAAAATAGTGGTCTTTTTATTTTCTTTTCCTCCGCTATCTGTCAGTACCTGTCTAATTACACATTGAATAATTCGCTGTGTATGTCTCTGAGAAATCCAAATTCTCTCCATATACAAGATCCTGACTGCCTTCTACCTCAAATACAACACCATCCACATCTGACAGCTCTGTCAGAGAATCAACCAGCGAATAAATGATCACTTTGTCATCATAATCACCGACATGATCCAAAAAGGTCTTGCTGAAATTAACATAACACACCCGATCCAACACATAGATATCAAGAATATCTACATCCTTATCGATCGGACTCTTCCATTCCTGGGAATTTCGAAGTGCTTCCATGATCTGTTCCTCCGGTGCTTTGTAAGACAACGCATCAATCTCCGTCGTATGCTTATCCAGCCGTTTTCCGGTATTATCCGGCGTATAGATCGTCACGGAATAAGAAGCCTCCATAAAATTATCACCGATCGTTGAAAATGATTCCGCATTGTAAACACTTGTATCTACCTTCTTCTCTCCAATCAGATCCGACAATTCAAATGAAACCCCTGAAATACCATTTACCTGACACAGGGTTTTTGTAAATGCCATTTTACACAACAGGATCTGATAATTCTCTGCGGTATCATAATCCAGATTGAACATGATCGTTACCAGTCCTTTTCCATCATAAGAATATCGCTGATAGGTCATTCCATCTGCAACCGGAATCTTATAAAGCTGCTCGTCTTCTGTTGATATCAACAGATTCATCAGCTTATCTATCACATTTTCCGTTGATTCCAACTGATCGATCTTCGTATCATAGACAGAAAACTCTGTCCATTTCTGATTCATATAATATACGGAATATGTCTGCATCCCGGCATCCGTACCGGTATCTGTTCTCTGACTCTCCGCATGTCCATTTTTCCCACATCCGGTCATAAACAGCAGAGCCACAACTAACAGCATCCCGCTTATAATATGCATGATCCGTTTCTCCATCTTCTGCTCCTTTATTTCACATAGTTCATCGGAACACGTACTGTAAATGTGGTTCCCTTTCCAGGCTCACTGTACACATTTATAATACCCTTATGCATAACGATAATATTCTTTGAGATTGCAAGTCCAAGACCGGTCCCTCCGGTATCCCTGCTTCTCGCCTTATCTACTCTGTAGAAACGTTCGAATATATGCTCTACACAATCCTCCGGAATACCAACACCGGAATCGGCAACCTTAATATACAGATTCTTATGATCGGCATTCAGGGATACGCGGATCCATCCGCCATCCACATTATATTTGATTCCATTTTCGATCAGATTGGAGATTGCCAGCGTAAACTTCACCTTATCAATATCAGCTTCCACTTCCCGGAAGCTTTCAAATGTGATCTCAATGCTTCTCTTTTCTGCCAGAGGCGTCAACCGTTTCAGAATAACCTCCATCAGCTCATTGATATCCACCCGCTCGATATTCAGGCTGTCTGATCCCTTATCTGTCTTGACCAGCGTCAGCAGATCACTGATGATCTGCGCTTCACGGTCAATCTCTAAAACAATATCGTTCATGAATTCCCGGTACATCTCAACCGGAACATTATCCTGCATCAAGATCGATTCTGATAAAACCTTCATTGAAGTAATCGGTGTTTTCAGCTCATGTGATACATTTGATACAAATTCCTGCCGGGATTCCTCCAACAACTGCGATTTGGCAAATATCCCATTCATATTGTCAACAACGCTCCCAGCTTCTCGCCATAAGCCATCCGATGAAATCTGTCCCAGAAATCCATCCTTCATATTTACAAGTTGACTCTTGATCTTTCTGGTATCACGAACCGCCATATAAGAAATGAAAAATGCTGTCAGCACCCCGATCACCATAAAAATACAGATCAAGATATTGGCACGGTATGACAAATATCCTCTTTCATTTTCCATGCTTTCCAGACTGACTGCGATCACAGCTACATCATCAATATAACCTTCCCGGTTCACCACAGGAAACATATACTCAATGTAGGACTGTTCCCGTACCAGCCGTTCGTCTCTGTCTCCCTTCATGATCTCATAGATATCATTATTCATGATATAGGTATCCTTCAACAGACGAAAGCTGTCATAGGCTACCCTGTAATCAGTATCTACGATCATAACTCTGGCAGACAGGCTGTACGCCAGAGTGTTCATACCATGAAAAGTCTTGCTTGTACCTTCTGTTTCCGAATTAATATCATTGATCAGATATTCCAGATTTTTTGCGTTTTCCTGCAACAGTGTTTCACAATCACTATATCTCTGATTCAACATCAACTGCAGCAGAACCGTTTTCATACTGATTGAGATCAGATAAAAACCTGCCATGATCATTACAAAGATAACAACCTGAAGACTGATCCTCCGCCTGCTGTTTTTCCAGACATTTTTATTCTTATTTTCTACATTTTCATCTTTACTTTTTTCCATTCCAAAAAAATCCAGTAAGATAGGAATGCTTTACGCATTCCCTGTCTCATCATCCTTTAAAATAGTAGCCAACGCCCCATTTTGTATGAATATACACCGGCTCACCCGGATTCTCCTCAATCTTCTCACGAAGTCTTCTTACATGAACATCCACAGTTCTGGCATCTCCCGGATATGTACTGCCCCAGATCGTATCTAACAGTTCATTTCTGGAATAAACCTTATTCGGATGCGCCATCAGAAGCTCAAGCAAATCGAATTCTTTTGCTGTCAGATTCAGTTCCTTTCCATGAACAAATACACGGCGGCTATCCAATTCTACCTTCATGCCATTGATTTCTAAAATATTTACCGGTTTTACAGGCTCTGCCTTTTTTCCGCTTCTTCTTAAGATGGCTTTGATCCTTGCCTTTACCTCCAGTATGTTAAATGGTTTGGTGATATAATCATCTGCACCATATTCAAGACCCATGATCTTATCCATATCCTCACCCTTGGCCGTCAGCATAATGATCGGAACATTGGAAAATTCACGCACCATCTGGCATACTTCAATTCCGGTATAAACCGGGATCATGATGTCTAACAGAACGATATCATAATCATTGTTTTTGATCTTCTCAAACGCCTCTCCGCCATCATATGCCACGTCTACTTCCATATCATCCTGTTCCAGACTGAATTTCAGACCTTTCACGATCAGTTTCTCATCATCTACGACCAATACCTTTTTCATACCAGATTTCCACCTTTCCTTTGTTTCTATATCTCTACCGACCCACGCAAATATCGTTTTTTATCTTCTGAAATAAATTCTCTCCGATACCATTCACATTCATAATATCTTCTGTTTTTTCAAATGCACCCTGTGTCTCTCTGTAAGTTATGATATTCTCCGCCTTTGCTTCACCAATCCCGGACAATGACATCAGTTCCTCTTTCCCGGCAGTATTGATATTCACTACTCCCGCTTCCATTGTCTGTCCGTTCGTTTCTGTTTCCGGATCCTGCCAGCGTTCCGGCTGCTCCTGCACCTCTTCCTCCGTTGGAAAATAAATCCTCTGTCCATCCTCGATAAAGTCTGCAAGATTTACCCCCTGCTCCGCAGCATTCTCTGCAAATCCGCCTGCTGCAAGAAGTGCATCATTGATCCTTGCACCTATCGGGAGTTCATATACCCCTTCTTGTTTTACTGCCCCACAGACAAATACACAGATTCCTGTGTCTTTTATAGCTTCTGTGTCTTTTATAGCTTCTGTGTCTATTATGGCTTCTGTGTCTTCCTGATCCCTTTCTGTAACAGAACCTACCACGGCGTCTTCGGCATATGCCGTATCATTCTGTGAACCGGTATTCTGCTCTGTTGTCTCAAGTATCATGCCATTTTTCCGACATCCGGCCAGAGTAATCCCGGACAACAACATCCATCCGGCAAGTCCTACATATAACAGTTTTTTCTTTATTATCATACCTGCATACCTCCTTGATATGCCGGTACACTCATGCACACCCCCATTTTAACGAACTTCGATTCCTTTTACAATAGCAAAATAGAAAAAGACCAGTCCTGCGGCATCCGATTTTTCTCGTTATCGGTGCACAGCTCCGGTCTTTTTCTGTTTTACTTTTAACTTTTCATTGAATGTGCTTCTTAGAATAATGGCTCTTTTAAGATTGCAGTACCGATACCCTTCTGAGTAAAGAACTCAAGAAGCAGGCAATGCTTCAGGCGACCATCCAAAATATGAACTCTTGATACACCATTTTCCATTGCTGTGATACAGTTATTAAGCTTTGGAAGCATACCACCGCCGACAACACCTTTCTCAATGATATCCTTTGCCTCATGGATATCCATTTCTGAGATCAGGGTAGACTTATCTGTCGGATCGATAAATACACCTTCAATATCTGTTAAGAATACCAGCTTTTCTGCCTTTAATGCTGTTGCAACAGCACATGCAGCATCATCAGCATTAATATTATAATCCTCATATTCTTCACTGACACCGATAGGAGCGATAACAGGTATAAAATCCTGATCGACCAGTGCATCGATCACCTCTGTATCAACCTTTGTGATCTCGCCTACATAACCGATATCTTTTCCGCCCGGCAGACGCTTCTTAACGGTGAACAGTCCACCATCCTTTCCACTGATACCCACAGCCTTTAAACCAACCTTCTGCATCATGCTGACAAGACTCTTATTTACCTTGGATAATACCATCTCAGCAATCTCCATTGTCTCACCGTCTGTTACACGAAGTCCATTGATAAATTCAGGCTCTTTTCCAATCTTCTCTACCCATTTGCTGATCTCCTTACCGCCACCATGCACGATAACCGGTTTCAGTCCAACCAGCTTTAATAATGCAACATCTTCGATCACATTGTATTTCAGATTCTCATCCAACATAGCACTTCCGCCATATTTTACAACAATTGTTTTCCCCTGAAATTTCTTGATATAAGGCAAAGCCTCGATCAGTGTCTGTGCTTTTGATATTACCTGATCTACTGTATAATCTCCCTTTACCATCTTATTTACTTCCTCACTTTCTATACTCTGCATTTATCTTGATATATTCATATGTAAGGTCACAGCCCCACGCGGAAGCTGTCTCTGTACCGGCATGCATATCCGCATGAAAACATACCTGATCCGGCGACAGGATCTCCGTCGCTCTTTCTTCATCATAATCGGTACAGACCCCGTTTTCAACTATTTTTAAGGAACCGGTCTCACTGGATATTATAATATCTACCTTATATGGATCAAAAGCGATCCCGCTCTGTCCCATCGCGCACACCAGACGTCCCCAGTTCGCATCCGAACCGTATACGGCGCATTTTACAAGGTTTGAGGTCACCACGGATTTTGCAAGCTTCCTTGCGCCCTCCTTGGATTCCGCCCCTGCTACCTGTACCTGAAACATCCTCGTCGTTCCCTCTCCGTCCGCTGCGATCAGCTTCACGAAGTAGGTATTGATATATCGAAGTGCCTCCGCAAATGCCGGATAGTCCGCATCCGTTTCAAGCAGCTCATCATTTCCTGCCATGCCATTTGCAAATATCATAACGGTGTCATTCGTTGAAGTATCCCCATCGACAGATAACATATTATAAGTGTCTATGACATCATTTCTCAGTGTTTTCTGCAATAACTCCTGACTGATATTCAGATCCGTTGTCAGGAATCCAAGCACCGTTCCAAGATTCGGATTGATCATACCGGAACCTTTGCACATGCCTCCGACGGTAATTGTCTTCCCTTTGATCTGCAGCTTTACCGCGATCTCTTTCTTATATACATCGGTCGTCATAATGGCTTCCGCCGCATGACTTCCACTTTCCAAATCATCGGAAAGCATCCCTGAAAGTTCGCGGATTCCATGCGCGATCGTCTCCATCGGAAGCCTTATACCTATTACTCCGGTCGAAGCAACCGCAACCTGATCAACCGGTGCCTGAAGTTCTGCTGCCACAAGCTCTGCCATATGCGCCACATCAACATCTCCTGCTTCTCCGGTACATGCATTTGCCACTCCACTGTTTACAACCAGTGCCTGACATAAGCCGATATCGTCACATAATGCTTTGTCCCACATAACAGGTGCAGCCTTGACTACATTCTGTGTAAATACTCCAGCTGTCTTCGCCGGACACTTGCTGACTAGCAATGCCATGTCTTTTTTCTTTTTATTTTTTCTTACTCCGGCGTGCATACCTGCTGCCAGAAATCCGATTGGAGCTGTCACTCCGCCGGAAATGATCTCCATACCGATCACCGCCTTATATCATCTGTTCTTCCACGATATCCGATGCCGTTACTCTTTATGGGAATACCGGAGCCATCAGCAGTCCTTCTTCTTCCGGAAGTCCAAACATAATATTCATATTCTGAACTGCCTGACCGGCTGCTCCCTTTACCAGATTATCAAGTGCTCCCATTGCAATGATACGTCCGGTTCTTTCATCAATCTTAAAGTTGACATCTACATAATTGCTGCCCTCTACCCAACGTGTCTCCGGACATACATCCTTGTCAAGAACACGGACAAATCTCTCGTTTGCATAATATTTGTCATATGCAGCACGTACAGTATCGTAATCTACCTTTTCTTTTAATGAAGCATATGCCGTAACCAGAATACCACGATTCATCGGAACCAGATGTGGTGTAAAGTTGATCATGATCGGACTGCCGTATGCATATCCCAGCTGTTCTTCGATCTCCGGTGTATGGCGATGAGTCGTTACTCCATATGCCTTAATGCTTTCATTTACCTCACAGAACAGGTTCGGGATCTTTGCTCCTCGTCCTGCTCCTGATGTACCGGACTTAGCATCTACAATGATCGTATTCGGATCGATCAGCTTCTCTTTTACAAGCGGATATAAAGAAAGAATGGAGCAGGTTGTATAACAGCCCGGATTTGCCAGAAGTCTGCATCCCTTTACCTTATCTCTGTTGATCTCACACAGACCATATACGGCCTCGTCGATAAATTCCGGACTCTTATGCTCGATCTTGTACCACTTCTCGTAAGTAGCAACATCCTTAATTCTGAAATCCGCACTCAGATCAATGATCTTAACCTTTGATAAGATATCCTCATTTACAAGAGAAGAACATAAACCCTGTGGGGTTGCAGTGAAAATAACATCCACTTTCTCAGCCAGTTCATCCATGTTCTCGCCCAGACAGGTTGCATCCACGATCTGAAACATGTTTCCAAATACTTCGTAATATTTCTTATCTATAAAACTTCTGGAACCATACCAGACTATTTCCACATCCTTATGTCCAAGAAGAATTCTTACTATTTCCTGACCGGCATATCCGGTTGAACCAATAATTCCTGCTTTTATCATATCTTACTCCAATCTGCTGCGACCGGTCATTTTCCGTTACAGCCATCGTCCTATTTGTATTTCTACACATTCACTTATCTTACTCTCTGCATTTTCTTCCGTCAACCGCTTTCATAGGAAAATACAGTTCGTATAATCTTCCATGATTATACAGTTATTATGTATAATATTCAAGCATTAATTAATAAATATGCAAAAATATTTTTTATTTTTATATCCCAGCATTGCATTATTAATTTGATCATACATGTTTTATATATTTTCCAAATTATTATATTATGCAGAAAATGTTATATTTAAAGCAGCATTATTGCAATTTTCACAAAAATCAAAGCCGGCAGAACAGGATATCTTTCTTCTTCCGGCTTTATGCATGTCATGTATATTTTGTGTATAATATTAATCCAGTGCTTCTTTCTGAGGTACGGTTACTGTCGCTTCATAGCAGGAGAAGATCTCCTCTACGTGCTCCTGATCCGGTTTCTTTGTGATCAGACTGACGATCGGAACAAGGATCAATCCACCGATCATCGCTGCTGCACCACAGTTTACAGGTGACTGTAATGCCTGTGGAAAACTAAATAACTGCCATGTATTACTGATAAAGTTCAGTGTCATGATGCCTACGCCCCAGATAAAACTTACAAGGCAGGCTGCCACTGTCGTGCGTTTCCAGTACAGACCATATAAAAACGGAGCCAGACAGGCACCTGCGATCGCACCCCATGAAATACCCATAAGCTGTGCGATAAATGCCACCTTGCTGGAATACTGAATGACTGCAATGACCGCCGATAATGCGATAAATACTACCAGCATGATCCGCATTGTAAGGACCTGCTTCTTCTCTGACATTTTCGGTGCGATCGATGCTTTGATAAAGTCGATCGTAAGTGTGGAGCTTGAGGTCAGAACCAATGAAGATAAGGTAGACATCGAAGCAGATAATACAAGGATAACCACCAATCCCATCAATACTTCCGGAAGATTCTCAAGCAGGTGTGGAATGATCGCATCAAATCCTTCTGTTGCTACATCCGTCTCGGTCAGACGTCCAAAACCACCAAGGAAATAACATCCTCCGGCTACGATCGTTGCAAATAAAGTAGATACGATCGTTCCAGTCTTGATTGATTTCTCATCTTTGATCGCATAGAATTTCTGGATCATCTGAGGAAGGCCCCATGTTCCAAGTGAGGTTAATATGACAACACATACCAGATTGAAGATATCCGGTCCAAGGAAGGATGCAAATACACCCGGTGTATCCGAAACCGCCGGATCATTTACACGAGCCAGCTTGTCTAACGCACCTGTAAGTCCGCCTCTCTCGTTTAATACTGCATAGATAACTGCTACTATACCAACCAGCATGATCAGTCCCTGAATAAAGTCATTGATCGCTGTCGCCATATACCCGCCAACAATTACATAGATACCGGTAAGAACTGCCATAGCAACAACACAGATCTTGTAATCAATGTCGAACGCCATTCCAAACAATCTGGAAAGACCGTTATACAATGAAGCCGTATATGGGATCAAGAATATGAATATGATCCAAGAAGAAATGATCTTCATGGATTTGCTGTTATATCTTCTCTCAAAGAATTCCGGCATTGTTCTGGAATCCAGCTTCTGCGTGATCAGTCTGGTTCTTCTGCCAAGCACTACCCATGCAAGCAGAGATCCAAGGATCGCATTTCCAATTCCGATCCATGTGGATGCAATTCCGTATTTCCATCCAAACTGTCCTGCATATCCAATAAAAATAACTGCCGAAAAATAGGACGTACCATATGCAAATGCTGTAAGCCATGGGCCTACGCTTCTTCCTCCCAGTACAAATCCGTTCACATCTGTGGCCTGTTTTCTTGCATAAAATCCTACACCGATCATTATGCCAAAGAATACAACAAGCATAATCACTTTAATAACCATGTCGACCTCCCGTCACTTCTCATTTTTGTATTCGCAGAATTTTACACTCAACTTTCCACCAACAATAGTGCATCTTATAATTTCTGATTTTCGAATTCTGACATAATCCGGCTCATTTTGCTTTATTGCGTTGAAGTCAAGCAACTTTAAAGTTCTACGTTTTAAACCACAAAATAGATTATATTGGATACATCCATTTTCGTCAATATAAAAAACGACTTCCTTGCAGATATTTTTTCAGCTTTCGCCAAATATTTCATTCTGCCGTTCAGGAGTCGTTTTTCCAATCTGTTTTTAGCACTTCATAAGCCCGCTGCACAGATCCAAATTCATATCATTACTTTGGATCTATGCTGTTTGCGCTTGATCTTCACATTAATGTGTCTTCTCATATGCCAACACTTTTTCTGCAATCGTATCCATGAGTTCTTCTACGGAAAGTCCCTCGGCTTTTACCGTGATCTGTGCATATTTTTCATACAATAAGATTCTCTCGTTATAAAGATCCTTTAAAGTCTGACCATCCTTTAACACTACGCCACGCCGTTTTACATTTTCCAGTCTGGAAGCGATCACTCCATATGGAAGCTCGATATATACTACAATATCATTTTTTACATAATGCTGCATGGCTTCATCACAGTATACGACACTTCCTCCGGTTGCAATAACCGTATTCTTTAAGTCAATTTCTTTGTTTACATCATTTTCTATCTGAAGGAACCCATCATCTCCATATTCTGCGATCAGCTCACGAAGCAGCTTACCATGCTTCTTCTGGATCAACACATCTGCATCTACAAAATCAAATCCAAGAACCTTGGCAAGTACCACACCGATCGTACTCTTTCCACAACCAGGCATTCCGATCAAAACTATATTTTTCATCTTCTTTCTCCATTCTCTGTATTTTAATTTTCTATATTATCCTAATCTTTTCATTTGTTCTCTGTATTCATTACTTCTAATTTAATCCCATTTCTGTTTATTCAAGGATTTTTATTATTACTTGTGTCATATACATCCCATAACGCGAAGGACATATACCCATACCGTTATCGTGATCGATGAAAACAGGGTTGTCAGCACGATCGTATTTGATGACAGGACTTCATCATTATTCATATTCTTAGCCATGATATAACAGGTTACCGTGGACGGTGAGCCTGTCATGATCAGGATTGCTGCCAATTCACTCGGTGCAAACCCAAGCTTAACCGCAATCGGCATATAGATCAAAGGAAATACGACTAGCTTCATAAGAGCGGCTGTAACCGCAGGCTTCATTTTCTCCAGTGCTGCTTTTGTATTAAAACCTGCTCCTATGGCGATCAATGCGATCGGAGTCGCCGTCTGTGCGATATAATTGATCGTCTTCATCGGTATCGCAGGAATCGGAATATTCAATAATGAAAACGGAACTCCGAGCACGATGCCGATTATGATCGGATTCTTTAAAATATTAATGCATGCCGTTTTGATTCCGTCTGCACCATGGATATTATCTCTGCCCCCAAAGGTCAGCATAATAACGGACAGGATATTGAACAATGGTACCGCCGCAACGATCATAAGCGGAGCCATCCCTGAGCTTCCACAGATATTTTCTACAAAGGCAATTCCAAGCACCGCCGCGCTTCCTCTTGCCGATGCCTGCGCAAACGCTCCGACCATCGTCTTATCCCGGCAATATATCTTTGCAAAGCACCATGCACATGCAAACATAATAAAAGTTCCGAAGAAACAAAACGCCACAAATTTCATATTTACGTCTTTTAATACCGAGGTTGTTGCGATATCCCGAAACAAAAGCACCGGAAGGGATACCTTAAACACATATTTATTTGCTATATTTGCAAATTCATCATTGATCAGCCCAATCCGTTTCAAAAACCACCCCAACAGGATCACCAGAAAGATCGGCACTGTCGCATTTATACTAAATAAAAAATCACTCATTCCATTCTCTCTTTTCTTAATTAAACTGTCGCAGCCCTTACTATAGCACAGCTTGTTACCCGATTCAATTTTTATCCGATTTTTTTAAAAGATCTATATGCAACAGATACATACCTGCCAGACCTCGAAAACTTTAAATTAATGCTAAAATGTATGAGATTATCATCAGTCCACATATAATATTCAAAAAAATAAATACTGGAAAGTGGCTTAAAA
>OGQL01002041.1_pt1 | contig 13697 bp, 19 predicted proteins | sample 1553211 | NCBI WGS metagenome assembly OGQL01 (sample SAMEA2579942, study PRJEB22360) | human gut metagenome
ATGCGCCGAACGTATCCGGGCCTTTGAAACCCATGGCTTCCATGCCGAACTGATGGAACTGACGATAACGTCCTCTCTGGGGGCGTTCGTGACGGAACATCGGGCCCATGTACCAAAGACGCTTCGGTCCTTCATAAAGAAGATTGTGTTCAATACAGGCACGTACGACAGAGGCCGTGTTTTCCGGACGCAGAGAAAGCTCGTCGCCGTTTAAGGAATCGACGAAGGAATACATTTCCTTTTCAACGATATCAGTCACTTCGCCGATACCGCGTTTAAACAGACGAGTCTGTTCGACGATCGGAGTACGAATGTGCTGATAACCGTAAAGTTTCGCCAGAGAGGAAGCTTCTTTTTCAAAGAAGTGCCAAAGAGGGGCATCTTCCGGCAGCATGTCGCTCATGCCGCGAATTGCCTGAATCTTTTCAATCGCCATTATTGTTCCTTAGCATTTGGGTAATTTTTCTGAACGTACTCTTCGATGAGCGAATGGAATTCTTCGCTCATCTTCGGCCCTTTCAAAGACCCCCATTTCTTACCGTCGATAAAGACGGGAGAAACCGGCGCCTCGCCTGAGCCCGGCAGAGAAATACCGATGTTTGCATGACGGCTCTCTCCGGGGCCGTTCACGACACAGCCCATCACCGCCACATTCATGTTTTCAACACCCGGATTATGCTTGCGCCAATCCGGCATTCTCAACTTAATAAAATCCTGAGTTTCCTTTGCCAGCTCCTGGAAGAGGCAGCTGGTCGTGCGTCCGCAGCCCGGGCAGGAAACAACCTGAGGCGTGAAGTTCCTCATCCCGAGGGCCTGCAGGATCTCGCACGCAAGTTCGACTTCCGCTGTACGAGACTGGCCCGGTTCCGGTGTCAGCGAAACACGGATCGTATCTCCGATATTTTCCAGCAGGAGCACGGAGAGTGCAGCGGTCGTAGAAACCGTACCTTTAAGTCCCATTCCGGCCTCGGTCAAACCGAGATGCAGAGGATAAGCACAGCGAGCCTCGAGCTCACGGTAAACGGCGATCAAATCCTTGACGCCGCTCACTTTCGCGGAAATAGCTACCTGAGAGGGCTTCATACCGAGCTCAACAGCTCGATCCGCATTTTCAACCGCGCTTCTTACTAAGGCCTCACGAAGTACTTCTTTTGCGTCGAGCGGATTCTCGAGCTTTTGATTTTCCGACATCATGCAGGCCAAAAGATCTTGGTCGAGCGAGCCCCAGTTGACGCCGATTCGAACGGGCTTGTCATACTTCTTCGCGAGCTCAATCATTGTGCGGAAATTTTCTTCCTGCTTGTCGCCTTTTCCGACGTTGCCGGGATTGATTCGATACTTAGAAAGCGCCTCGGCGCATTCGGGATATTCGTTCAGCAGTTTGTGGCCGTTGTAATGAAAGTCGCCTACCAGCGGAACAAAGCAGCCTGCTTCATCCAGCCTCCTGCGAATTTCAGCGATCGCTTTTGCAGCTGCCGGAGTGTTGACCGTAAGACGAACAAGCTCGCTTCCTGCCTGAGCGAGCTCTAAAACTTGTTTAGTCGAGGATTCGACATCGGCCGTATCCGTGTTCGTCATGGACTGGATCACTACGGGGCGGCCGGCGCCGATCTCAACGATATTGTCCTTCCAGCGGACAATCATCGGTTCTTTTTGTGAAGAGGACATTCGTTATTTTTGAACCAAAGTAAACACGGTGGAAGTCGCGCGATTATTGATATTCAGATCAACAGGTGCGCCGTCAACTTTCACAAAGCCCTTAGCACGGTTGCCGACGGAGACTTTGAAAGGATACGGAACTTCATAATCCCGAGTTTCACCGCTCTTTAACTGAGCATTGTGAACGAGCTTCTTGTCCTGGTAAACACCGAACCAGCATTCCCCGCCTTCGGCACCGATCGTCACTTTGTACGTTCCGTTGGCGGATTTCGGAACCACGAGATCCCAGCGGCCTTCAGCTTCGTTATGAGTCAGCGTCAGCAGTTTAGACGGAGCAGCAGCTGCCGGCGCTGCAGCGGCAGCTGCCTTCTTGGCCTCTTCTGCTAAGCGCTTTTCTTCAGCAACTTTCGCTGCGGCTGCTGTCTCAGCTTCTTTTTGCAGTTTTTCTTTTAATGCGGCATCCCGATCAGCCTGTGTCTGAGCTTCTGCTGCGGCCGGAGCCGAAGCAGCGGCAGCGGGCTGAGGAGCGGGTTCAACCGTTGTGTTGGAAACCAAAACAGGAACGGCTTCAGGAGTCTTTGCAAGTTCAGAAGCCGGAGCGGCCGGCAGCTAGAGGCGGGGGCGCCTGCCTCAGCCGGCTGTGTAGCCTCTGCCTGAGGAACTTCGGCAGCTTTTTCGGTTTTTTGACTCATGTAGTAGTTGTAGCCGATCCAACCCAATGCGATTACAACTGCTAAGAAAAGCAGTCCGGCAATAAACTTACCGACAAAGTTTTTCGGCTGAGCATCGTGATAAGGAGCGAGCTCCTGAGTCGTGCGGCGGATGAACGTACGCGGGTCTTTATCGTCCGGAGCCAATGCCGCATTAAAGAGCGAAATGATCTTGGCTTCATCGACGCCTAACAAACGGGCATAGCTGCGCAGGTGGGCGCGAGCGTAAACAGGGGTCGGAAAAACTTTATAGTTGTCCGACTCCAATCCTTCGATCTGATCCGGTGAAATTCTTAGCTGAGAAGATACCTGATCAATACTCAATTCTTTATTTTCACGAGCAATACGCAACAAGCCGCCGTACGTCGTTGCTTCAGACGGCTGGTCTTTGGCTTCCAAGTTGATATTGTTCTCAGACATTTTTCTCGCCTCCTGTTGCCTTTGCCGGGCTCTTAATCTCTTTGATGATTATCTCGCGATTTGCTCTCTTTTCTGCGAGCTTAGTACGGTCTTTAATTTCCCCGGCCAACTGACCGCAGGCCGCATCGATATCGTCACCGCGGACCTTTCTCACAGTAGTGACAATACCTGCGCCGTTCAGTCGGTCGGCAAAGGCTTTGACCTCTTCGGGCTTACTGCGCTCAAGACCGGATCCCGGGAAGGGATTAAAGGGGATCAAGTTGAACTTGCAGGGAATGTCCTGAACCAAAGTAATCAGTTCTTTGGCCTGTGCGAGTGAATCATTCACGCCGCCGATGAGAATGTATTCAAAGGTGATGAAATCTCTCGGGGCGTGTTCCAAATAACGCTTGCAGGCCGCGAGCAGCTGCTCGAGCGGATGCTTGCGGTTGACCGGCATGATCTTGTCTCTAAGCTCATTGTTCGGAGCATGGAGACTTACTGCCAATGCGACCGGACACTGTTCGGCAAGCTTATCCATCTGCCTGACCAGGCCGGAAGTGGAGACGGTAACGCGGCGGCGGGATAAGCCGTAGGCGTTATCGTCGAGCATCAGTTTCAGGGATGGGATGACAGCGTCCAAATTCTGGAGCGGCTCACCCATGCCCATCATGACAACATTGGAAATTACTCTTTCGTTTTCATCGGTGATACCGAGATCTTTTCTTAAAGTGTGTTCGGCATGCCAAAGCTGACCAATAATTTCCGATGCTTTCAAATTACGGTTAAAGCCCTGCTTACCCGTCGAACAAAACAGACAGTTCATTGCGCAGCCGGCCTGAGAAGAGACACAAAGCGTGCCGCGGCCGTCCTGAGGAATATAAACCATCTCAACGGCGTTACCGCTGCCGACGTCAAGCAGCCATTTACGAGTTCCGTCAGCAGCTGTTTTATCCCGAATGATTTCGGGACCCCGAATCTCAGCAACCTTCTCGAGTTTGGCTCGGAAGGACTTGGCGAGATCCGTCATTTCAGAAAAATCGCGTGCTCCGCGGCGATGAATCCAACGCTCAAGCTGTTTCGCACGGAAAGGCTTCTCTCCGAGATCTTCACAAAACTTCTTCAGCCCCTCGGCATCAAATCCAAGGAGGTTCACTTTCTGAGGCAACTTTTCTTCTGTCATGATCGGGTGTTATCCCCGCTTGCGCGGGGATATTCTTTACATCGCTAACTAAACTACATGCGCGGTCGATTAACGGCCGGCGTAGATGTCCATCTGCGGGAAGAAGAAAGCGATTTCAACGGCAGCTGTTTCAGGGCTGTCGGAGCCGTGAACAGCGTTAGCGTCGATAGACTGAGCGAAGTCGGCTCTGATGGTGCCCTTGGCAGCCTTCTTCGGGTCGGTAGCGCCCATGAGTTCACGATTCTTCATGATGGCATTTTCACCTTCGAGAACCTGAATCTGAACGGGACCGGAAACCATGAAGTCAACCAGATCTTTGAAGAAGGGGCGTTCACGGTGAACAGCGTAGAAAGCTTCGGCTTCCTGGCGGGAAAGCCACTTCATTTTGGAAGCAACAATCTTGAGGTTGTTAGATTCAAAGCGGGAGTAAATCTGACCGATAACGTTTTTGGCAACTGCATCGGGTTTAATAATCGAAAGTGTGCGTTCAATAGCCATTTCAATCTCTTAAAAACGAAAAAAGTAAAAAATAGAAATGCAGAGGATTCCGCACTTCTTTTTGTCTAAAAGACAATCGGTTGATTTTATCATGCAGGGATTAAGGACTAAGGTTTTACGAGAGGCTGAAACGCCTGATTACTTAGTTTTCCGCTGTGCAAGGTTTCCTGCAGCCAGTCAAGGTGCAGGCGTATTCGAAGGTTTGAAACGGTAGGTCAGGCCGAGCAGGATCAAGTTAATCACAGCTACCACGATGAACGTCTCCAAACCGGAAGAAACAAGTTCTGTGGCGCGATCCTGCCAGATCATTTTCGGAACTTCAATAAAAACTACGGCGGTAAATGCGACCGGAAGAATGATCGCGAAGCGAAGTGCTTTGAGGGTCACGAGTTTGCTTTCGACATAGAAGCTTCTGGCAAACCAAATCGAGGGAAGGATAAAAAGCAGATAGATCGCGACAGAAGCTTTGACAAATGTGTAGGCGTGGATCATCAGTCCTCCGTTTACCGAAGCGATATCGTGCACTACCCAAACCAAGAAAGCCAGCATGCCCGGTTCAAACAGCATGATTAAAGACAAAATCAGCACAGCAGAAACCGGAAGTCTCGGACAATGGATCTTTAACTGCCGCGCCAGCCATAATGAGCAAAACAGCATCACAGTTGTTGCAATCAGTGTGCGGACAGCCATAAGAAATTCCATGCGTTCACTCCTATTTCCTTTCCCGATCTTTCTTCGGCTGGTGACTAATGGGATAATTATCCGCTACCTGCGGACTCATTCTCAGGTAAGCAGTGATCACCATGAGCACTGCAATATAAGCACCCATCGTATATCCGGCAGGAATCGCCACCGTAAATCCGTGAGAGCCCAAGATAATGAGCGGCAGAATGCCGGCTGCCAACACAATAAAGAAAGCCGAGGACCACATGATTCTCAGTGCCCGAACCAGGCTTTCGCGGTTGTGACGGATATAAAGCAGCCAAGAAGCAAAAATGCTTTGACCGATGGCAACCAAAATACAAATCATGGCGAGCGCCACATACAGCTGGTCCAGCGTGGCCATCTTATGAATGGTTCCGTAAAGCAGCGATATGCTCGGAGACTCGTAATTGGCGCTGGTAAAGCTCAGCCACAGAGAAGGAAGAACATCGCGAATCAGACTAATTGAAAGGAGCGGCAGTCCAATAAACAGGAAGACAATACAAAGCGCCAGCCCCCACGTCGAGATACCCTGCCCTTTGGTTTTGACGACATAGGTCGGAAACCAGACACAAAAGCCCAATGCAAACAAAAAAGCAAACCAGTACTCAAATACTCCGCTTTCTTCCACTCTCTTTCTCCTTAGTTTTTATTTGTTTATTCGTTGCTGAATGTTTTTCCAGCGGCCTCAGAATACTTTACGTAAATACCCACGCCTAAGGCAAGTACCAGCGACAGGCATAAGAACGGTAGGTCTTCTTTGGCAAGATTTACTCCGAAAGATCCGAACAGCAGAGACGGCGCAGCTGCCTGAGACACCAGATTTAAGAGGTAGCCGAGACCCGTGAAGAGCAGGACTAAATTTATCGTCCCGCGGGCGCGGCTTTCCACGATAAGGTAAGCCGCATACAAAAAAGAAATGATGGCCCCGGTCGACAGTCCCCAGCTCATCCAAGAAAGCGTCAGTACCGAACCCACCCCCCAGGATGCAAAAGGCAGCATCGTGTTGTTGAGCTCGGCGTTATTCACGTACGTGAGCACGGGCAAAAGGATCATCAAAATAGAGGCAGAAAATGCCAGACCGAAACTTAAGTCCTTCTTGAAAAATTTTAGGGCGAAGGCCGGCACTAGAATGATGACCAGCAGCTCCGCCAAAATTTTTACAAACAGAATTACGATCTGAAAAACCAAAGACGTCATTTCCGTTAAATCTTCGGTTCCTCGGATCGAGCTTCCTGCTCAGCCTCTTCAGTCATTCCGCCGATTTCGATTTCATCGATTTCGTCGATTTTTTCCGGCTTGGGACCCGGTTCAAAAACGGCAATGCTTTCAACGTGCGCCGTATGCGGGAACATATTCATCACGCCGGCAGACAGCAGTTTCCAGCCGCCTTCCCTTACGAGCAGCGCAGCATCGCGGGCCAGCGTTGCCGGATTGCAGGAAACATAAACCAAACGAGCGGGACGCTTATCCGTGTCCGCGAGCGAGCGGCAAAGCGCCATAGCGCCTTCACGAGGCGGATCGATCAGAACACGATCCACGCCGCCAAGCTTGTTCCAGACGGCATCCCAATCGTCCAGCGTCCAGTCAAACAGGTTACGAGCCTCAAATTCAGTCTTGTCTGCGAGATTATTGTCTTTTGCACCTGCACGGGCACGATCAACCAGTTCGGTGCTTCCCTCGATACCGAGAACTTTTGCTGATCTTGTCGCCAGCGGCAGCGTAAAGTTGCCGAGACCGCAGAAGAAATCAATGACTTTGGACGAGGGTTCAAGATGCAGCAGACGAAGCGCTCTGGTGACCATCACTTCATTTAAGCGATGATTTACCTGAGTGAAGTCTGTCGGTCTGAAGACGACTTCCACACCGGTTTCTCGATGGTGCAGTTTCAGTCGAGTCGCATTTTCAGGGTCCATCGGATAAATGGAATCCGGGCCTTTCGGCTGATACCAAAAATCGACGCCGTAGTCTTTTTGGAACTGTCTGAGTTTTGCTTCATCATCAGCCGTCAGTTTTTCCAAAACACGAAGCACTAAAGCCAGCGCTTCATCTGTCACGGCCAATTCAATCTGAGGAAGCTTCTTGCGAAGCGATAAAGAGTTAATGAGTTCGCGCAGGGGAGCCAAAAGATCGCTGACACGCTTGGGAAGAATTTCGCAGCTCTTCATGTCTGCGATAAAACTGGAACGCTTTTCATGGAAGCCCACGAGCACGGTTCCTTTTTTCGCGACTTCACGCACAGACAGACGGGCACGATGACGGTATCTCCATGCAGAGCCGTAGATCGGTGCCAGAACCTGTTCAGGGCGGACTCTGCCGATATGCCACAAGGCGTCCATCAAAACCTTTTGCTTCATGGCCACCTGAGCATGGGCCTCGAGATGTTGCATGGCGCAGCCTCCGCAGCTGCCGTCCTTGACGCCGAAGTGAGGGCACTTCGGCAAAACGCGAAGCGGGGATTCCTTATAAATTTCGGTTGTCAGTCCTAATTCAAAAGAAGGTTTGCTGCGGTAGACCTCGTATTCGACTTTCTCGCCGGGGAGCGCCCCCTCGATGAAAACGACTTTACCGTCACGGCGTGCGACACCGCGGCCTTCCTGATCCAGAGACTCAATAACGGCGACATACTTTGCCCGTTCTTTTTTAGCTCGTGCCATGAATTTTCCTAACTACTAACTTAGCGCTTTTGGAGCATTGTAAGAGGATCGATCGGTTTGCCGTTTTTACGTATTTCAAAATGGACACGGGGAGAAACATCCGTTGTTCCCATCACGGCAATCGCCTGGCCCTTACGAACTTGATCGCCCTGTTTTACCGAGATCGATTTCACCCGGCCATAGACAGAAACACAGCCGTCTTTATCGCGAATCATCACGACCTTACCGTAACCCTGGACCTGACCGTCAAAAAGCACCGTACCGTTCACAGCAGCGTGAACCTTTTCGCCTTCGGATCCAGCGATATCGATACCTTTATTCAAGCCGCCGAAATTCTGAATAATCTTTCCTGAAGCCGGCCAGCCGTAGGTGCCGTTTGCGCTGCCGACAGAGCTACTTGAAGAAGCGGTCTGGGTAGTACTTGCAGATGCGGCAGGAGCAGCGCTTGAAGAGGTCGAGGGCTTAGCAGAACTGCTCGAACTCGTCTGTGTCTTGGTGTTGGCTTCAACTCTGCGGATATTGGCGTCCGTTGAAGACGATACGGACAAGCGAAGTTTCTGACCGACCAATAGGTGGGACGGATTCGTCAAGTGGTTTTCGCGCGCAACCACGGCGGGATCGAGGCCGTAGCGGGAGGAAATCGCATACAGCGTGTCTCCGGGCTTAACGGTATAGACGGATGCCGTCGCTGAACCGTCCGTTATCGGGGCATTGCCTCCGGTAAACGAACAGCCGGCTATCACCGAAGCAAACACCATCGGCCAAAGATACTTACTGCAATTCATAACTCCTCCATGAGCCTCTTTTATTTCTCTACCGAACAGATTTTAAGTAAAAACCGTCCTAATCGTCAGAACAAATCGAATTATTCTCAGGACTGAAAGCTGTTACACCACGTCCGAACGGTATCCAGCATCCCGTAATTCGTCATATCCACTTGAAGCGGCGTAACGCTGACGTAATTGTGCGATGTTGCCCAGAAATCGGTTCCCTGAGTGCTGTCACGCGCGTCACCGGCGGCGCCGAGCCAATAAATCGTCTCGCCTCGCGGATTAACCTGCTCAATCACGGATTGGGCAGCGTGACGACGACCGAGGCGTGTCACGACTAACCCAGAGAGCTGGTCAATCGTTGTGTTGGGGATATTGACATTCAAAAGGAACGGCGCAGGAAGCGGACTTTTAATAAAGTTGTCCACAATGTACTCGGCCACCTCCGCGGCGGAATCCAAACAAGACCAGCCCGAATGCACCTGAGAAAAAGCAAAGGACGGACAACCGAACAAGAATCCTTCCATAGCGGCAGCGACGGTTCCTGAATAAAGCACGTCGTCACCCATGTTCTGGCCGCAGTTGATGCCGCTTAAAACGATATCCGGTTTTTGAGGCAGCAAGCCGGTTAAAGCAATATGGACACAATCCGAAGGCGTACCGTTCACAAAGAAAACATTTTCCTGAACCTGACGAACGGAAAGCGGACGGTTAAGCGTTAAGGAGTTACTGGCCCCGCTGTGGTTTTGTTCGGGTGCAACCACTGTGACATTGCCGAATCGGCGGATACGACGGGCGAGTTCCTGAATACCGGGCGCTAAATAACCGTCATCGTTTGAAATCAAAATATTCATCGCTTTCCTCAGATAGCCGAAGTTTTCAGTCCTCAATTATCGCGATTTTCCGACTTCTTAGCCAATGCCGCGAGCGCAGACCGAGGACTATCAGAGGAAAGAATTTTTAGAGGCGCCCGAAAAAGCAAAAGCCGCAGGTATGCTAAATCTCTGCGGCTGTGCATCGATGTCGGCAATCGGCCGACGAAATTATTTGTCCTATCGAATAGATTAGGCGGTAGCCTTAGACAGGGTCATTCCTGCGGAAACAGCAACGACTTTTTGCTTCTTCTCTTTTTTCTCAGACTTCTTAGCAAGGGAGATCAACTGAAGAGAAGCCCCGGCTAATAAAAGACGAGTTTTCATTGGAAGAGATTCAGGCATTTAGTCCTCAAAGGTTGTTATGAAATCACCTTCCAATTTAGTAATTCAATATGACAGCTTTATGACAAAAATGAGATAAATCTCAAAGTTTAGTGTTTATCCTTAGACGCTTACCATGACGCGGTAACCTCTTCTTTCAAGTTTGTCGCGGATTTTACAAAGTGACTCTTTATCTGCCTTTTTTAAACCGGCCGCCGGTGTGTCGCGGTCAAGGGTGTAAATCATGACTTCCCGAGGCTTGATTTCTTCCAGCACATCAATCCACGGATCTACAAACTCGTCTGTCGTGTTATCCACGGACTGTCCTTCAAACTCACCTTTCATGAACATCGTCTGAATAATCGGACGAACCGTCATGTTTTTGAGTTTCTCGATGACACCTTTTACATCGTACTTGGCGTTCGGACGATCAATGCGCTTGATGTAGTCCGCGTTTACGGTATCGAGCTTCATAATCGGGTTGTCCACTTTTGCCAAAGCTTTAACAACCTTCTCGCGCGCAAGGAAGGTAGAGTTGCTTAAGACGCTGATTTTTGCGTTGGGAAAATAGCGATCTCTAAGCTCAATCGTGTCATCAATGATGAGGTCAAAATCAGGGTGAGACGTCGGTTCTCCGTTACCGGCAAAAGTAAAGACATCGGGAACGACGCCTGTTTTCTGCAGATAAATAAGTTTCTTTTCCAGAGCTGTTCGAACTTCTTCCCGCGTAGGGAGCTTGCGTTTGGCGTCGTGGTCTTTATTAAAGCCGCATTCGCAGTACACGCAGTCAAAAGAGCAGACTTTGGCTTCAGCCGGCAAAAGATTGATCCCTAAAGAAGTACCTAAGCGTCTGGAATGAATCGGTCCGAAGATTGGTGAAGGAAAAAGAATACAAGCCATGCCGACCTCCTCCGTGAGAACCGCAAATAACAAAAAAGCTGCCACTTGGACAGCCTTTCGAGAATTTGTGGTCGGCGGCGGGAACCGTACGACCAAAACAAATCAAAAGGTTATAACAACATCCAGCTTCATTAGTACATTCATTGATACATCAAACTCATAAATCAGCTGAACAGCCCATTACTAATATATTAGCGAGTTGCTTTGGAGTTGTCTTTCTTAGCGGTGGTGCTTGTAGCAGAATTCAAGGCCGACTTCAGCTTCTCGGAGGAGTTCTTCCTTCTCGACTGCCAGTCGCTGAAATTCAAGACACTTTCCAGCGGAAGGATTTTTGGCTGCTCTTCTTTCAAGTTCGGACAGTTGGTCGCGCATCCTGCTAAGCTCATTCCGATGAGCAGACTCAGCAACCCTAAGCTCAGATAAAGCCAGCGCATCATTAGTTTGTTTGGTCTTGTATGTCTCAATCGTTCTCTCGAGCGCTGATATTTCAAGTCTTGCATTTTTTAACTCCTCCGACTCTCGCCCTTGCTGGACGCCCATCCAATAGGAAAAAATAAGGGCGGCACAAGCCACCCCTACTTTTACAAGATTGATTAGATTCATTTACCATTCCACCTCCGATGTGGTCCCAGGTCCACATGCACAAACGTCGGATAGAAACCCACACCACCGGTGCACCTCCGGTTTGCAATGATTTTTAATCGGCCTAGTGCCCTGGTCCATTTTTCCGAATCTTTGTAGCGAGTCGGTCGAATGTCTGCCGCTTGCCCTTTAACATGAAAAGAATTCGGCGCGCCTCCGATTTTCCGATTATGTTCGGGACTTCTGTAGCCGGAATTCACATAAATCGGCTCTCCAAAATCGGCACGGATTTCTTCTAGCAAAAAATAAAGGCCCGGATCAACGACCTCGGGCCAGGGACTTACTGCTCCATCTTTTGACATAAATTCTTCGGGTTTAAAGTGTTGGCTCATCAGTTACTCCTTTCCTATATTTGCTCTTCAATTTGTTTTCCTGATTTGTCTGGACGACTTCCAACATCTCTCTAATTCGAGCTGGAATCAGAGAGCCAAATCCTGCTTTATCTATGTTTTCAAGGATTGAAATCAATTCGTTTAAAGATAGGGCTCCGATGGCCCATACACCAATCCAAGACTCTCCTACAATCTCTCCGATACCATGAAATCCCAAAGCGACGAGGAGAATAATGAATTTCCGGATAAACCCTTTTCCACCCACCCGAGAGGACCATTTGCCTGTGATCGCTGCAGCTGCAGTACCTGAAAGATAATCCGCGACTACAAAACCCAAGAGCCAATAGAAGCAGTCTTGTTGGTTCCCCATAAGCAATTCGATCATGCTTCCAATGAAACCCACAAAAGTAACAAGCCAATTTTTAAGTACACCTGGATCCAACTTCTCCAGATAAGACATTATTTGTTGAAACATACCAATCAGCCAATATTTTCGCTAAAACTGTCTATTTAACAACTTGGACAATTTGAACCATGTAATAAATCAGAGTAATCAACGCGGAGAAAAAGGCTCCTGAACCAACAACTCCGACCACCACTCCTTTCCAATAAGCCTGTTTTTCTTTGATTTCCATAACTTGCTCTTCTAAGTTCATTGCTATAATCCTTTTTGTTAGATGTACTTACTTAGTCGTTCGGGACCCAAATACCGAACGGCTTTTATTTTTCGCTTCAACTTTAAACGCACGTCAAAAGCTCTTTTCGTGCTGTTTTCCGAATTCCATCTTCCTCTTGGCTTTTTGAGCCTGTTGGTAAGCTGTTCCTATTTTCAAGTCTGGAAACTCTTTCAAGTATCAGTTCCCTTTTTTGTTCAATGCGCACTTTTTATGAAAAAGCCCCTCGAGTGAGGGGCTGAGCGGTTAGATGGAAGCAGTTAGCGGATAAAGCCGTAGTTCGACATCCTTAACATGGTTTCCGCCAAGGCTGACATAACTACCCTTTGTAACGGGCATACTAAACTTGCCGCCGCCATTAGCCCACGGAACTAGCGACTGAGCCCCGGGACCAGCCGCATAGCTGGATTCATTCGTTCCGGTAAATGAGACAACAAGAACGCCGTCGTTAGGCATTACGCCCTGATAGATAGAGCCCCAATCGTCATTAACGTCGGTTCCTGTCATCACTATTGGAGAAGCTCCCCAGGCAGGTTGGGCAAAATGCGCGGCTTCGGTTTTTGTTGTTCGGGTATTCAGTAATAACTGGAGGGGCGCTTTTAACATGACACACCTCCAATACTCAGGTTATTGGCTACCGTAAGTCTTATAGACGTACAAGTTTGCGGCTCCGAAGTTGTTGGATTTGCCAATCTCGTAAGAAACAATGTTGCCTTTCTTGGAATAAAGAGAAACGCAGATGTTGCCGTTTGCTCCCGCTCCGAGATTGACCATGTTAAATCCGTTAAGTCCTGCAAACATGACGCCGTAACATTGCAGAACCACGAGGCCCGTGTAAGGCATTGTGAAGGTGTGGCGTTCTCCGTCAGGAGTGACGGTAATTTCTGTAGAGGCCGAAGGAATATGAGCCGACTGATCAGCCACCCACTCCTTCTTGCTAACCAAGAACTTCTCCGCAAAGAGCTGTACCAATGACTTAAGCAACATAGGCCACCTCCTTGCGGAAGAAGTTTCTTAAGAGTTTGATACCCCCCATCGTTTTGCTAAAGTAGCTTACAACATTCTTTATACCGCCTCCCTGCAACCTCACTGAAACTCCTTTTGATACAGGGATTACCGTCTGAAGCCACTCACCTGCATTATTTGCGGCTGTGAATATTGAAGGCATTTTATCTTCAGAACCTGTGGATATTTGGATGGCGGCTGTACTTTTATAGGATTCGGCTCTAATCGAAACATATCCATCCGTTGGCGTTGTATATGTTGCAAAATTCGTCCAGACTTCTATCTCTGCTGGGTGAGCGGCTATATCAATTTTGTTACCGCTGGGCATCGCTTGATGTCCTACCGCTTCATTTTCTTTCTTGCTGTAGAA
>OGQL01002053.1_pt1 | contig 13628 bp, 10 predicted proteins | sample 1553211 | NCBI WGS metagenome assembly OGQL01 (sample SAMEA2579942, study PRJEB22360) | human gut metagenome
GAAGTGACGGAACGGGTTTTATAAAGTGGCTTGACATTCAGACAACAGTGACGGACGGCGAAAAATCGATTGACGTTATGTATATAAATAAGTGGTGTCAGGCGGGATTTGATCCTGTTTATCTTTTGACGGACAAATTCGGAGAAACGACAAAAACTCAATCGGAATGTATTTTTGTTATTTGCACACCTAACGAGGGCAGACTGCACGTGGACGAAACAATGTCGCTTACTGTTGATGATGTGTTCATATATAACGGTGAGATAGAAATTCCTGAGGGTAAGGTTGTTTTGCTTATGGATACAAGCGGTGTAAGTGAATATTATGACTTTTTGAGCAGACTTCATGCAGGTCAGACTTTAACGGTCGCAAATCAGGCGGTCGGAGATGACGGTACTTGGAAAACAGCTGAAAATGCGGTAAGCAGTGTCGGCGGCAGACTTGTAACAAACGGAGTGGCAAATTCCGATTTTGAAGCCGGTGCGGCACCGAGAACGGCTGTCGGAATAAAAGCAGACGGCAATATTATTTTCTATACGCTTGACGGCAGACAGTCGGGTTACAGCTATGGCGCTCAACTTAAAACACTTGCGAAACGTATGGTTGAGCTTGGGTGTGTTGACGCGTTAAATCTTGACGGCGGCGGTTCGACAACCATTTCTGCGTGGTTTCCGGGAAAAGACAATACAATGGTTGTAAATTCACCGTCGGACGGTTATTTGAGAAGTGTTGCAAATTATATTTTCTTAAAGGACAATCGCGAGAGAACGAATATTCCGTGGATAATCAATATTACAGGCGGAACTAATAATAACTATCTTTCGGGAATGACCGCGAATATTAATATAGAAAGCGTATACGATACCGCAAATTATAAAATGGAAGAACCGTATAATATAAAATATCGTGCGGAAACCGATACGGACAGTACGGTAGATGAAAACGGAGCAGTATCGCTTAACGGTACAGGTGATGTTAAAGTTGTTATGTACGGCGATAACGGTGACGTGGCGGACGTGACATACGGCGTTTATGAAACACCTGAAGAAATCAAGGTATATAATCAAGCGGACTGGAAAGAAATCAGCGAAATCTATACAGAGGCAAACGAAGAATTACAGCTTAATCTTTCGGCGGCGTCATACAAAAACGGAATCGAATTGCTTTCAACGAACAGATTGTATAAATGGGAAGTTGAGGGTGATATAGGTACGATAACAGAGGACGGCATTTTCACACTTGCCGATACAGTCAACAAAGACGGTAAAATAAAGGTGACGGCAGGAGATTTAACGAAAGAAATACCTGTGCATATTTCGGATTATCCGAGTACGCCTAATCCGTTTTACGATACAGAAAATCACTGGGCAAAGGATATAATTGCCGATATGGCGGCAACAGGGATTATCAGCGGTTTTGAAGAAGACGGAAAAATGATTTTTAAACCTGACAACAATATGACAAGAGCGGAATTTGCGTCGATGATAGCAAATTACAAAAAACTTGATTTTTCAAAATATGATGATGTAAAGCTTGATTTTACGGACAATGATATAATACCACAGTGGGCAGTTCCGGCTGTAAAAGCTGTGTATAAAGAGGGTATAATTTTAGGCCGCGTCAATGACGACGGAACAAGCACATTTGCACCGTATGACAATATAACGCGTGCAGAGGCAATGACGATTTTGGGAAGAATACTTCCGAATAATGATGATTTGCCGAATCTTCCGTTTGCGGATAAAAACGATATACCGCAGTGGGCGGAAGAAGGTGTGAGCAAGTTGTATTCGACAGGTATTGTGAGCGGTTATGAGGATAACACGATACTTCCGAATAATAATATAAAACGTGCCGAAGCGGCAACGATGTTGTATAAAATTGAAAATAAATAAAACAATAGGCTGTCGGTTTTTTGCCGACAGCCTATTATTTTGCCCAAACGAGGTTAAGGTATTCCTCTACGGTCATATTCGCATACTTTTTAAATTCACTGTAAAATTCTTCGGGAGATTTAAAACCGCATTGATTATAATACCTTTCATAATGAGTATTTCCTACCTTGAAAACCGCATACTTTGCAAATTCCATACGGTAAAAGTAAATCAGCTCATTAATATTTTTGCCGTAACGGTTTATAAAAATATCGTTAAGCTCTGTTATTGAAATTTTGTGTAATTTCAGATATGGCGTAAAGTCTATATTTATTGAAGATATGTTTTGTTTTATAAAATCAAAACCACTCTCGGCAATAAAATCTTCGGGTGTCAAAAGAGTGGGTTTTGATGAAACATAACTTTGACCGCATACACCGATAAGATTGTACATATTAACAGAATTTTGTATATCGTCTTTATTGTGCATATAGCCGTCATACGCAATATTAAATGCGTTAAAAACTTCGTCGCTTTTCGGAACAAAAACAACGGCTTGGTTAAAATCAAAGTATTGGAGGTAATTTGTAACGAAATTACCGTTAAACGCAATACGCTTTAGAGAAAAATTTTCTTGTTGTCTGATCGAAAACAGAATTGAAGAATTTATAAATACAATATTGCTTTTACTTACGGTTTGTTCAATGTTGCTTTCGGTGCATATTTTACCTGTTCCGCTTGTACACAAAATGAATTGATGGTGCGGAAAGTTGTTCATAAACATAACCTTTGAAAGATTGTTTATTTCCTGTATATCACATATGTATGACGGTAAAATTTTTTCGTAATTCTTTTTCATAGCTTATATTTCTCCGAATGTGTTAATACTTCTGTATTCCGTAGGCGTCATGCCTATATATTTCTTGAATGTGTTGCAAAAATAACTTTCACTGTTAAATCCGGAATTGATTGCAACATCCGAAAGTGACATATTTTTGTTGCTGACTAAAAGTTGTTTGGAATTTTCTATACGTATATTGGTAAGAAATTTTTGCGGTGTTATATTGTAAACTTTCTTAAAAATAATTCCGAGATAAGTAGGAGTTACTTTAATCATTTCAGCCAAAGCTGATATTGAAATATCGTGCATATAGTTAGATTTTATATAATCAATACACGGCTTGATTAAATTCGCTTTGTCATTGTTGGGATTGCCCTCAATGCAAGATGCAATATCGATCAATACGGTATACAAAAGTCTGCTGCAAATCGAATGAGCATTTTCGGTATTGGAGTTGTTTAGTTCAATAATTGTTTTAAAATTTTGATATACTTTTTCTTTAATATTTTCGGTAAGGTGAATTACACCGCTTTTTGAATATCCCAAAAACATCATAAGCTCAATCAGAACATATCCGCCCATAACGATGTAGTCTGTTTTCCATGGAACAGAGGTGGGTTTATATGAATTTGATGTTGCGGAAGTAAAGTACATAATATCTCCGCTTTGAACTTTGTGCGAAACATTGTTGTGGTCTGTAAAAACACCTTCTCCGCTGTAACAAACGGAAATTTGAGAATGTAGCATAAAACCTTTGCCGCGACTTATTTGTGCTTGATGTTCAAGAGATTCCGAGCCGTAGACATACACCGGTAAAAGTCGTTCTTCTTTGGCTGATACAGGTTTGAACATATTATCCGCCTCCAATATATCTGTTGAGTCTGTCGGCAAAGTGTTGACAGACGCGTCTTTAATCTAATATCTATTATAAAATATCTAAGTACAAAAGTAAAGCAAAACAGTTAGAAAATTTACAACTGTTTTAGAAATCTTATAATTGTAATGCACTATGTGGGAGTGCTATAATATAATTAACGGATAATGTAATCTTAAGGAGGAGAAAAAACCAATGAATAAGAAAAAGATTATAAGCACAATCTTGGCATGTGCTATGCTTCCTTTTGGCGGCTTAATCAGTGCATCTGCTCAAGATACAAAACCGACATATGTACAGCTTAATCCAGCTGACGCGTCACCTTTTAACAACGGTGAGTTTCAAGGATGGGGTACTGCACTTTGCTGGTGGGCAAACAGATTAGGTTACAGTGAAAAACTTAACAATGCGGCGGCAGAGGCATTTTTCTCAGACGAGGGATTGGGACTTGACATCGCACGTTACAACTTAGGCGGCGGTGACGATCCGACACATAATCACATCAACCGTTCTGACTCAAAAGTACCCGGCGTGTACAGTGATTACAAATTGTCAAGTGACGGCAAAGATGTAGAGAGCATTACATATGACATTACGAAAGACCAAAACCAATTAAATATCGCAAAAGCGGCACTAAAAGCAAATCCTGATTTGTATTTTGAAGGATTTTCAAATTCCGCGCCGTATTTTATGACTAAAACAGGCTGTACAAGCGGCGGCGGTACTGTAAACAGTGACGGAACGGTTACGTCAAACGGAAAATTGAATAACTTAAATGACGATATGTATGATGATTTTGCCAAGTTTATTGCAGACGCAACAAAGCTTTTCAAAGATAACGGCATAGAGTTTAAGAGCTATTCGCCTATGAATGAGCCTGATACGGATTATTGGGGTTACGGCTCACCAAAACAAGAGGGCTGTCACTTTGATCCGGGTGCAAGTCAGTCAAAGATGATTACGGAAACAAGAAAAGCACTTGGCAGAGTTGATACTCACACATATTCAGACCGTGGCTATCATTCACAAGTTAAATCAAAGGCACAGGAACTTGGTAAAAATCTATGGCAAAGTGAAGTTGACAAGGGCGGTAACGGTGCAACTCTTGCAAGTATGATTATCGAAGATATGAACGGTATGCAACCGTCCGCATGGGTAATGTGGGATATAGTGGACTTCCATAAGGACTCAAAATTCCTAGACCCGACGAGCGGAAACAAGACAGAGGCTAACAATTCTTTGGCATACACAGGCAGTGTATGGGGCGTAGGTATGGCAGACCATGATAACGAAGAATTGGTACTTACAAATAAGTATTACACATACGGTCAATTTACAAAGTACATAAATCCGGGTGATACAATTATCGCCTCATCGGCAAACACACTTGCCGCATACAACAAAAATACAGGCGATATTAAAATCGTAGCAAACAACGGTGCAAATTCGTCTGATGTTAATTATGTATTTGACCTTTCGGGATTTAATACGGTAGGTACAAACGTAAGAGAAATCAGAACAGATATGGCAGGCAAGGAAAAGTGGGCAGAAATCAAAGACGGTGCCGTACTTGACGGAAAAACTCTTACTACAACTTTAAAAGCAAATACAGTAACAACATATTTGATTGAAACAGGTGCAAGGGTTACAAGTTTTGAACCTACAAGCACAGGTCTAAAATACAGCTATACACCGAGTGAAACATTGAACGGATATAACCAATATTTCGCAGTGTATGATAAGAACGGTTTACTAAAAGCTGTTACGGTAAACCAACCGACAGGAGAACTAACAGGTGACTTTACAGACTGTACATTCAAATTTATGGCGTGGGACGGAGTTACTCCGAAAGCGACTGTAACAAACACTACTTCACAGCTTGGAACAGATTATGCGGTTATTACAGGCAGTGACGTTGAAATTAAACGCGGTGACGAGGTACAACTTGCCCTTGGCACAAATTTAAAAGGTGATGTTACTTGGTCTGTTGACAGTGACGCAACTGAAAACGGTATTGCCGAAATTTCTCAGACAGGTCTTTTGAAGGCTAAAAAACCGGGCAAGGTAACTGTTACGGTTAAGGTAGGCGACTACACAACTTCAAAAACTTATGACATCACTGTTTATGCAACAATTTCAGGTGCGGCAACTGTAAGTGTCGGCAAAACATCACAATATACTCTTGACACAAATGCAGAAGGTACACCTGTTTGGGGCGTAAGCAATGAAAAAGTTGCAACTGTTTCACAAGACGGTACAGTAACAGGCGTGTCGGCAGGAACAGTTACAATAACGGCGACAATCGGTGACGTTAAGGCTACAAAAGATATTAAGGTAACAATGTATACTCTAAGCGGAACGGCTTCATGGGGAAATGCCACAACAGCACCGAGTGACGCTAACGATTATCGTAAAGCGGCAGACGGCAACCTTAATACATATTTTGACGGCGTACAAAACGGCTATGTAATGTACGACTTCGGCAAGACTGTTAAAGTAAACAACGTAAAACTTGCCGCAAGAAGCGGAAACAGTATGCCTGAAAGAACAAAGGACGGTAAAGTTCAGGCTTCAAACGACGGCATAACATGGACTGATTTGTATACAATCAGTACGGCAATTCCGTCAGGTCAGTACACAACAATAAGCAGTACAGATTTGGCTGATCAAAACGCATATCGTTACTTCAGATATACTAACGATACTAATATGACAAATATCGCAGAATTTTTGGTTGATGCAACTCCGTCTTCGGAAACGGCAGTCGGAGCACCGAGCGTTACGGATATTGATGAAATGAGCGATGATTTTGAAGATTCAACAAATATCTTTAATGCAAGTGCAGGAGATTTGTCGGCAGACGGAAATCAAGTATATGCAACAGGTCTTGAAAGATTCGGTAACGTATTTGTTCCTGTTAAAGCAACTGCAAAAGCAGAACTTTCAGAGGCAAAGTCACTTACAAGCAAGGATAAATTCAGACTTACATTCGATATGTTCTCAGGTTGGGAGCAGAACGGTAAGGAAAATACATTCTCTGTTAAAGACGCAGACGGCAACGAGGTTGTAGGATTTACAATCACAGGCGGCGGATATAATCTTAATCAAATGCGTATCGGAGGTACAGACGTACTTGCCAATTCGGAAAAACCGGTAATTCAGTGTACATCAACTGATGTCAAAAGCGGTAAATTGCGTGGTGCAAACGGTTGGCAGACCTCATCGCAGAAGTACGCAAACAATATGGGACTTAATAAAAAGGTAGAAATCATAATAGACGGAACAGGTTCGGCAAGCGTAAGCTTTACAGGCGGTGAGACTGATGTAAGCTACACAGGAACAATAAGCACACCTATAAGTGTTAAATCGCTTGAATTAACAGGTTCATACAACGGTGCAAGAGGAAGAGTTGTTTCATATGATAACTTTGACGCAGATGTAATATCATACAGCAGTGAGTTGGCGGCACCGACGCCGACTCCTGAACCAACCGCAGCACCGACGGTTCCTGAAAGCGGCGAGCTTATCAATATGAATTTTGATAACGGCGACTTAACAAGTACATCATCATACGGCAAGGCAACAGGTACACCGAAATTTGTTACGGTTGACAATAAGAAGTGTATTCAGTTTGACGGAACAAGCGGAACGGTTGTTACGCTTACAGACGCAAACGGCAATTCGCTTTTGACAGGTCAGAAAAATATCACAATTTCATTTAAGGTTAAGCCGACAACCACAACAACATCATGGTGGTTCTTTGCCGCACCAAACAGCAGTGCACAGACATATCAAAAGGAACAGTATCTTGGTGCAATGACAAACAACGGCACACTTACATCTGAAAGATATAATAACTCCGGTACAAGAAGTCAGTCGGCAACAGGTGCATATAACACAAATGAATGGAACGATGTAATCATTTCGATTGCTGACGGCGTAACGGACGTTTATGTAAACGGAACAAGAACAAGCAGTGTTGATTCAACAGTTAATATTTCGGATATGCTTGGCAAAAATTCAGTTGCATATATCGGTAAGGCTAACTGGGGTACAGGTGAATTCGCAACAGGTTATATAGATGATTTTGTAATCTATAACTATGCTTACGAAAATCCTTTAAATTCACTTGATTTGGGAGATTTGACAGCTGTTACATCTGACATTACAATCCCAACGCAAGAGGGTGTTACCTGGTCAACTTCAGACGCTGCTGTTGTTACAACGGCAGGTAAGATTACAAGAAGTGACGAAACAAAAACAGCTACGTTGACTGCAAAAATGACAAAAGACGGTGTTGAATTTACAAGAAACTTTGATGTAACTGTATTGGGATATACAGCGGTTATTGACAGTTTCAAAGCATATGCCGACGGAAATAAAATCGTTTATGCAAGTGACTATGATTCGGCGAAAGATAAGTATGCCGTAAAGGTTTCATTGGCTGATTCAGACGGTACGGCAGTCGGAACAGAGCAGACAAATGCGACAGGCAGTTTTGATAATCTTGAAGTAGGTAAGTATAAAATAACAGCAACATTATCAGACGGAACAACAGAAAAGAAAAAGGTGGAAAAGACAATTAATATTAAGAACCTTGATGATATGAGTGCGTACTTGTTTGTTCACTTCGTTGATACACAAGAGGACGCAACTCGTGAACAAATCTATTTCTCAGTATCAAAAGACGGTAAGACATGGACAACGCTTAATAATAAGCAACCGTATTTGACAAGTAATGTCGGTACACAGGGCGTTCGTGACCCATATATTCTTCGCGGTGAGGACGGTAAGTTCTTTATTATCGCAACAGACCTAAGCGTCTATAACTTAAAGAATAACTGGACAGCCGCCGCACAGCAAGGCTCAAAGAGCATTGTTGTATGGGAAAGCAGTGACCTTGTTAATTGGAGCGAGGCAAGCCTTGTAAAGATTAATAATGACAATGCCGGTTGTACATGGGCGCCGGAGGCTTGCTATGACCCTGAAAAGGATGAATATATGGTATTCTGGGCATCGGTTGTAAGCGATGACAGCTATCAAAAGTACAGAATTTACAGAAGTTATACAAAGGACTTCAAGACATTCTCTGCTCCTGAATTGTATATAGAAGAGCCTAACGCGGTTATTGATACAACTATTATCGACCATGAGGGTACATATTACAGATTTACAAAGAATGAGGCAAAATCAAGTATCACAATGCAGGAGTGTACATCTCTAAGCGGTGATTGGAAAGATGTTGCAAACTATAATTTGGGTAGTATGACAGGCTATGAAGGTCCTACAATTTATAAATTAAACGGTAAAAATGAATGGTGCTTACTTCTTGACTACTTCTCAAAGAGTAAGGGCTATAAGCCTTTTGTAACAACCGATATTACAAAGGGTGAATTTACGGCAGATTCAGACTTCTCGTTTGACGGTACATATCGTCACGGTACTGTAATGCCGATTACACAGGCTGAATATGAAAGTTTGACAGCTGAATAATGTGAAAAACTGCGGGTATTGTTGCTCGCAGTTTTTTGTTGACAGGTGTGGTATAATTAAAATAAAAACGTAAGGTGATTAATATGAACAAAAGAGAAGAACTTGCCAGACAGGCATTTAAAGAGGGATACAACTGCTCACAGGCAATGGTAGCGGCGTTTAGCGACTTGATGGAAATGGATAAAAAGACGGCACTGAGACTTGCGTCATCATTCGGCGGCGGAATGGGCAGAATGAGAGAAGTTTGTGGTGCCGTAACGGGAATGTTTATGGTTGTCGGAATTTTGTACGGATATGACGATGCGAAAGATTATGAGGGTAAAAAAGATACTTACGCACTTGTGCAGGAACTTGCAAATCAATTTAAAGCGGAAACAGGCTCTATTATATGCCGAGAACTTTTAGGTCTTGACGGAAAAGACAACAGTCCTGTTCCGTCAAAGAGAACTGAAGAATATTATAAGAAACGCACTTGCGAAGATAAAGTCGGTCTTGCGGCAAAAATACTTGACGAATATATCCAATCGCATTGCACGAGATAATGTATCTTGCAGTTTTTAACTGACAAAGTATTTACAGTTTGAAAAATATATGTTATAATGATTATATAGTAGTGTGAAAGTGATTTTTTAGGAGGGATAAAATATGTTAGATAAAAATGATTTACAGGCAATTCAAGAATTAATACAAACAAGTATACAGTCTAATTTGCAACCTATTAATGATAGACTTGATAAAATGGATGCAAGACTTGATGCAATGCAAGATGACATTACAATTATTAAATCAGATGTAAAGATACTAAAGAATGATGTTAAATTTTAAAACCGAAATAAACGTTATTGATTACATTGAAAATCGACTTGATGAAAAAGTAGATAGTAAAATCAATCAGTTAAAGGCTGAATTAAACAAAACAGCATAGGACATAATGATTTATTAAAGGGTGTAAAGTCTTTGACAACAAATAAGACTTTGCACCCTTTTTGTATTGTGGGGAGGATAAAAGAATGAAAAAGTTTATGATAGGACTATTATTTATTATTTTATTATCAACAACATTAAGTGCGAATGCGGAAACAGTAGTTTTAAAAAGCAATTATTATGATAAGCCGCTAGATTCTTGTTATGAATATCATGATGTACTGGTGAAAAGTAACGACGGAATTCTATTCTGGTGGACAGGTACTGAGTTTATAAAATGCTCTCTTTTAGATACTAAATTTACAAAATCCGATGATTTGGTAGAGTGGAGCGATATTGATATTAGCTATGATGTGCGTATGAAAATTAGTGGATTGCATCGTGCGAACATTAAGCATTACGGGGATAAATATATTGTATATAATGAAATATATTTCAACCCTTCTCTAATAATAGATAAAATGGAAAGAATATATGGTCCGATAATTAAACCAATATATACATTTGATGAAAATTTTAATTTGGTAAATGAATTTCAGTTGGATAAACCGTTAACCGACTTTGAATATGTAGACGGTGTTTATTATGCTGAAACACAAGAATACACAAAATTAGGACCACAAGAATATGAAAGTAAAAATACTATTTACTATTCTTATGATGCGATTGATTGGCAAATTGATAATGAAATGAGTCATATGCCGCAAAGCAATGGCAGAAATACGCTTGTATTTCAAGGAAAGTTGACAAATTACGTAAACTTAAGTAATTATAGGTTTGAAGTGAAAGATATGTTCATAGAAAGAAATAAGTCGGATTTAATTAAAGTGGTGCAAGAAAGACCTATAACATGTTACTATAAAGCAAAGGGTAATATCTATGTTGAAACACAATATGATAATGTTGATACGTTCAGAATATCTCGTGACGGTGTATATTCTGTTGATGTAGCAATCCCTGCAGACAGTGATGATGAACATATTATTATATGTGATTTGTGGAAAGATAAGCTTGTTTTATGGACCAGAAACAGATTAATAGAATATGATATGGCAGATATTGAAGATGTATTAAATGAAAAATGCCCGTCGGATACGCCCTATATTGAGTTTAACGGTAATATTCTCGGCTTTGACGTACCGCCGGTTATCGAGGACGGCAGTACGCTTGTGCCTATGAGGTTTTTGTTCGAGCAAATGGGAGCAGATGTTGAATGGGACGGAAAAACGAAAACAGCAACTGCGACGCTTGGTGATAAAGAAATAACATTTTCAATAGATAACGTCAACGCGAGAATAAATAATAAACCCGCTAAAATGGATGTGCCAGCAAGACTTATAAACGGAAAAACAATGGTACCTTTGCGTTTCCTTTCGGAAAATATGGTATACAATGTAGATTGGGACGCTGATAGTAGAACAGCAATAATAAAATGAGGTGAAATATATGAAAAAAATAATTAAGGCAATAACACTATTTTTAATAATAGCTATTTTCAGTGAAGTATCATATGCTGCAGAATACTTAAACAGTGTTGAATTTAATGAAAAGTATATGAATAATAACGTAATGTGGAGCGGCAAAGAATGGATTACGGATACATACCCACCGAAAATATCACAAGATGGAACAGATTTTACGGAAGTAGAGGGAAATGAAGAAATACCTAATATAATGAAATTTGGCCAGTTCGGGTATAAGTATGTTTGGACCGGGAGTGATTATTTGGTTTATAAGAAGAATCATGGTTATCTTGATGCTAATGACATAAAATATATGTATAGGCTTTCCGAGGATTTTAATACCATACTGAATACATATCAAATTCCTAATCTTATAAATAATTTGGAATTCATAGATGATAAGATTTTTATAGCAACGGAAAATGTTTTACCTATGTATAGAGTTAACGGTGACCCTTCCAGTGGTATTTTGAAAGCATATAGATTTTCATTTGAAATTTATTATAGCACAGACTGTGTTGAATGGACAAAAGTTGAAAATGACATAATAAAATCATTCTATGGTGATGGTATTAATATGCAAAAGATAAATGATAAATTATTCATTAATCATATGCTGTATTCTGACGACAAGCTCATTGATATAAAATATGAAGCACATGAACCTTGTCGTGTAAGTAAAGTAGGTTCATACATTTGTGAAGTGGTGCCTGATAATGAATATAAAACTGAAAACAATACTGTATTAGCATTCTCAAATGATGGTGTATATTGGGCGTATCTTCCTATAGATATAAAGACGAACGTTATACAGAAAGTATTTGAATTAGGAGATGAGATAGTAATAGAAGACTATCGTGACTATTATGTTGGTGATAAGGAAGAAGTATTTTCACAGCTGCGTGAAAAATTGCCTAATAATCCTGTTTATGTGAAGTTTAACGATGATATTCTCGGCTTTGATGAACCGCCGATTATCGAAGACGGCAGCACGCTTGTGCCTATGAGATTTTTGTTCGAGCAAATGGGAGCAGATGTTGAATGGGATAGCGAAACTCAGACAGCAACAGCAACGCTTGATAATAAGGCAGTAACATTTTCAATAGATAACGTCAACGCAAGAATAAATAATAAACCCGCTAAAATGGACGTGCCAGCAAGACTTGTAAACGGCAAAACAATGGTACCGCTACGTTTCCTTTCGGAAAATATGGGATATGACGTAGATTGGGATGCCGATAGCAGAACGGCGATTGTGAACTCATAATTGCCAACGACAAGAAAATGTGATAAAATTAATGTATCATTACACAAAGAGGTAAAAGGATATGAAAAGAACAGTATTTTCTTCACATAACGAGTTATATGTTCAATATTTGAAAAGTGAAAACAAGCACAATATGTCTGTTCAACATTATCATGATACTTACGAAATATATTTGCAGTTATCGGGCAAAAGGTACTTGTTTTATGACAACACCTGTTACACGTTGGAACGTGGCGATTTAAGACTTACAAAAGTACACAGTATGCTCATAAATACTATATGCCGATAGAAGAAATTACGGAATGTACAGGCTTTTCTTTATCAATACAGCGTACGTGAGTGTTTAAAAGCGTATACAACAAACCACCGAGAACATTTAGAAAAAATCAAAGATACTGTACGGGAATATGCCGAGCTTGAAGGACTTGCGGAAGATGAGGTGAAAGACCAAGAGGATTTTCACGGAGATATTAGTTTAGCACCGGCGGAAACAGTAAAAACGCTCAAAAATCCGAAGTCATTAAAAACGGCAGGATTTATGCCCGAAGAAGATGCTTTGCTTGAAGAAATAATCAGCAAAATAAATGAACGGTTTGACGGTATTTTTTCGGAAGGCGATAGAGTTATCGTTGAAACACTTTACAACAGGGCAAAGGAAAACAAGAAACTAAACCGTCAGGCACAGAAAAATGATGAGGAAGTTTATACAAAGTCGATATTCCCTGAGGTGTTTAAGCAGGTTGCACAGGATTGTTATATAGAACAGATGAAGGCGTTTTCAAAATTGTTTGAGGATAAACGTTTTTATGACACGGTTATGGCAACATTGGCACAGGAAACATACCGTCATTCAAATGACTGTGCGTTATAAAAATATTCAATCGCCATAACA
>OGQL01002057.1_pt1 | contig 13608 bp, 8 predicted proteins | sample 1553211 | NCBI WGS metagenome assembly OGQL01 (sample SAMEA2579942, study PRJEB22360) | human gut metagenome
TATTCATTTACAATTTTATCATTTACAATTTACAAATTTCTCTTTTCGGTGCAAAGGTAAGAAAAATTCCGCTACCTTTGTTTCTGTCACTAAAATGTTGTCACAATATGAACAAACTCCTGAAACTTTCATGCTTATCGCTCTTTCTAGCATTAGTGATGAGCAGTTGTAGCTCACAAAAGAAGTATAGCTACGAGACAGTGCCCAATGACCCGCTGAAAGCCCGCATCTACACACTGGACAACGGATTAAAAGTTTACCTCACCGTAAACAAGGAAACTCCCCGCATTCAGACATTCATCGCCGTGCGGGTGGGCGGAAAGAACGACCCGGCAGAAACGACCGGACTGGCACACTACTTTGAACACCTGATGTTTAAAGGTACCGACAAGTATGGCACACAGGATTATGCTGCCGAAAAACCACTATTGGACCAAATTGAACAGCAATTTGAGATATACCGCCAGACGACGGACGAAGCAGAGCGCAAAGCGATCTACCACACCATCGACAGCCTCTCTTACGAAGCATCCAAATACGCCATCCCCAACGAATATGACAAGCTGATGGCAGCTATCGGTTCCTCCGGCAGCAACGCCTACACATGGTATGACCAGACGGTCTATCAGGAAGATATCCCCTCCAATCAGATAGAGAACTGGGCAAAGATTCAGGCAGACCGCTTCGAGAATAATGTCATCCGCGGTTTCCATACAGAACTGGAAGCTGTGTACGAAGAAAAAAATATGTCTCTGACCCGGGACAACAGCAAAGTGCAGGAGGCGATCTTCTCCTCTCTCTTCCCCAAGCATCCTTATGGAACACAAACCGTATTGGGTACACAGGAGAATCTGAAGAACCCTTCCATCACCAATATCAAGAATTACTATAAACAATGGTACGTTCCCAATAATATGGCCATCTGTATGTCCGGAGATTTAGACCCGGATGAAACCATTGCCCTGATAGATAAATACTTCGGCGGCTTGAAACCGAATCCGGAACTTCCCAAACTGAATCTGCCGAAAGAAGATCCGATCACCGCACCGGTAGTTAAAGAGGTATTAGGTCCGGATGCGGAAAGCGTTGCACTGGCATGGAGATTCCCCGGATTGGCCAGCAAGGATTTCGAGGTTCTGCAAGTTGTTTCGCAAGTATTATACAATGGAAAGGCAGGACTCATCGACCTTGATCTGAACCAGCAGCAGAAGGTGCTGAACAGCTACGGTTACCCGATGGGACTGGCAGATTACTCAGCCTTCATATTGGGCGGACTTCCCAAACAGGGACAAACGCTGGAAGAAGTCAAAGACCTCTTGCTGAACGAAATAAAGAAACTTCGTGCCGGAGAGTTCGATGAGAAGATGCTGCAAGCCAATATCAACAACTTCAAGCTCTACGAGCTCCAAAGCATGGAAAGCAATGAAGGACGTGCCGACATATTCGTCAACTCATTCATTAACGGAACAAACTGGGAGGACGAAGTAACCGCCATCGACCGCATGGCTAAACTGACCAAAGAGGATATCGTGGCCTTTGCCGATAAATATCTGAAGGAGGATAATTATGCCGTTGTCTACAAGAAACAAGGCAAGGACCCGAACGAGAAGAAGATGACAAAACCGGAGATTACTCCCATCGTATCCAACCGGGATGTGGCAAGTCCTTTCCTTACCTCCATACAGGAGAGTGCAGTGAAGCCCGTCGAACCCGTATTCCTCGACTTCAAGAAAGATATGAGCCAGCTGACAGCGAAATCCGACATTCCGGTACTTTATAAGCAGAATGTCACCAACGATCTCTTCCAGCTGATCTACGTATTCGATATGGGTAACAACAACGATAAGGCTTTGGGAACAGCTTTCGACTACCTCGAATATCTGGGCACTTCCGACATGACACCGGAAGAACTGAAAAGCGAGTTCTATCGTCTGGCCTGTACTTTCTACGTTTCTCCGGGCAACGAACGCACCTACGTGGTTCTTTCCGGTCTGAATGAGAATATGCCGGCTGCCATGCAACTATTCGAGAAGTTACTGGCAGACGCACAAGTAAACAAGGAAGCTTACGACAATCTGGTCGGAGATATACTGAAAGCCCGTGCAGATGCCAAACTGAATCAAGGACAGAACTTCTCCCGCCTGATGAATTATGCGATGTACGGCCCGAAGTCTCCTGCCACCAATTTACTGACGGAAGCAGAGCTCGCCAGCATGAATCCACAGGAACTGGTTGACCGGATTCACAATCAGAACAACTACAAACATCGTATCCTGTATTATGGCCCTAGCAGCAGCAAAGACCTGCTGGCTACCATCGAACAATACCACCAGGTACCGGCTACTCTGAAAGATATTCCTGCAGGAAACGAATACTCTTATCTTGAAACTCCGGCGACCAAAGTGCTGGTAGCTCCTTATGAAGCCAAACAGATCTATATGGCGCAAATTTCCAATCTTGATAAGAAATACGATCCGGCTATAGAACCTACCCGCGAATTATATAACGAATATTTCGGCGGAGGCATGAACTCCATCGTCTTCCAGGAAATGCGTGAAACACGTGGACTGGCTTATTCCGCATGGGCGGGTATAATGCCGCCAAGCTATCTGAAGTATCCATATACGATACGTACCCAGATTGCAACTCAAAATGACAAGATGATTGATGCCGTCAATACGTTCAACGATATTATCAACAATATGCCAGAATCCGAAGCAGCCTTCAAATTGGCAAAAGAAGGATTAATCAACCGCATGCGTACCGACCGCATCATCAAAAGCGATATTATCTGGACTTATATCAATGCACAGGATTTGGGACAAAGCGTAGATCCGCGCATCAAACTCTATAATGACGTGCAGACCATGACATTGAAAGATATCGTTGATTTCCAAAAGGAATGGGTGAAAGGACGCACGTATGTGTATTGCATCTTGGGAGACAAGAAAGACCTCGATATGAATAAGCTGAAAGCAGTAGGCCCTATCGAGGAACTCACTCAGGAACAAATCTTCGGTTACTAAAGTATAGTGTTCTCTATAAAATAGCAGATACATAGCCAATTGATACACAAAGAACAAACGGTGAACAGCTTGCCAAATATGCAGCTTGTTCACCGTTTATCGTTTATCATCAGGCCAGACCGAGAAAAGCCTTATTCTTCGTACATCTTCTCAATCAGTTCTTTGTAGTTTTCAGAAACCACTGAGCGTTTCAACTTCAATGTATTAGTCAATTCTCCACGCTCCATGCTGAAAGGTTCAGGAAGTAATGTGAAGCGTTTGATCTGTTCATAATGCGCAAATTGCTGTTGCAAGGTCTCTATCCGTGCACGGAACAGACCGACAATCTTTGGGTGCTGCAACAGTTCGGCCATATCTTTGTATTCGATTCCTTTCTCCTTCGCATAGTCCTTGACAAACCCGTACACCGGAACGATCAAGGCAGAAACAAACTTCCGCTGATCTGCGATAATAGCGATCTGGTCAATATAACGATCTATCACCAGTTTGGTTTCCAATGCTTGCGGAGCAATATATTTACCATTCGACGTCTTAAACAAATCCTTAATGCGCTCTGTCAGGAATAACTGCCCATTCTTGAAATAACCTGCATCGCCTGTATGGAACCAGCCGTCAGCATCGATAGCAGCGGCAGTAGCTTCCGCCTTTTTATAATATCCTTTGGTTATACTTTTTCCACGGAGCAGGATTTCATTGTCTTCGCCTATCTTCACTTCCAGTCCCGGCAATACCACACCTACCGAACCGATATCATAACCTACCGGCAAAGTACATGATACCGTAGCCGTAGATTCTGTCAGTCCATAGCCGACCACCATGTTGATTCCTACCGAATGAACAAATTCATTGATTTCATCGGGCACGGCTGCACCGGCTGTCGGAAAGAAATTTCCATTCTCAATACCGATCGTCTTCTTCAGCAAAGAATAAATAGTCTTCTCGTAGAACTTATATTTCAGTTGATTCATCACCGGAGGGGTCTTTCCCAACCGAAGATAATCCAGATTATGGATTCTGCCGACTTTGATGGCATCCAGCATCAGCGCCTTCTTCAATCCTGTCGTTTCATTGATCTTCTCCTGTACACCGGCATATACCTTTTCCCAGAAACGGGGTACGCTGCACATCAGTGTCGGGCGAATTTCTTTAATGGTTGTCTGGATATCTGCCGGACGAAGATTGATGCAGATCTGTACTCCTTTATGAATACAAAGATAGCACCATGCCTTCTCGAATACGTGTGTCAACGGAAGGAAGTTCATAGAAACGTCCTTGTCGGTCATTGTCGTCAGACGCTCGTCATGCGTATGGAACTGCTCCAGATAGCACGAATGATGCAACATTACTCCCTTCGGCTCTCCCGTCGTACCGGAAGTATAAAGGATGTTAGCCAGATCATCGTAAGAAGCACGTGCGGTACGTTCTTCCACCACCTCATTATGCGGCAATCCTTCGCCCATTGCCATAAACTCATCAAAATAGATGGAAGAGACATCACGCGGGTCTTTTACTACCGAACGGTCGAAAATAATCAGTTGTTGTAACGAGGAACAAAAGCCGAAGATGCTGAATGCAGAATCATACTGATACTGTTCGCCTACAAAAAGATAACGGATTTGCGCATCGTTGATAATGTATTGTGCCTGTGCGGGTGAACTCGTTGCATAGAACGGAATAGTAACCCCGCGATTGGCAAATGCGCCGAAATCGACATAGAACCATTCAGGTTTATTCTGTGAAAAAATACCGATATTCTCTTGTTCCTCCACTCCTAGCGCAACGAAAGCATTAGCAGCCTGTCGTACAGTTCCGGAGAATTGATTCCAGGTAATCGGAATCCATTGTGCTGTCTCATAGTCGCGGTATCTCAATGCTACCCTGTCGCCATACTTTTCAGCCTGACGATGGACCAAGACAGATAAATGATGATAAGTCATACTCTTTGTATTGATAAATATGGTACAAAGGTATTAGTTTTATTTGAAACTATTGCGCAAAACGAGTATCTTTGTGCAAATATTAAGCTCTAAATTAACAAGTTTGTATATGAAATACGATATTCCAACCATGACAGCCGAAGCTGTAAGCCTGTTGAAATCACTAATCAGCATTCCGTCCATCAGTCGGGAAGAGACGCAAGCCGCTGATTTCCTGCAAAATTATATCGAAGCCGAAGGGATGCAGACCGGACGCAAGGGAAACAATGTTTGGTGCCTCAGTCCTATGTTCGACCTTAAAAAGCCGACAATCCTGCTCAATTCTCATATCGACACGGTAAAACCCGTAAATGGCTGGCGCAAAGACCCTTTCACACCCCGCGAGGAAAACGGTAAATTATACGGATTGGGCAGTAACGACGCCGGAGCCAGTGTTGTTTCGCTCTTACAGGTGTTCCTGCAACTATGTCGCACTTCTCAAAATTACAATCTCATCTATCTGGCTTCCTGCGAAGAAGAAGTTTCGGGTAAGGAGGGAATTGAAAGTGTATTACCGGGGTTACCCCCTGTTTCATTCGCTATCGTAGGCGAACCTACGGAGATGCAACCTGCCATTGCCGAAAAGGGGTTGATGGTACTGGATGTAACTGCTACGGGAAAAGCCGGACATGCCGCACGCGATGAAGGAGATAATGCCATTTATAAGGTATTGAACGATATCGCCTGGTTCCGTGATTATCGTTTCGAGAAAGAATCACCTTTACTCGGACCGGTAAAAATGAGCGTTACGGTCATCAATGCAGGCACTCAGCACAATGTAGTTCCCGATAAATGTACATTTGTTGTTGATATCCGAAGCAACGAACTTTACTCCAACGAAGATTTATTTGCAGAGATCAGAAAGCATATAGCCTGCGATGCGAAAGCCCGCTCGTTCCGCCTCAACTCTTCACGAATTGATGAGAAACATCCGTTCGTACAGAAAGCGGTGAAGATGGGACGCATACCTTTCGGTTCCCCGACTTTGTCAGATCAGGCATTGATGTCCTTTGCGTCGGTAAAGATCGGTCCGGGACGCTCTTCACGTTCACATACAGCCGAAGAGTATATTATGCTGAAAGAGATAGAAGAGGCTATCGGGATTTATTTAGATTTGTTAGACGGACTAAAGCTTTAGTCCGTCTTTACCACTCATCAAGTAGAAAATCGGCTATATGCCGATGCTTAACCCCTTCAATATTATCTTGCCATAGATCATCCATACTAACCACATATTTAGGATAATGATCATCAATTGCCAGTAAAGGGGCAAACTCACGATCGATGGTTGCTTGCAAGCCAAGTTGATAAGTAACCTGCACATATATTTTCTCTTCACGCCTAATGGCTACAAAATCAACTTCTTTTTCATCCTGTTTACCTACATATACTTCGTATCCGCGGCGTTTCAACTCCATGCAAACCAAATTTTCGAGCATTCCCCCTATTAAGCGGTCCCGATATCCCATCACAGAATAAATTAATGAAAGATCACTTACAAAATACTTTTCATTGGTTTGCAGAATCTCTTTGCCCTTGATGTCATAACGTGGTATACGTTGAATGACAAAAGCACTATCTAAAGCATTGAGATAATTATAAATCGTATTGATATCTACTTTCCGTTGCTGACTTTTGAAATAGTCGGCAATATTTTTCGCATTTAGTTTATTCCCAATATTATCAAAAACAAACTTCACCACTCTTTCAAGCATTTCTACGTTACGAATGCTATGCCTCTGCACGGTATCACGAAGAATGACAGAAGAATAAATATCATACACTATTTTGTAGATAGCATTATAATCATAGTTTGCCGTATGAATAGCCGGAAATCCTCCCATACGAAGATATTTCAGAAACTCCGTTTTACGGTCGGATACAGAAATTGTCAGCGGGAGATCATGAAATAATAGATATTCTCTAAAGGATAAAGTCATAATGTGAAAGGCAACGTATCTTCCTGCCAAATAAGTCGAAAACTCGGAAGATAGTAAACGTGAATTAGAACCTGTCACATAAATATCTACATCCAAGTCAACCAAAAAGGCATTCACTGCCTTTTCCCAATCTGTAACTTCCTGAATCTCATCCAAGAGAATATAATATTTTCCCGAGGCTTTCGTAGCTTCCCGAATATGAGCGTATAACGCCTTCGCCTCCTTCATGTCTATCCACTCGAAACTTTCAAAGTTCATATAAATAATATAATCCTCAGATACTCCTCTTCGTAAAAGTTCCTCACGAATTAAACGCAACACGACCGACTTGCCACAGCGACGAATACCAGTGATAACTTTCACAAATGGCTTATCAATAAAAGGAGTGATTTGCTCCATATAAAGTTCACGATTAATCATACAACTGAAGTTTTTAGGGTTATAGACACAAATATAAATAATTAATCGGAAGTTTTTAGGGGTATACCCCTAAAAACTTCCGATTTCAAGTATGTTTTATGGTTATAGACAGAAACGACAATGGCATTTATGAAAAAAGGGGCACCTCCTGTATCTTTATCTAAGATAAGAAATTTAGCCACCATCATAATAACGGTGGCTAAATCAAAGAAAAACAACCAGTTTCAATGGTCTATTCAATCCATCCCGGATTTACAAAGAGCATAGAGAAAAAAGTTTACCCGATTCATATTATATATCAAATCAGACATTTCCATGCGATCCACTATTGCTCATTTTGTTAAGATACTGTTTCCATATCAAAAAGGCAATTATGCCTAACAGATTAAATAACAAAACCAAAATGACCCATAAATATTTATATGGTTTAGTAAGTTGATGACTTTTCAACACGACCAATATCAAAATCAGAACATAAACAATTTCAAAAAACATTGGAGGCATAATCATAATTTTTATTCTCAATAATCATTAATATGCAGAAACTGTAACACTTCCCTTTCCCGCACTCTTATCGTATGTCCCTGAAGAATTAATAACATAAGAAAGGTTAAAGCCAACAACCTGAGTTATAGTTGCCTTAATTTTCCCCGTACTATTAAATGATATAGCATTTCCTGATACATAGCCACTCGCATAAGATTGAGAATACGTATAAACTGATAATCCTGTTATATCTGTCATTACTGTTACATTTTTGTTATCTTCGATCAAAGTTACACTAAACCATGTAAGATTCCAAATCCAATCACTGAATGAATAAATTTCACTACGTGTTTTAGCAAGCGGCACACTAGGTTTCTGCTCTTTAGTAGAATAAAACATACAGCCATTTTCTTCTTTATCCTTATACATCTTTAATTCAACAGGGTGTTCTCTAAGTTGTTTTATATCACGAAACAATTCTTCAATTTCTTCTAATGACATCTCATTTTCAGTTTTTTCTGAAGGATTAATCTCAAAGAAATCGACGTTTACATCATATTTTTCAGCTAATGATGCAATCTTTGTTTTAACTTCTTCCTTCTTAACTTCTGAATTAGCATCAAACTCTTCATTTGTACATGCAATTATTACTACCATAGTAACAACTAAATAAAATAAACCTTTCATATTCATAATGTTTTTATTTAAAATAATAAATCAACTATATCATATTGCTCCGAATATACCTTCTAAAAGACATTAAGATTCTAATTATTCCTTTTCCAACAACCTGATAAAATAGGCACCTACTACAGTACGCCCCGTAAATCCTACTATAGTTTTCCCATCCGTATTTATCAAATCAGCCATTGGTGTGCGATCTGTAGTCTCATTCATAAACTTATGAAGCGGCAACATAAGCTTACGGAATTGCATACGGTCAGCACTCAACGAAGCAGTCCATACTGTCCAATCCACTTTCGTATAACTATGTCTGCTATCCAACGGACATCCAAACTCATTCATCTTAGTAAGATAGAAATCCGTCTCTTTCTGAATAACTCTCTTCGGGAAAAGATTCAAGCCAAGCAGCCTGTCCCACACCAGATTATACTTCATCCCCCAACTATCCGGTTGGTCAAAAGCCAGTCGGTAATGGTCACCCGCATAAGCAGCCATTTCCCATTCTTTAGCCATCTCACCGGCAGCATTCATATACTTCTCCGCTTCTTCTTTCTTATTCAGCATTTCTGCCAGACGTGCATACGCTGCAATACCCAAAACACCTTTGGCGGATAAATTAGCATGATGAGGGCAGTTCCCTGCAAAATTATCTGTAGTAAGCTGATCACCGGTATCCGTGCCGTTTTCCAATAAATACTCAGCCCATTGAGTCAATGTCTTCCAATGCTTTTCTGCATACGAAGCATTCTTTTCCATTTTAGCAATAGCAGCAGTCATTATCAATCCGTTTCCTGCTTCTTCTACAGGCATATCACCACCTATCGTCTGCCCGTTTACGATAGGATATCCTCCCAAATCATGCGGAGGAAATGGCTTTCCCCATTTCCCGCTTTCGCTATAATAAAAGAACGGATTAAGCATCGCTTTTACCAAATCGGGATTGTAGCAAAGATATAGCGGTGAAGCCGGATAATATTCATCCACCGGACCTACCTGCGGAGTAAAATAAAGCAATTCTCCATCCGAATCTTCAGACATCTGGAAAGCGGATACAGACTGACGATAAGCCAAAGCACAGAGTTCAGCATATTCTTTTCCTCCGGCAAGGTAAGCATCCGCCATCAATTGACGGTCAAAAGCATAACATTTTGCCATCACTTCTTTATAATCTTTCTCTGCATCTGCATACAAATCTTCTATGCTTGATTTTCCGTCTTTATTCCAATAAGGTCTTAAGTCTTCGCCAAAATAAGCCATTGTATACAGTCCGTCAAAGGCTGCAGTGAGATGTTGCGGGAAATCGCTGTTCATATCCAGCTTCTGTGCAAATGCAGCATAGCGTTTCTCGGCAGACTTTCTCATTTGTTTCAGATCTCCCTCTTTCATAAAGTATGCCCTCATTTCGGCTGCATCCCCCTGTGCACAGGTCACGTCATCCTTTGTTCCCAGATAGAAATATCCCCATGACCGTCCATCTTTCTCTTTATCCACCCACAATTTCTGATTTTCCTGTCCGGTCTTCATCAGAGCCAGTCCATCCTTTTCATATATTTGTGTAGATTGTCCGGCACGAAATGCCTTGTGCGGGTCTATTTCAAAATAAACAGCAACATCATGTTCTTTGCCATCCAATGCTTTAGCCTGATAAGAGATATAATTGACCGGACGGGCAAGTGTCTCCAAATCGTCCAACAGATAAGGAGCGGTAAAGCTAAGTTTCAGTTCCACATCTCCACATTCGAAGGTATAATGCGTCTGGGTTGCTTGCACATCGACAGACGTTTGTTCAGCTTCCCTCAATTCTGCATATAGTCCGAAGTCAACCAATGCACCTCCCATACGATTCTCACAATGAGCGGCAATCACGGCTTTCCCATCTTTCATAGTTTCTGCAATAGAATCCGGGATATTTACTCTGAGATCACTTTTCCACTCATATCCCGTGCTGACCAGTTGCATTCCATTCACATACAATTGAAATACATCATCATGGGAATAGCGTAAATACAGTTGCTTGTTTTTCACCAACGCCGGGTCGAATGTCAGTTCGCGCCTCACCCATATATTAGGTGAGAACCAGGGAGTATGCACATTTCGCTGATCATCCGTGCCGAAGGCCGCCTGTCCTTCTGTCCATGTTGTATCGTCAAACTCTTTGGCTTCCCAATTTTCCTGAGGTTGCTCCATAGTATATCTTCCCGTCCACTCTTTTTCATAAGAGATGGGGGCTACCTTTTCCACCGGCATAGTCGGTTCCTCGGCAAAGAGTCCGAAGTCTACCAATCCTCCTCCCACACGATTCTCACAATGAGCGGCAATCAACGCTTTTCCACTTTTCATTGTTTGCAGAATTGAGTCCGGGACTTCCACTTTAAAGTTTGCTCCCCAGTCATATCCGGTATTCACCAATTGCTTCCCATTGATGTACAATTGAAATACATCATCATGAGAATAGCGCAAATAAATCTTTTTATGCTCCAGAAGATACGGATCAACTTCAACCTCTCTTCGTACCCAAATATTAGAAGAAGTCCATTGTGTTCTTGCTTCCCACATGCCAGGCGTGCCAAATGCCCCTTCTGACAATTGCCAGTACTTGTCATCAAAATCCGGTTGCTCCCATCCTTCATCAGGAACTAATGAAGTGAACTTTCCTTCCCACTTTTCATGGTCAAGCGCCATCGGAGCGATAGCTTGCATCGGCAGTTCTTTACTACCCATAAAACGGTACATAGCACCGTCTACCCGTAAGAAGCCAACAAAAGGAAGTTGTGTGCTGCCGCCAAAAGTCATATTCTGTTTGTTCAGTTCATCCGTCATAGACCAAAGTTTCACATGCGGATGCAAGGTCAATAACGGATAAGCAGGCGCACGAAGGTCACTTTTAGTAGTTTCATCAGAGTAAGGAGTACTTTTGCAAGCTGCCAATACTGCTATTAGCAGATAAATGAATGTTTTATTCATTAGTGTTTTATAAATTCTCATTCGGTTACTATATTTATTTCTATTATCACACAATAAACAATCCGTAGATTCCTAAATGCACAAGCGAAGTGATTGACAACAACCGTATTAATTCCATATTCATTCTAGTTTTATAGACATATTCATTTTTTGTATTTCTCTTTCCATTTCTCTTTTCATCATCCTAATAGTAGTTGTCTTAATTTTCATCGGTTTGCTAATAACGGCCTCAGCCATAGCAAGCGATCGTTCTTTTTCACCATTCGTTTTGTATAAATGGAATAGTTTATAAAGAGGTAGAAAGCGCGAAGGGCACATCATAGATGCACTATTATAATATTTTTCCGCCAGTTTAGGTTTGTTAAGCTGCTGGTAATTTTCCCCAATTATTAACTCCAAATCATAATCTGCCCAATATTGACGACATTTTAAAGCAATCTCCAAACTCTTATTATATTGTTTTTTTTCTAATAAAACAGCTGCATAGTTGTAAAGGAAATAAGGATTATTCACAAATGCTTTCTCCAATTCTTCATATACGGGAAGTGTCTCATTATAAGAATCGGAGAAAGTTAGTTTGGAGATTCGTCCCCACTCCAATTCAGCTTGTGTACGCTCTACTAATTTATACACACCCAGAAGAGAAGATATAAAGACAGATATACAAACTATATTCTTTATCCAGACTCTGGTAATAAAAGTTTTTATATGCCCACCGATTATCATAAATATGCTCAAAAATGTCACAATCCAAACTAAAGGATATGTAAATGGATAGGAAAACAATGAAAATATTCCTATTGAGGTTAAAGAATAAAGAGCTATTTTCTTTTCCACATTAGGATTTTTGTGATAGCAATAGCCAATTCCCCCTATTAACATGAGCAACATTAATAAACCAACAATCCCAAAATTCAGAAGAATTCCGAGATATTCATTGAATGGTTGCTTTACATTATCCGCTAACATAGCATAACGACTTTGCCCATGCTTCTTAAAATAATCTGCTTGATAATCCATATAATGCGCCTCGAAACTGTCAATTCCATGACCTATCCAAGGAGCCTCTTTTGCCATATTTATACTACATTGCCAAATCAGCAATCTCCCATCTGCAGAATCTTTTTTCATCCAATAACACCCAAACAACAAGATAAGACAACAAGATAAGAGCAAACATTTCCATATTCGTTTCCGATTAAGTCTTTGATACAAGAATATAGCACATATCGTTGCAATACTAATTATCCCAGCTCTTGATTGTGACATAATAACCGTCATTACGATAATAACTACAACTATCCCACCACAATATCTAATATATTTTTTATTGTTCTGCAATAGCAAAAAGCCTGCAAAGGGTAGCCCAGCACAAAGACAAGCAGCAAATCCGGCTGGATTATCAAAGCAGCCTGTTATTGTATGAACAGAATGAAAAGATACTAAATCAAAGTACTGTAACAAGCCATAAACTGTTTGCAAGAAACAGCAACTTATAACAATTAGCCCTAGCTTCCTAGTATCTATCTTTACAGATTTACCCTGTAATATCCTGATAGAACAATATAGCCCCATAACCAATACTATGAACGTAACAAATAACCATTTAGGTACAATATAGGGGTCTGTTAATAGCTGTGAATACCCAAACAGACCACCTATACATAAGATAATGATAAAGTATTGTATTATTATCACTGTTAATCTCATTAGTTATATTCTTATATACATAATACTTTATGTAATAGTAGTTGTCTTCCCATATTACGAAGAATTGCATCTAGTGAATTTATACTTGCCTTATTCCTTTTCAATAATATTCTCATCCTCCAATATTTTTTTCAATCGATAATAAGTATCAAGCTTATAATTCCACTGTTCCGGATTGTCGTCCACATATGACAATGCAGCTTCTAACAGAGATTTGTGACTTTCTTCTGCAACTGGAGGTGTAGCTTCATCAAATTCCGCAAATTCCACCTCTATTTCGTCCCCTACTTCAAGCATTCCTCCATTCCATGTAACATGAATTTCGCCAGGCATCCTTAGGCCACCAACACTCCAAAAAGCGCCATCATAGCGAGTTATGTTTACTATAAGACTAACTCCATA
>OGQL01002060.1_pt1 | contig 13600 bp, 12 predicted proteins | sample 1553211 | NCBI WGS metagenome assembly OGQL01 (sample SAMEA2579942, study PRJEB22360) | human gut metagenome
TAGGTCTCAATCTGTCTCGGAATAAATTTAAAACAGCTTCTAAAATACAAGTCTATCCCCACGAATTTTTTACGGAATCTTTATCCTCGCACCTATGTAGGCTATATTCATGATATGGCTACACGCCTATTCTGTTTTAATCGGGGATATATTCAACACTTCTTTTACATGATAGACTCCGGTATATTCAGCGGCAAATCCCTCGTTCGATTTCCCGGTATCGATAACTTTTAGTTCGGCATATACCGGAGTATATGGCTTGGGGTTGTTGCCGATAGTTTTTTCATATTCCTCTTTCAGAGTTCCCGAATCGTCGATGATCCAATATGAGGTGGTGTCGCCTTCTGCGATAAAAGAGCGTACTTCATGTCCGATGACCAATTTCCCTTTTACTGTAAACGTAGTAGATATAGCTGGTTGTATCGGAGTCGCTGGAATGATACTTTTGGGACGTGTATATGTTTTAACCAAATCACCTTTTTTCAAAATCAGACTGTCTTCCGATAGTTTGAAAATTTTTAAAGTATCAGAGAATGAGATTGTTTGGTGATTACCGATGCTTTCTCCCGATAGAATGAGCCGGTTGTCCTCTTGCGTCCAAGATTTATATTGAAGGGTGGCCATATTGATGGACGTTGCTTCTCCGTTTTCTTTCAGACTGAATCCTTGTATCGTATTTGTAGTACCCGGTACTGGTTCAATCCAATCTCCGGTTAAAGTAGTTTTGTCGTGACAGGCTGCACATAAAACAGAGATTGCAATGAAAGGAATAAAATTTTTCTTTTTCATGATAAATCCGTAGTTTAAATGAATATTTAGTAAAGGTAGCAAAAATGTATGATGGATATTGTAAATACTATCGAGGAAAGGGAGACTTTTGAAGGGAAATAGCGTATTTAAAAAATTTTAATATATAAAGACGCAGTATTATATTCTTTTCTCCAATTATTTATTGAAGTCGCATATATAGTAGATTTAAAAAATAGAAATATGAATGCAAAAAAGATGTACTTGTCGGTATTTTTGGGAGTTTTATTATTGTCTTCTTGTAAAACGGCGAGAGATATGGTATCGGAAAATGATATTTGTGGTGAATGGAACGTGGTAGAAATTCAGGGTGAACCGGTTCGAGCTCAATCGAACCCCTTTATCGGATTCGATACGAAGAAAGGGAGAGTATATGGATATAGCGGTTGTAACCGTATAATGGGGAGTCTGGATCTTTCCAGAGACAATAAAATAGAATTGGGTCATATGGCATCCACTCTCATGGCTTGTCCCGATATGGAATTGGAAGGAAAAAATTGCCTGAACAGGCGGAAGGAAAACTTATCGAAGTGTTGTCTATGGTAAAGAACGTTAAACGCGCGGGTAAAAATAAAATTGCCCTGTATGCTTCGGATAAAGAACCTGTCATGTTATTGAGTAAGAGGTTTTCGGTAGTTCCTTTATCTGAATTGGAAGGAGAATGGAATATTGTTAAAGTGTATGGAGATACTTTATCTACCGATTTGGAAGTGCGACCGGGTGTCAGGTTCGATATTGCTGACGGTCGAATAAGTGGAAACTCGGGTTGTAATCGTATAACAGGGGAATTACGGAGTGATGAGACCGTAGAAAATTCTATCTCTTTCCATGGTGTGGCTGCAACTCGTATGATGTGTCCCGATATGGAGACAGAGAAAAACATACTTTCAGCTTTGAATAATGTGAGGACTTATGGCATACTCGAAAATGGGAATTTGGTATTTTTTACTGCTGGCGGTGCAGTGGTGTTGGAATTGAAGCGGAATAAATAACTTTAACTATGATGTGAGAGGAGGCTGTTCTATGTTATTCAAGAACAGCCTCCTTGTTTTACTACCATTTTGTTTCTTGTTGGGTGATTTCACCGTCCTCCATAGTACATTGTTCGAGACTACCTTCTTTTGCCTGAATACAGATGTAGAGCATTTTTTCGGTTGATGTGCATCGTATGGAACGATTGCAGGCTGTGGCTACACGGACGATCGATCCCTCGGCAATAGGGAAAGCCGTATCGTTTACTTGAAAGTCGCCGGCGCCACTGAGAATAATATAAATTTCTTCGTTTTGTTTATGGCTGTGAAAGAAAGGTGCGGCTTGGCCGGGCTCTATTGTCCCGAATGAAATTTCGCAACCGGTTGTACCGACAGTGTCTTTGAGGAATTGTTTACCATTGAACTCGGCGAGTTTTCCGACAGATGTGTGGGTAAACTTTTCTCCTGAATTGATTTTTGTGATTTTGTCCATCGTTTTTTCGTTTTAAGTTTACTTCGATTATCGTTAATAACTTTTGTTTTTCAATACAAAGATGGATTTTTGCGAAACAATTTGCAAGAAGAAACATCGATATTAGTAACTTACATAAATGTAACCATTGCAGGAAATCAGTCATGTAGAAGTTGTTAAATAAGCTGAATTTTTATGCGAGCTCCGTAGAAAGCGCTACATGTAGGTCGAACGATAGATAGTTTTTTCTCTGTGGGTCTATTGGGTTGAGATACAATATTGCATATCGTGCTGAAATATATTTGCAAAATTCGGTATACGATAATGTAATACATGTTATATATCGATTCATATTGCTGTCATGTTTTCGTAGTCTTTTGCTTTTACTTTTGCAGCGGAAAGAAAAAGGTAAAAATATATGTATAAAAGCGGATTACTGGCGGTTGTTTTAGGTTTTGTTTTTTCGATTCATGCATTGGGGATAACGGCTTCGGCAGGAAGTTTGATTACCGGAGAAGTCAGAGATAAGAAAAGTGGAGAGGCGATTATAGGGGCCACCGTACAAATAGAGAATAGTTCGGTAGCGACAGCTACCGATTTGGACGGAAAGTTTAGTTTGAAAAATATTCCCATAGGAAAGCAGACGATTGTTTGCCGATATTTATCCTATAAGACGGTTTGGGTTCCGGTGAACGTGAAGCAGGGAGAGGCTATCGCGGGTCTTGAAATTGAGATGGAGGAAGACGGGGTCGCCTTGAATGAAGTCGTGGTTTCTACCTATCGCAGGAACGATACGGAGATGTCTTTGTTAGAAGGAATGAAAGCGCAAGTGCAGGTAGCGAGTGGTATATCTTCGCAACAGATTGCCAAAACACTCGATCGTGATGCATCGGAAGTGGTGAAACGAGTACCGGGTATATCGGTAATAGACGATCGGTTTGTTGTGGTACGTGGATTGTCGCAACGATATAATAATGTGTGGATCAATGGGAACAGCTCTCCGAGCTTAGAATCTGATAGCCGAGCTTTCTCATTCGATATGTTGCCCAGCTCTCAAATCGAGAATATGATTATTTATAAGTCTCCGGCTCCCGAAATTCCGGCCGATTTTGCCGGTGGATTTATTCGTATCTCTACCAAGAGTCTACCTTTACGTAACTCCATTCAGATTGGTTATACGACAGGATTCAATACCAATACTCAATTTGTAAAAACGCGTCTGAATCCCGGCAGTACTACCGATTGGTTGGGGTTCGATTTGAACAAGAGACCTTTGTCGAATGGCATGCCTTCGCACATGGACGTTACCGGTAGCGATCCGGCGGAAGTTACACGGCTTACACGCTCGTTTAATAACGATTGGCGGGTGAAAAGTTATTATCCGATTCCCGACCAACGTTTATCTCTGACGATTAATCGGCGGTTCGAAACCGAGGGCGGGACAGATATAGGTATGACTACCTATATCAATTATAGTAATACTTATAAAACGATACAGGATATCACGAATGCCCGTTTCGGTATTTATTCTTCGGATGCCGATAAGCCGGTGTATCTCAATGATTATGTCGATAACCAATATTCCAACGATGTGCGATTGGGTGTAATGCACAATTGGGCATTTGTATTTGACGGAAAAAATAAATTGGAATTCCGAAACCTGTTTAATATGTTGGGTAAAAACCGATTGACCGAACGCTCGGGAGAAAGAAATGTGAGCGGTTTAACCTATCGGGAAGAGACGGAGATGTTGTACCAATCGCGTCTGAGCTATTTGGGACAGCTGACCGGTAATCATTTTTTAGATGAGAAGAAGCTCCATTCTCTGGCGTGGAACATGGGATATAGTTATGCTTATAGAACCGAACCCGACCGCCGGATAGTCGTTAATCAGGCGGGAATGAGCGATGGAGTAGACGTGTCGCAGTTAAAAGTAGGCAATGAGAGCATCAAACGTTATTTCCAATCTTTGTCCGACCATGTCTTTTCGGGTAGTGTGGACTACAAGGGAACAGTTCCTATGGGCGAGATACTCTCTACTGCGAAAGGCGGATTGATATCCGAGTATCGTACCCGTAATTATACGCCTCGCGAATTTATCTATCGGTACGAGAATCTCTCTCTTGAAGAACGTGCATCTTATCTGTATCTGCCTTATGAAGAAATGATGAGTGAGGATTGGCTGAGTGTCGATAAAGTCTTTATAGACGAGATTACCGATAAGAAAAATGCTTATGAGGCATACAACATATATGGAGCGGGATATGGCGCGATAGAATTGCCGATGGGCAAATTCAATGTTTATGCCGGTTTGAGGCTTGAATACAATCGGTTGAGAATGAAATGGGATAAATCTCAGTCGGCATCGCAAGTGTTGATGACGAGCCGCAATTATACCGATCTCGATTTATTGCCTTCGGTCAATGCCACGTACAATTTCGATGAGCGCAATTTGCTTCGTCTGGCCTATGGACGTTCTTTGAATCGGGCGGAGTTTCGAGAGGTTTCGCCGGCTGTATATTACGATTTCGATCTTTTTAATGAAATAGGCGGGAACGAGAATTTGAAGACGTGTAAGATAGACAACCTCGATTTCCGGTACGAGTTTTACCCGCAACGGGGAGAAGTCATCAGCTTAGGTATTTTCTACAAATACTTCAAGAACCCCATAGAATGGACCTTTATAGATATGGGAGGATCGCTGCGATATAATTATGAGAACGCACTTTCGGCACAGAGTTTCGGTGCGGAGGTTGAAATTCGCAAGTCTCTCGACTTCTTAGGAATGAGAGGATTAAGCCTTTTACTCAATGCTACTTTGATAAAGAGTAGAGTACGTTTCGACGAATCGGGTATTGTTAAAACCGAAGACAGGGAAATGCAAGGGCAATCGCCTTATATCGTCAATGCCGGACTTTATTATCAGAATGAAAGGTGGGGATTGATGTCGTCGTTGCTTTACAATCGTTTGGGAAAGCGTATCATCGGCATCGGAAAGTCCAACAGTACTACGAACGATGTGAGCGTGAATATCCCCGATACCTATGAACTACCGCGTAATAGTCTCGATTTCACGGTGTCTAAGAAGTTCGGTAAACTCGTCGAGTTGAAAGCCGGAGTGAAAGATATCATCGGTGAAAAAGTAGTATATAAGCAGTATCCGCAATTTTATGATGCCGAAGGAAAGTTACAGAAACGCGAACAGACTACGAAGTCGTATAAACCGGGACGTTCGGTGAGCGTAGGTATCACATTCAGTTTTTAATCCTTTTCTATAATACTAATCAAACAGAAAAATCAAATGAAAAAACGATTCAAAACAATTGCTTTTGTATGCTTGGCGACAATGGCGGTAGTAAGTTGTGATGAGAACAATGACAATCCCATTCCGAGTGGAGAGACTTTCGATTTGGGAGACGGTTCGAATGCTTACGAGATTTCGTCCAATATGACTTTGACCTATCCGAACACCTATAATTTGAAAGGGTTCGTTTATGTTACCGAAGGGGCTACACTCACTATCGAGCCGGGTGTAGTTATCAAAGGAGAGAAAGAGTCTAAGGCTACGTTGATTGTGGAGCGCGGAGGCAAACTCATTGCCGAGGGTACGAGCGAACGCCCCATTGTATTTACATCGGCACAGGCTCCGGGCAAACGTAAACCCGGTGACTGGGGCGGTATTATCCTTTTGGGTAAAGCCAAAAACAACATGGGAGAGCAGACTATCGAAGGCGGTGTCAGAAGTAAACATGGAGGTAACGACGATACCGATAACTCCGGTGTATTGAAATATGTGCGTTGCGAATTTGCCGGTATCGAATATTCGACTGATAATGAAATCAATGCCATTACGTTTGGTTCGGTGGGTAGCGGAACGACAGTCGATTATGTACAAGTTTCTTACTCGGGAGACGATTCTTACGAATGGTTCGGCGGTTCGGTAAATTGTAAACACTTGGTAGCGTTGGGAACTTGGGACGACGACTTCGATACGGATAACGGATTTTCTGGTAAATTGCAGTTTTTGGCTGCTTTGCGGAATCCGAAGATTGGGGATAAATCGGCATCCAACGGCTTCGAATCCGATAATTGTGCCGACGCTGCGACCGTTGAACCTTATACTTCCTGCGTGTTTGCAAACGTATCGATGTTCGGTCCGGTACTCGATCCGACGAATTACACTAATGAGGCTGGCGTAAATGGAAGTCTTACTGATGCTCGTTTTCAGGCTGCCATGCATTTACGCCGCAATACACAGTTGAGAGTGTTTAATTCTGTATTTGCCGGATTCCCCATTGGATTAATCATTGAGAATGACAAAAATTCAAAGACTCAGACTCATGCCACCGAGGGGAAATTGGTCGTTTCGAATTGTGTGTTCGCCGGTATGGTTAAGAACTATCAAGATGCACAATATTGGGCGAATGGTACACAGTTCGATCCTTCGGATAACGGAGCTTTTGCAGATAGCTATTTCAATAGAGAAGGAGGCAAGAATATCGCTTATACGGCTATTGACGATTTGAAACTGCAAGGAGACCCTCAGAATTTGACATCGTTCTGCATGGTTCCTTCTCAGGACAGTCCGTTAGTAAGTCAGTCTGCCGATTGGAGCCATTCTCTGGTTTCTTCCGGTTTTGAACAAGTGGCCTATATAGGTGCGTTCGGACCCACAGAGACCGCTGCTAATAATTGGACGACCGGTTGGACAAATATGGATCCGCAGAATACAGTCTATTGATAAAAGATTATCGATCTAATACTATTATGAGGATATTCCCGTTTATAAGGAGTATCCTCTTTTATTAATCATATATATTTATTTTTATGAATCAGGCTCGGTTTCGTATAGTTTCACCCCCATTTTTTTGATTTGTGTTTTAATGTCCAGCGGCATATTGTTGTCGGTGACGATTGCACTCAATTTAGAAACGGGGGCGATAAAGGCAAAACTTTTTTTATTGACTTTTGATGAATCGAAAACGGCGATAGTTTCTTTTACCATTGTAATCATCGTTTGATTGATATTTGCTTCTTCTATGTTGGGAGTAGAAACTCCTCGTTCCAAATTAAAACTGTCCACACCCAGAAATAATTTGTCGCAATAAAATATTTTGAGCGTGTTCTCGGCTATGGGACCGACCGTAGAGAGACTTGAATCTCTTAAATGACCGCCCAGTAAAATGACATTGAATCGTTTGTATTTACTTAATTCTATGGCTATGTCTATGGCATTTGTAATGATGGTTAATTGTTTGAACGAGTGCAGGTTTTTAGCAATTTCCATCGTTGTACTGCCCGAATCGAGAATGATGGTTTCGTTTTCTTGTATCAGTGTAGCCGCCATGCGCCCGATGCTTCGTTTTTCTCGATAATGAAATCTTTTTTTCTCGGTAGTCGCTTGTTCTTCTGCAATGTTTAATTTCGGTAAACGTATTGCTCCCCCTCTGACTCGTATCAATAAATTCCTGTTTTCAAGCTCTTCTAAATCTTTTCTGATAGTAACTTCCGATATATTAAACATTTGGCTAAGGGAAGATACCAATATTTTGGGACTGCTTTTTAGAAGTTGTAGGATTTGCGCTCGGCGCTCTTTGGCTGAATAGTATGTTTCCATTGTTGCGTAGTTTAATGATAAGGTTTTGGGATAAAAATATTTCGAATCGAAAGTGCTTGTGCTTAATTTTAAACTTATACCAAATTATTTTATTACTAAGGTAGATTGTTTTTTTAGAATACACCATAATTTAATAAATATTATATCGACAAATCTTTGTTTTATAATGTATTTTAACAATCAAAACATTTCGAAATATTTTTATTTTTATATAAATTATTGATAATCTTTTATTTATAGATTTTCATAAAGTATTATTTAGATATTTGTTGATATAATATTTCGAATCGAAAGTTTCGCTTGTCTATATTTGTGATAGAGAAATAGGACAAGAAGAGTGATAATAGAGTTCTCAATTTATTTTAACACAGTACTTTATGGATTTAAGCGATCATAAAACGGCTACATATTGTGAAATTATGCAGCAACCCGATGTTTGGTTGAAGGCGTATGATTTGGTTTGCAGAAATGAAGCCGCGATACAAACTTTCATTTCGAACAACCATATCGGAAAGGATACCGAAATTATCTTGGCGGGTGCTGGAACGTCGGCCTTTATCGGAAATGCATTGGCCGGGATTTTTGTGGAAAAAGGCTATTCTCAATGTCGAGCCGTAGCGACGACCGATATTATTACTTATTCCGAAAGTTGTTTGCCTACCGGAAAACCTGTCGTCCTCATTTCTTTTGCCCGTTCGGGAAACAGCCCTGAGAGTTTAGCGGCCGTACATATTGCCGATAAATATTGTAAGAAAGTATTTCATATTATCATAACCTGTAATGAAACGGGCGATTTAGCGAGAGAGAGTTCTCGGGATAATGTGTTGCTGGTGTTACTTCCACCGGAAACAAACGACAAAGGATTGGCTATGACCAGTAGTTTTACGACTATGGCGTTGGTCTCTATTTTGATTTTCAATATAGAGCAGTTGCCGGAGCAAAAAAGTAAAATAGAGGCGATAGTAACTTTTGCACGGGATATTTTGAAGAACGGTGAAAAATCGCTTCCCGAGATTGCTGCGCGAAAATTCGGTAGGGCTGTATTTTTAGGCTCCGGCGCATTGAAGGGAATAGCGGAAGAGTGTCATTTGAAATTACAAGAGCTGACCGATGGATTGGTCGTTTGCAAGTTCGATTCGTTTCTTGGATTCCGTCATGGTCCCAAAGCTGTGATCAATAAAGATACCGTGCTCGTATATCTTTGTTCAGATGATGAAAAAGTGTTTCATTACGAACGTGATCTGATACGCCAAATTAACGAAAATAATAAAGTCGTAGCTCAAATAGCGGTCTCGCCTTCGGGGATAGTCATACCGGGGGTGAATCTCGATTGTGTCGTTGCAGCGACAAATCCCGGGGAATTGCAAAAAAATGAATATGCCTGTATTCCCTATGTTTTGGTGGGGCAATTGTTAGGCTATTTCAAATCGGAGAATTTGGGTTTGAATCCCGATGAACCTTCGGTTTCGGGAAATATATCCCGTGTAGTGGAAGGTGTGAAAATCTATGACCTTTAAATCGAACGACATGAAAACGACACAACCGAAAACTGAATATATCCTGAGGAGGATTGCCGAACTGAAAGAAACGCAACATATATCCCGCACGTTGTTGGCCGTGTGCCCCAATTCGATGGCGGTCATTAAAGCGGCATTCCGTTCGGCTAAACGAAATAATGCGCCTATAAAATTTGCGGCGACACTTAATCAAGTCGATTGCGACGGAGGATATACCGGAATGACTCAGTCGGTTTTTACCGATGTGTTGCGTATGGAGTCTCGGGCAGTCGATTATACGGGGCCCTATATCGTGGCCGTGGACCACGGAGGGCCGTGGTTGAAAGATATACAGTCCGTCGAGAAATGGGATACCGATAGAGCTATGGCTGCGGTTAAGAAATCGTTCGAAGCTGCGGTTGCTGCCGGTTACGATTTGATACATGTCGATCCGACTGTCGATATTCATGTTCCCAAAGGGGAAATCATAGATATACATCTGGTGGCTAAACGTACGGTGGAGTTGATCGAACATACCGAAACATTCCGTCGGTCTAACGGTTTTCCCCCGGTTTCGTATGAAGTGGGGACGGAAGAAGTTCATGGCGGTTTGGCCGATGAGAGTGTGTTCGATACGTTTATCGTCGAGTTGAAAGCCGGATTGAAGGCTTGCGGTTTGGCCGATGTATGGCCCTGCTTCATTGTCGGTAAAGTGGGAACCGATTTGCATACGGTTACTTTCGATAAGGAGGTAGCGCGTAAATTGACCGCTAAGGTGGCGAAGTTCGGAAGCTACATCAAGGGGCACTATACCGACGGGGTTTTGAATCCCGAAGATTATCCGTTGTGCGGAATGGGAGCTGCCAATGTAGGGCCTGAGTTTACAATCAGTGAATATGATGCGTTGATGGAACTCGAAGGAATAGAGAAGCGACTTCATGCGGAGGGAAGAGTCGCTGTTTGTTCCGATATGAAAAATGTGCTTTGGAAACTTGTCGATGAATCGAATCGTTGGCGCAAATGGTTGCTCGAATCGGAAAAAGGCCATCATTTCAATGAGCTTTCCGAGGAGAGAAAGTTATGGTTAGTGCGGACAAGTTGCCGTTATATCTGGCAAAAACCGGAGGCGATAGTAGCCCGCAATCAACTTTATGAAAACTTGAATCGGAATGGTTATGAGTCCGAAGATATTGTTTTGATGCGCATCGAACACGATATGGATAAGTATTTCAATGCGTTCAATTTGGTAAACCTTAATGATTATCTGCTATGAAACCGTACGATATTTTGGCTATCGGGGAGTTGAATGTCGATTTGATTCTGAATAATATCGACGGAGAGCCCGAAGTGGGGAAAGAGAAATTTGCTGGGGATATGATTCTTACGTTGGGAAGCTCTACTGCTATTTTTGCCGCCAATGCCGCAGCGTTGGGCGCAAAAGTGGGCTTTGTGGGAATGATAGGGCAAGACACTCTCGGTAATCTGATAAGAGAGAGCCTCGAAGCCAAAGGAGTGGACACCTCCATGTTGATAGAAACCGATGAACATTCTTCGGGGGCGACGATTGTACTGAATTATGGCGAAGACCGTGCTATGGTAACTTATCAGGGTGCTATGGCGGTCATGTCGTTTGCCGATATAGACAAATCGGTATTTGAAAAATGTCGTCATATCCATATATCTTCCATATTCCTACAACCGGCGTTAAAAGCCGATTTGGAAAAGATACTCGATTACGCTCGTGTACAAGGCGTGACGACTTCGCTCGATACGCAATGGGACCCGACAGAAATCTGGGATTTCGATTATACCCGCATTTTACCGTTGGTTTCGGTGTTTTTGCCGAATGAAAAAGAGCTTATGTTATTGACCTCTTCCGAAACGATCGATGAAGCTGTCGGGAAAATAAAACCTTATGTCAATACAGCGATTATAAAAATGGGGAGTAAAGGATCTCTGTTGGTTCGTCGGGGAGAAGAACCGGCATTTCTGCCTTCGTTCTTGAATACGGAAGTCGTGGATGCAATCGGCGCCGGCGATAGTTTCAATGCCGGGTGTATTTCGCGATTTGTCAAAGGCGAGACTTTGGAAGATTGTCAGCGATTCGGGAATCTCACAGGCGCCATCAACACGACTGCGGCAGGAGGAACGGGAGCTTTTGCCGATAAAAAGACCATCGAGGAGATAGCACGGAATAGGTTTAATCAGCACATCACATTATAACAGAATATGAAAGTTCAGGAAAAACTTAAACAGTTTCAACTTGAAAGGAAAGCCATTCTGGCGACCAATTTTTACAACTACGAGACCTTGAAAGGCATACTCGAAGCCGCATCGCGAGTGCAGGCGCCTGTTATGTTACAATTGACGAAGAGCTCGATCGATTATATGGGATTGAAGCGGGCGGTTGTATTGGCGCGTCAGGGACTCGAAGATTACCGGCTTGACGGGTGGCTTCACTTTGGTCACCTACCTGTGTGCATACACTTGGATCACGGAGGTTCTGTCGAGTTGGTGCAACGTTGCCTCGATGCCGGATTCGAGTCGGTAATGATCGATGCCAGCGAAAAGAGTATGGAGGAGAATATCGAAACGACTTGTAAGGTTGTAGAGATGGCTCGACCGTACGGGGCTAATGTGGAGGCCGAATTGGGCTATGTGCCTAAGTTGGGACAAATGCAAGATTCGTCCGGTTTTACGACCGTGGAAGATGCCGTTCGTTTCGTCCGGGCTACACAGGTAGATGCTTTGGCTGTGGCTATTGGGTCGGCTCATGGATTTTATAAATCGACACCTCGTCTCGATATCGACCGTTTGGCCGAGATACATGCCGCAACCGATGTGGTTTTGGTTTTGCACGGGAGTTCGGGTATTCCTCACGATATGGTTCGGGAGGCTATTCGCAACGGTATAGCCAAAGTCAATTTGGCGACAGAGATAAAAGATACGTTTATGCGGGCATTGAAACAAACCTTGCAGAATAGCGATGAAATCGATTTGCGAAAAGTATTCCCTAAGGCGACCGATTCTGTGGTAGAACTATTGTGCGATAAATATAAAATGGTGGGAAGCGCCACCGAATGACAATAAGAATTATTACGAACTTAATCTTGGTATATGAAACACGGTTATCTGTTTTTAGTCGCTTTGCTTTTTGTTTCGACCGGGTATGGACAGGAGAATATACTGTTGGAAGAGTATATGCCGAAATCTATTTATAAAATACCCGAAACGAAGGTCGAGAAAGCGAAATATCCGGTTATCGATGCACACTCTCACGATTACCCTTCTTCACTCGAAGAGGTTGCTCAGTGGGTGAAAACTATGGATAGGAAAGGCATCGAGAAAACAGTTGTATTGACTGGGTATACCGGGGCTTCTTTCGATTCCATCGTAGAAGTTTATGCTCCTTATAAGGACCGGTTCGATTTGTGGTGTGGCCTCGACCTGTCGGATTACGGAAAGTCTTCGTTTGTAAAAACAGCCGTTGAGGAATTGAAGCGTTGCCACAAAATGGGAGCTAAGGGTGTCGGAGAGGTAACCGATAAAGGATTGGGCGTATATGTCGCATTTCAGACGAATATGGCCGAAGGAATCCATTTGAACGACCCTTTGATGTCGCCGATTTATGAAACTTGTGCAGAGTTGGGGATGCCATTGAATATCCATGTAGCAGAGCCTTATTGGATGTATCTGCCCGATGATAAATATAACGATGGGCTAATGAATGGGAAGAAATGGAAAATCGATATGTCCATACCCGGCATGCAATCCCACGAACAGTTGATTGCGCAATTTTCAGAGGCCGTTAAGAATCACCCGAACACGTTGTTTGTCGCCTGCCATTTCATCAATTGCAGTTATGATCTTTCTATCGTGGGGAGGTTACTCGACGAGTATTCCAATTTATATGTCGATATGTCGGCCCGTTTTGGAGAGACGGCAAGTATTCCTCGCTACATGAGGAAATTTTATACTCGTTATGCCGATCGCATTTTATATGGGACCGATAACGGTATGTCTGCCGAAATGTATGAAACGACATTTCGGATTCTCGAAACCGACGACGAACACTTTTATGTTCCCGATTATCACTATCACTGGTATTATTCGGGTTTTGACCTTCCCGATGAAGTCTTGCGAAAAATCTACCGGGAAAATTTTATTCGAATTATGAAATAATTTAAGAGGAGTTCTATAAATTAAAATATTGTAGTACAGTTGTTTATATGGTTCC
>OGQL01002069.1_pt1 | contig 13533 bp, 4 predicted proteins | sample 1553211 | NCBI WGS metagenome assembly OGQL01 (sample SAMEA2579942, study PRJEB22360) | human gut metagenome
CGCTTTGTCTGACCCTTTGAGGGCGAAGCCTGCTGGCCCTCAATGGACACGGCAATATACTTCTGGTGCTTGGGGCGCACACGGGAAATTTCCACAGCCGGGGTGAAAGACAGCTTTCCGTCATCCATCGTCTGCTTCAATTCCGGCACAAGATCATTGAGCCAGATATACCGCTGCACGGTTTTCACGCTCATGCCGTTGCGCTGGCCCACGCTTTCAAGAGAGAGCTTTCCAGCCTCGGCGCTGTCGCCACGCGCTCCCTGATGCTTGATGGCCTCATACTGCATTTTCAGGGACAGGGCCTTTTCGCTGGGCAAAATCGTTTCGCGCTGACGGAGGTTGTCATCCGTCATAGCGAGAATGGCCTCATCGTCCGTCATATTGCGGACGATACAGGGCATATTGCGATACCCGGCAAGCTGGCTGGCCATCTGGCGGCGGTGGCCCGCGATGATCTCATAGCCGCCGCCCTCACGGGGACGTACCAGCGCGGGCTGGTTGACGCCGCCGTTGCGGACACTCTCCACCAGAGATTTCATTTCCGCATCGTCACGGACACCAAAAGGATGATCCTTGAACGGGTGCAGGTCGGAAAGGTCAAGATAGACGATTTCCTCTTTTTCACCTCTGGTAGCGTCACGGGGCGTAGGCGGCACTTCCGGGGCCGGGGGCGCTGCCTTTTCTTCGGGGGCCGCATGGGTCTTGCCAGCCTTGGGCGGATCGGTCTGCTCCGGGGCTGTCTTTTCCGCCTTGGGCGGACGGCCACGGCGGGGCTTTTCCGCCTTTTCCTCTTTCTTGGCCCCCGGCTCGGCAGGCGCAGCTTTTTCAGCTTTTGCAGGGCGGCCCCGTTTGGGCTTGGGCTTCTCCGGCTCCGGCATGGGCTTTTCCCATTCCTGCTTGCTGTACTCGGTGACGGAAACGGGCGGGGCCTCCGGTTCCTTGGGGATGTCCGGCGGAGCGTCCTTTTCCGGCGCAGAACGCACAGCGGAAAGGTCGATCACCTTTGCGGACGGAGCGGGGGCACCGCCCACATCAGGGATCTCGGCCTGCTCCATTTCCGGGGCCTTTCCCGGCATTTCAGGCGGGGCCTGTTCCTCCGTGGTAGGGGGATGCTTGTTTTCTTCTGCCATGACACGAATAACCTCCTTGACAAGAATTTAGGCCACGCCGCACGGCTGGCCCATATCGGCACACAGAGAAAACGCTGTCTGCATACAAAAACACCGCCTATGTCCTGTTAGGCGGTGCATTGTGTAAGGCTTGGCAGCTCATTTTCAGTTGTTTTTCTCTGTGTGCCCTTGTCAAGCGATGTTTTCTACACGTTTTATATATTTTGTGTCCGAAACTAACCGAAAGCGAATCGACTCCAGCAAATTCAGTCACGCGCTGTGTATATTTTAGCATATCCTCACGGAGAATAAATGTTATTAGATCGCTTACGCGATCGCAGCCAATTCCTTCTTGAAATACTCCTAACAATTCAAACAATACCGGATCCGTATCTCCTTCAGTCATAAGATCTTGTATAGTGTTCAAAATCGTTTTTCTAAGTACTGAGCCGATTGCGTTTCCACCGGTTCCGTTTTGAGAGTATCCAAAACATGTACCAGACAGTTCCGTAAACGTTAACATCCTCTCTGCACGTTTTCTATACATATCAGTTTGGCTTTTGGAATGTCTGAGTAATGTTATAATGTCAGAAAAGTACTTTTCAACCTTTTTGCGTGCATCCAGAAACTCAGGTTCAGTGCATAACTCCAAAAGTGCAGGGTCTATGAAAACTCTGGTGTCAATATCAAGAATGACATCAAATACGCCAGTTATTTCAAGGACTTCTTTAGAGATATTGAATTGTTCTGAAAATGTAATTGGCATACAGTATCCCCCCGGTATATATCGGTAAAGGCAATTTAATTATGATCCGGTACAATCTCCACAATATCCTCAATTCTACAATCCAGTGCCGCACAAATCTTCACGAGTATCTCAGTCGTGACATGACCATTCCGTCCCATCTTGGTAACCGATGCTGGGCTGATACCAGCCTTTTCACACAGGTCTTTTTTCTTCATATCCTTATCGATAAGCAGCTTCCAGAGTTTTTTATAACTCACAGACATAAAATATCTCCTCCGTACCGATATACAAAAAATGCTCTGCCACTTGGCAGAGCACTCGGTCTATTGCAGCCATACTGCCAAGGCCTATTCCAACACTTGACAGCGTTGTTTATAACGATAGCACATTCGGGCAGGAAAAGCAAGAAAATGATAAATACGCACGAATTCCGACCCTGTTGGATTTCTTTTCGAGCTGCAAAAGAAACAGTTGAACCTCCGGGCAGTCAGAGCTACAATGCCAACACCTCATCGCGAGGACAAACTGATTGGAGGTCAAATGATGAATTATGAAGCAAGCCCGTTTCAGGACTACGAATCGATCACCATTGATGAGCTGAAGGATCAAGCCAACAGCCTATTGAATCTGGTAACGGATGAGCAGCGACCACTGCGCGTATGCATGAATAATGGCAAGGAGTTTCTGCTGTTCCCTCAGGACCTGCTCGCACCAATCTATGACTCTGACTTTCGCTTGATCCTGCTGTCGGCAATGCGGTATGCGATGGGCAGAAACACATGTATGCCCGCAGTAGTTTCCGATTATATTAAGCGCCACATTCGGTTTCTGGACGATAAGTTTCTTGCGTTGGCTGCCGATGATATTCGGCGGCACCTCGAAGACTACGCAGAGCATGAGCCGAACCCGAATCTTTGGCAAGGCCTTTTTGATGCACTCGAAGCAGAGCAGAAAGCGCGTGCCACTCGTCAGGCAAGGAAGATTCGGTCTTGTCCGCCCTGCGGAAAGTCCTCGCTTTGAGTGCCAATCGAAAAATATTCATGATAAAATTACGACGAAAGTCAACAGCGTTTCTCTCGCAGGGCGCAGATGCTTTCCCTTACTCCGGGTAAGTTTTCCCTTAAAACACCACCAGAATTAAGGGAATGTAATAACTGTTAGGGTGTGATGGTATTCTTTGTCTATAGCGATGCAAATTCTGCGCCGCCTATTCCTGTATAAAGGACTTGCTTAACCTCTCCGGCAGAGGTACAATGCGACAGGCTGGAGAGGCAAATCATCCGTCCGCGGCACTCCGGCAGACCATAAAAAACCGCTTTCTGGCCCATGTCACGAGGGTGTTCAGAAAGCGGTTTTTGACCACATGTTTGACTACAGGCAGCCGTGGAGTGTGCGGAAACAGTGTAGTCAAGAGTTGCGAAGAGCATCCATAATAAAGCAAAAGCGGCTATAAATCGTCGAAAAAAGTAGAAAAATTTTTATTCAAAAGTTTGTCTATAGCGAGGCAGATTTTAAATGCCCCATGCGTGGATTTGAATACTATTTTTCTTTATTCCCCGCATCTTCCAGCAGATTTGTAACCACTTCACTGAGCTGCGCGGCGTTCTTGGAGGTGATGACAGGAACGCCGGTCTGCGTCTCAATGGCCTTCCGTGCGTCGCCAGCCACCTTGCCACCGGCACGGGCCACATCTATTGGATTTTGCATATGCTTTCGCATTTGAAGGCCGCAGACGGCGTTGCGGGTTTCTTGCTGGCGAACGGTGCGTTGGGCGACAGTGACACTTTAGAGATTCGCAAAAAACTGATTTAGAATGATAAGGTGGAAGCCATTGTCATTCTTCCTCGGGAACTGTTTATCACCACCGATATCAGTGTCACGCTCTGGATACTGAACCAGAACAAGAAGGGCGGGAAGTATCACGAACGGATGCTTCGCAACCGGGAGCATGAAATACTGTTTGCAAAAGCAGCGTACGTTCAAAGAAAAGATACAACTAATTTCCTTTTTCTCGTTTTATTCAACTCGTTTCCATGCTATACGATTGTCGAAATATAATTGCTCTGTGCGCGTTGAAGACGAATATCACACAGAACATGGGCAGACCGCATTGCGCCGCGACTTTAATTTTGATTCTCCGGTGACACAGTAAGAAGTGACAAGACTCTATAAGTAAACACCGAATCGCACAGCGCGGGCATTTTGACCTGATACTGTGCAATTTCTTTTTCACCTCACGAAATGCTGGCCTGCACAGCCGTTTGCTATGCAGCGCGTCTCATCCTTTGGGATGATTTACATTTCAGAACAGCCGCGTATAATATAATTTGAGATAGGTGGCAAAAGGCTTATGACAATCTCGCACTGGATCAAAGGGAGGGAAGACATGACCGAAAATATCATCATAAAGTCCTCCGTTCAGAAACGGTTTGACAGCTTCATAGCGCATGGCAGAGTCCTTTTTTTCAGCGCGCCCTGCGGCTTTGGAAAGACCGTGCTGGCGGACGCGCTGCTGCGCGGGCGGAATGTGCTGCGGCAAAGCGCGGCAGACCCAGACTGCGCGATCCCACCGTCAGCGCAGGATTGGGACATTCTGCTGATTGACGATCTTCAGCTCATGCAGGAGGAAGCCGGGCAGCAGGCTCTTTGCGAATTGATTCGCTCAAGTCCGGAGCGCCATTTCGTGCTGCTCTCGCGCGGTGTGCCGCCCGGCTGCCTGACGGCGTTTCAGTACACGGGGCTGATGACGGTGCTGGAGGCCGACGACCTGCTTTTTGACGCGGACGATGTGCGGCGACTGTTTCAGCTTTCGGGAGCAAATGTAACAGATAGCGAGATCGACGGAATTTTGAAAGAATCCGTGGGCTATCCGCTGGGTGTGGCCATCACGGCGCGGTGCATGTCCCCAGACAAGCCGTGGACACCGGAGCTGGTGGCGCGGGTGTTCCACGAGGTGTTCCTCTACTTTGAGACCGCCATCTACCGGCGCTTTGACCTGCCGGTGCGGCGCTTCCTGTTGGAGCTGGCTCCCTTTGAAAGCTTTGACCTGGAAATGGCGCGGATGGTCAGCGGCGATCCCCGTGCCGGCGAACGGCTGGACTGGCTTCTTCGATACACCACTATGCTGCGCTACGACGACTGCCAGCGCTTCCACTTCTGGTCGGGTTTCCGAGCTTTTCTCCTCTGGGAGATGGAACGGGAGTATACCGAGGAAAAGCGCCGCGCGCTACTCAGCCGCGGCGGGCTTTACTATGAGTTAAAGGAGGACTTCTCCAGCGCGCTGGACTGCTATACCAGGGGCGGCGACCATGCCAAGGTCTCCGAGCTGCTGGTGCGCAATGCAGAACTCCACCCCGGCATGGGTCACTATGCCGAGATGGAAAAATACTACCGCAGCCTGCCGGAGGCGGAAATTCTCGCCTCTCCCTCTCTGATGCAGGGCATGAGCATGCTCTGCGCGCTGGCGATGGACTACGCAGGCTCGGAGCGCTGGTACGGCGAGCTGCAAGCATTTGCCGAGCGCTGCGGCAGGCAGGACGCCGCCGGAAAGCAGGCCCGCAGCCGCCTTGCATGGCTGGACATTTCTCTCCCCCAGCGGGGCGTGAACGGTCTGACGGAAACCATTCCCGCCGTGTTCCGGCTGCTGATGAACAAGGAAGTGACGCTGCCGTCCTTCTCCGTCACAAGCGCGCTGCCCAGCATCATGAACGGCGGCAAGGACTTTTCCGCATGGAGCAAAAAGGACGACCTGCTCTACAAAACCCTCCGTCTCCCCGTGGAGGCGGTGCTGGGGCGGGACGGCGTGGGTCTTGCGGACTGCGCCATCGCCGAGAGCAAGTTTGAAAAGGGGGAGGACGTGGCCGGTCGGATGCTGTCCCTTCTCCCACAGCTGAACGAGGTCCGCAACCGCGGCACGCCGGACATGGAGTTCGCCGTCAGTGGACTGCTGGCCCGCAGCCAGCTGGCAAGCGGACAGCCCGCCGACGCGCGGCGCACCATCGAGGTGCTCCGTGAATACTTTGCCGAGCGCGGTTTGACACGCTTTCTGCCCAATATGGACGCCATGCTCTGCCGTATTGACATGCACACCGGCGACCTTGACGCGGCGGACGCGTGGTATCGGGAAAAAGCCCCGCGGGAGCTGACGCACCTGAACGTCATGCGGCGCTACCAGTATCTCACCCAGGCCATGGTGGAGCTGGAGGACGGCAGGCCGGACACGGTGCAGCTGACGCTTGCCCCGCTGGAGCCGTATGTCCAAAACTGCGCCCGCATCATCGACGGCATTCACTTGAATGTCCTGACTGCCATTGCCCTGTACCGCAAGAAGGACGAGCGGTGGTGCGAGCGATTGACGGCGGCGCTGGACGCGGCAGCGGAGTACCGCTTCATCCGCACCATCAGCGTATACGGCACGGCGGTGCTGCCGCTGCTGGAAGCACTGGACTGGGACGGCGACAAAGCATGGCGCAAGCGGCTGATGGCGGCGGTGCGGACGCAGGCGGCGTTCTACCCGCATTTCCTCGAACCCCGCCTTGCCCCCGGCGAGGAGTTGACGCCCACGGAGCTGCAAATTCTGCATCTGCTCTGCGCGGACAAGTCCAACGCCGAGATCGCGCAGATCATGGATGTGAAGCTGCCGACCGTGAAGACCCACGTCAGCCACATCCTCGACAAGCTGAACGTGAAGCGCCGGGCGGAGGCCAAGACCGTCGCGAAAAAGCTGCGGCTCATTCCGGATGATCTGTAAAAGCTGTGCCTGTGCTAAAACGGGCTGAATATAAACCCTATATGTATATTCTAAAGGAGGATCTTAAGGAGGATCTTATGAAAAAACGAGTATTGAGCTTATTTATGGTGCTCGTGCTTTGCCTGACGCTTCTGCCCACAGCGGCTTTCGCCGAGGGAGAGGACGTGAGCATATCGGGCGGTGTCATCGGCGGCGGTGAGACCGGTGGCGAGGGCGGTGGGATCTATGTAGCCCCCGGAAGCCCGACAGAAGGGGGCGGCGGCACATATATCCCCGGAGAGGACACGCGGACGGAGATTTGGTGCACAATGAAACCCTCTTTAATTCAGCGCAACTATGACGGCACGACGGACGGCGGCACGATTCCAATCGACTTGACGTTTACAGACGGCACAAATGAAATCAAACTCAAAGAAGGAACGGGCTTTACCGCCAAGAAGACGTTCGATTCCGCGGACGCGGGACGGCATACCGTCACTGTGGAAATCGAGCTGATCGGTGATGCGGCGGCAAAGTACAGGCTCAAGGCGGACGAAGAAACGTTTACGATCGGCGGCTACATCGACAAGGCCTATCCCGATCTGACCGTAACTCTTTCCAAGACGGCTTGCACGGCGGGCGAAAAGATTCTGCCGCTGTTGTCTGTCGAGGGTGCGCCGGAGGGTGCTGCGGTGACATATTACTATACGCAGTACAAACCAATAGCTGGATCTTCGGAGTACGAGGGCAGCGAAGCCATGCCCAAGATTGACGAGAACACTGCAATCAGCGAACCCGGCACATATTACGTTTACGCCAAGACTGGCGAAACCACGAACTACAAAGAGGAACGGTCAACAACCGTGGAACTCATAGTCAACGAGGCTGTCGTTGAGGCCGCTTCGATAACAAAAGCGGACGGAACGGACGGCGGCACATACGAATCCCTCCCGGCGGCGCTGAATGCGGCGCAGGACGGTGACACCGTCAAGCTGCTGGCAGACCATGCGACGGATGCAGACGCCCTCAATGCGCTCGGTGAAGATTTTACGTTCGAACAGTATGCTTCCATCGTACCCGTTGTCACCAAAACCCTGACGCTCGATCTGAACCACAAGACGGTCGACTACCTCGAGGTTGGATTCTCAGAGACTAACGAGGAAACGCAGAAAAAAGAAACTCTCGCGACAGGCAACCTGACTGTTACAGGCGAGGGCGCTTACGGCAGAATTTCAAATCTCATGTTCATGGCCGGCGCACTGGACATCCGGAGCGGCGAGATCGGCGGTTCAGAAGGCGCGGGACTTGTCTGCGACGTGAACAGCGGCACTGCGACCATCAGCAACGGCACGGTGTATGGCCTCACCGTAATGGAGGGTGCTTCCGTCACCGTCAATGGCGGCTCCAATCACGCGGGTGAATGGGTTGTCGCTTCCGGCGCTACGCTGAACATTACGGACGGCACGTTTGGCGATGTGCAGTTCACGCGCAACGGAATCATCGCCATCAGCGGCGGCACGTTCCAAAGCATTAAGAGCTACATCGCAGAAGAGTTGCAGCCGCTCATGTCCCTGTTGGATACGCAGAAGGTGCACGCTTTCTACAAGGGCGACGACGTGCAGGACGGCAATGCAACGGAGCTGGCCGACGTAACCGTCAAGGAACACACTCACACCATGGTGAACAACAAGTGCGCCTGCGGCTTTTCCTGCACCCACACGAACACCGAGGGCGCGAGCACCATCGACAAAGACGGCAAGTGCACGGTCTGCGGGACGCAGTTTGCGGCCGGCATCGGTGAAACCTATTATACCGATGTGCCGTCCGCGCTGGATGCGGCAACTGACGGTCAGACCGTCAAGCTGCTGGCAAACGAGATGCTGCCTGACGGCATATATGTCAGCAAGACCCTCACGCTGGATCTGAACGGACATAGCCTGAGTGGGCACAGCTTGAATGTCGGCGGCTCTACGGCCACGGGTCAGGCTCTCACCGGTAATCTGACGGTCATTGACAGCAGCGGCGGCAACGGCGCGGTGGGAGTGACCGTGCGGGACGGCGGTACACTGGTATTTGATCCGGAGAATGACAGCACCACCCTGCTCCAGCTGGAGGTTTGGGGCGGCAAAGTCGAGCTGCACGGCGGAAAGATTTTGAGAAAAGATCTGCGGCTGAATAATAACATCACATTGGGTGATCTGCTTCCCCAGAAAGCGGGACTTGCTTACTACAATGGCGACACGCAGCTTACGCTGGAGAAAGCCGCTACCCAGACCTGCGACCTGGTGGTAAAGTCGTGCAGCCACGGCGGCAAGAACGGCTTTGACAAAGACGCCGCAACCTGCCCCTACTGCGGCGTGGCTGCGGTGGCTGAAACAGCCTTGAACGATGGCGAGGGCAGATTTCTGTGGCGGAGATTTGCTGATTTGCAGACAGCCCTTGACGCAGACAGATACGGCGGCGCGACCCTTAAGCTGCTGGCCGACGTGACCGGCAATTATACCATCGGCGGCACAAAGGACACGGGACTTGACCTGAACGACCATTCCATCAAGGGTACGGTGACGGTCAAGGCGGCTGCGGGCAGCAACACCACCACCTTGAGCAACACGAAAAACACGACCACGGTCAGCATTGATAAGGTCGTTGCCTACAAGGGAGCAAAACTCGCCGGGTCGGGTAAGCCTGCCGTGATCGGCACATTGACGTTGGCAGAGGGCGCGACGTGGAAAACGATTCTGAATGACACAGCACTTGGATACAAGGTGCTCAACGCGGACGGCACCCACAAGTGGTATGCCCGGGATGATGTCAAAGGCTCGCAGTTGAACAACGTTATCATCAATAGACTGCCCATCACCTCCAAGACCTTGAATCTGAAGGTCGATGGGACGAACGTGAAAGGCAACAAGGTGGAGCGCGGCACGACTGTCCAGCTCTGCGCCAGCTGCAATGCGAAGGATGTGGCGGTGACGTTCTCCATCCTGAAGACGGGCGAAACAACGCCCATCACGCTGTCGGGCAACGATGTGCAATATACGACAGTCGGCACCGGCACCACCAAATTCTACGTCGCGGAGTATGCTTTCAACGATGTCGGCAGCTACACGATTTCTTTCACCGCCACCAAGGACGGCTATACGGTGCAGAGCGCCGAAAAGAAGCTGACCGTCACCAAGCCGAACTTAAGCAATGCCGAGATCACCTTCCGCAGCAGCAACGAAAGCACCTATGAGCCTTATCGCTCCACCACTACCGCGCCGGGCTTCACCGTAACGTACAACGGCAAGACGCTGAAATTGGGCGTTGATTACACCGCCAGCGGCACTGCTTCCTCTGCTGGCGTAAGCACCCAGACGCTGACCATCAAGGCAGTCGAAGGCAGCGACTACACCGGCTCGAAAACCGCCGAATGGAGAATCGTTCCGCACAAGGCGAAGGTCAAGGTCGGAGACGTGATCAAGGCTTACGACGGCACGACCGATCTGCCCGACGGCAAGATTTCGCTTGTAAGCGCAGCAGGCTCCGCAGGCTATCAGGCCGGACTGCCGCTTCCTCTGTCGGAGGGCAACGGTTTCGAACTGACCGACGCCAAGTATGATTCCGCCAACGCAAGCGAAACAGAAAAGAACATCTCCTTCACCGTCAAGCTGACAGATACGAACTATACCTTTGAAGACGGCACGACGGAAAAGGCCTTTACGCTGAACGGCGCGGATTTTGATGATAAGACCTTCCAGATCAATAAGGCCACCATCGCGAGTGACACCCAGCTTCATCAGACCGTTTTCAACGATCTGGCAAAGACCTACGAGATCGATTTGAATCAAGTTCTGGATAAGATCCTTCCTGAGGGCGGCACATACGGCGATATCAAATATGGTCGGCCGGGCGTCAGCATGTACGCCGATTACTATCCCGCCGGCGGTGCAAACATCGAAAACGGCAAGCTGCGCCTGTCCATCAACAAGGCCGCAAGCTTCAAGCAAGGTAAAGAAATTGGCACGGTAACCGTCCAGGTCGAAACCACGAACTATCAGCCGTTCACGCTGACCATCCATGTCAGTGTGCAGGACAAACTCGTTCCCGTTCCGGCTGAGGGCAATTCTGTCAGCGCAACAGACATCATCTATGGTCAGACGCTGGCTGACAGTAAACTCACGGTCAACGGCACGATGCAAGACTCCGCCACCGGTGCAGAAGTCAAAGGCACGTTCGCGTGGACAGATGGCACAATCAAGCCAGCTGCAAATGACAGCTATGAGGCCGAATGGACGTTCACTCCGGCTGCGGGCTACGAGGAATATGCGACCGTGACCGGAACTGTGATCATCAAGGTCAAACCGGCGAAGCTGACCGTTTCCGTGAAAGCATCCAGCATGTATTACACCGGTGAGGAACAGATCGCATCGATCATCGCGTCTGGAGAAAGCGTAGACAGCACTCCCGTGACGTTCACCTACAGCGACAAGGTAGACGGCAACTATACTTCGGGCGTACCGGCATTCACCGACGCGGGCACATACACCGTTTACTACAAGGCGGAAGCCGCGAACCACGAACCGGCTACCGGTACGTTCACCGTGACCATCGACCCGCTGCCGATCAGCCTTTTCTCTGTTTCGTCAATCTCCAAGACCTACGACGGCAGTGCAGATGTCACGCTCACTGCGGACAAGCTGACGTTCTTCAGCACGACGGCGAATGCCATGAATATTAAACTTCCCAATACGACGCTCTCCTTCTCAAACGCCCAATTTACCAAGGAGCAGGCTGACGGGAGCTATCTGCCCTCGCCGGAGGTCGGAGGCGGAAAGGCGCTTTCCTTCACCATGACGCTCACAAGCAATAACTATGTGTTTGAAGGTAAGTCGGAAGGTACCACAGAGGTCAGCGACGTTTTCGCGACCGATGATGCGAACCGGTTCACCATCACCAAGGCGGCCGCACCCACGGACATCCAGACCGGCACACTGAACGTGGTCAACGGCACGAAGCAGACGTACACCTACGATTTCAGCAAGCTGCTGCCCGAACTGTCCGAGGGCGAATATGGCACGATAAGCTATGGTAATCAGCCTGCTATTTCCGTTGTTCCTCAAAGTGGGTATTATTACGACGAAACGATCGTAGAGTTTCACAACGGCGTGCTGACTTTGGCACAGTTCTATGCGAAAGATGGAACAATGACCGGCCAGATCGGAACCGTCAAGGTGAAAGTCACCACCACCAACTATGAGGACTTTCAACTGATGCTCGTCCTCAACGCGGTGAACCAAATCGACCCCGAGCCGAACGGCACAATCACCGCAAGCACGATTACCTACGGCGACACACTGAGCAAGAGCACCATCACGGGCACGATGCAAGACCCCAACACCGGTGCAACCGTCAACGGCACGTTCACATGGACAGATGGCAAAATCAAGCCTGATGCAAATGACCGCTATGAAGCCGAATGGACGTTTACGCCTGATGCACCGGAATATTCGACCGTGACCGGAACTGTGACCATCAAGGTGAACAAGGCTGACCCCACCTTCAACGCTCCCACGGCGCAGGAAAATCTAACCTATACCGGACAGGAGCAGGCGCTGATTACTGCGGGCATGACGGACTATGGCACCATGCAGTACAGCCTGACCGAGAACGGCACATACAGCCCGGACACCCCTACCGGCACCGATGCCGGAGTATATACCGTGTGGTATCGGGTGATTGGCGATGCAAACCACAACGATACCGCACCCGCCAGCGTGGCGGTCCGCATTGGGAAGAAGCCGCTGACGATCACCGGGGTAACGGCTGCGTCCAAGCCTTATGATGGCACGACAAACGCGGACATTACCAGCGTAACCTTCGACGGCGTGAACTTGAGCCGAGGCACAGACTACACCGTGACCGCCAGCTTTGACGAGGCCAGTGTGGGCAACGGCAAGAACGTCACTGCCACAGTGACCCTGATCGGACCGGCAGCGAAGAATTTCGCCTTGGAGCAGAGCAGCTTCCCTACGACTGGCAGCATCATCAAGGCCGCTGCGCCTGACTTCACCAAGGAAACCGCGCTGACCATTGTAAACGGCCACGAAAAGACCTACACTGTGGCGCTCCCCGCCCTGCCCACGCTGGAAACGCCCAAAGAGTACGGTGCGCTCACCTATGAGATCGGCGAAATCAAACTAAATGACGGCTACTACACCAGCGGCGCGAAGGTGGAAAACGGCGAGCTGACCCTGCCCATTCAGAAAAATGACGTGGAAACCACCGGCTCTGTGGGCACAGTGACCGTAGTGATCAAGAGCGCAAACTATGAGGACATCACGCTGACCGTCAAGATCAGCGCGAAGAACAGGATCACTCCCACCGGCACACCGACGCTGAGCAAGAACGCCATCATCTACGGCGACGCCCTGAATACCATCGCTCTCTCCGGCAAGCTCCATGATAATGTCAACAACGTGGATGTCGATGGAACCTTTGAATGGGTGGACGGCACGCATATACCCGTGGTTGGGAACGGTACCTATGCAGCCGAGTGGATTTTCGAACCGACTGACACCGAGAAGTATTTAACGGTTTCGGGAAGATCGAATATCACTGTCGAAAAGGCTCGGCAGTACGGCAAGCTCAGCATGGCGGGCTATACTTACGGTAAAACGCCCAGCACACCGACCTTGACAGACCAGACGGGCGATTTGAATGCTCAAGTGACCTACAGTTATGCCGCTGCGGACAGCGGCTCTGTTCAGACGTGGGATATCAGCAATCCGCCCGCGCTGAACGCCGGTACCTACCGTATGTACGCCAGCATTGGTGATACGGATAACTACTACGGATTTGAAGCTGTGTATTGCGAATTTGTGGTAGCAAAGGCAACGCCGATCTACACCGTTCCCACCGGGCTGACGGCAAAATACGGTCAGACGCTGGCGGATGTGACACTTCCG
>OGQL01002070.1_pt1 | contig 13532 bp, 9 predicted proteins | sample 1553211 | NCBI WGS metagenome assembly OGQL01 (sample SAMEA2579942, study PRJEB22360) | human gut metagenome
AGCCTAGTCAGATTTATTTAAACAACTTGGGAGCAAATACAGAGAGATAAATACGCCAGCAAGTCCATACATGCCCACCGGGAGTTTCCATAAACTCATACTTATATCCCTTCTTATCCAAATCGGCGCGATAGGCGGCATTGTTCTTATACAGGAAATCGTCTTTGCCGATACCCAGCCAGTAGAGTTTAGGAGCTTTTTCAAACTGGACAGCCAGCTTCTTGTCCATATCCTGATAAACCGGACTATTCCGCTGGCCTGCACTCTGGACATTAAGAGCGGCAGAGAACAAACCTACATAATCGAACATATCGGGATAGTTCAAAGAAATATTGGCAGAATGAAAGCCACCCATTGAAAGGCCTGCAATGGCACGGTGTGCCTTGTCTGCCTGCACACGGTAATTACTTTCTACGAACTTCACAATCTCGGGGAAATAGGTTTCAAATGCACCGTCCATGGTTCCGTTCTTCATGTGGTAGGGCTTATAGTAACCCAGGCTGCTTTCACCCGGTGCAGCTTCCATGGCGGCATGTCCATTGGGCATCACGACAATCATCGGTTCAGCCTTGCCTTGTGCTATCAGATTATCGAGAATCTGTGCCGCACGTCCGAAAGTAGTCCATTCGTCTTCATCACCGCCCATGCCATGCAACAAGTAGAGCACAGGATATTTTCTGTTACCGGACTGTTCATAACCCGCCGGTGTGTAGATGTTGATACGGCGATCCATTTTCATGCCATCAGAGTGATACCAACGGTGGGCCAATGTTCCATGAGGCACTTTATTGACCTTATATAAATCAGCCTTGCCATTCCCTACGATGAATACATTGCTTGTTGTGGCAAAGTCACGATAGACATAAACATTGTTGGGGTCTATGGTCGGTACGCCGTCTACCATGAATTCATAACTGTAGAGTTCCGAGTCCAGCGGTTTGGTGGTATAGGTCCAGATTCCTTCGGCATTCTTCGTCATGTCTATCAGGCCTGCGCCCACCATACCGCCAATGTGTTGTCCCTCCGCCCTTTCGGCAAAGTCACCTGCAATCTGTACCTTCTTGGCATCGGGAGCCTTGAAGTTAAAAGTCACTGTGTTGTCTTTATTCACGATTGCAGACTCGAGGTCTTGCGCAACAAACAAGTTCTGCTGGGCAGACATTTGCAGTCCACAAGCTGCCATAAATGCAGCCAATATAATCTTTTTCATTTCAGTTCTTCAAATTAAAGTTCATTGATTCAAGTTCATTCTGCCACTGTAATAATCAGGCGGTGATAGCGGTTCATCTGTGGCGTACCGTTATCCGTAGCTTCCAAAATCAAGTGGATGGTATCACCGGGGTTGGCATCAGCCGGAACAGTAAAAGCTGTATTTGCAGAAGCAGGGTCATCTACCGTTACTTTGCCCCGATATGTACCGGCTGACACATACTGCCACCATTTAATGGTAAGGGCATCCTTATCCGGATCGGTTACAGTGTATTTAAGTTTCAGCTTCTCACCCGGCTTGGCACTCATGGCAAGCGCCCCTTTTATCACCGGCTCATGATTTGCGTCGGCATAGTTTGGAGTGACCGACCATTTAAAACGGGCAGCCAATCCATTCATTACCGGAGCTGTGAAGTCGGGCAAAGGATAGTGCTCGGCTCTATACTTCATCTGCTCCATGCGCGGAAGATTCTTCACCGAATCGGGAAGGACGGTTCTTCCACCGCACCATCCCCCATAAGTGGGGTCTTCGTGACCACGCAGGCCGTTACCTATCAAATTCAGGAAACAGTAAGTATCGCCTTCAGCCAGATAGGAGCCTTTCGGCTGGATTCCGGTCCAAACCACATAGCCTTGCTTTTTCAATTCATCAACCGTATAACCCGACAAACCGAAGAAATCGAACTTATCACCTTTCACCATCTGCTTACCGTCTCCCCAGACCCGATACATTTCACCGAAAGGACCTTTACTGCGGATGTTCTCCTGCATCCATTCCGGAGAGTAGAAAACCTGATTTTCCTTGGAGGCTCTTAACTGTGCATTATAAGCCAGGCCGACTGTCATCCCCCCCATCTCCATTTGTCTGAGTTCCGGCCAGAAAGGTCGGATATACCGTGCATACGTATCATCCTGATCACCCGAAAGGGAAAGGACCACTTTTCCTATTATCTTCTCACGGATGCCTTTCCAGGCATCGGTATGCTCATAAATATCCTGAATGGACTTCAAGGCACGGGCGATGGTGCTGCCACCTCCCCAAGCATTGATAAATACCGGATCCGTACAATCATCGAGCAATACAGCTTTAATCAGCTCCGACCCCGGAGTGTCCTTGGAAATATCACCGTCGAACTCGATATTACCGATACGCACTTTAGACTTCAGGTATTCGGGAGTCGGATAAGACGGGTCGTGCACTTTCAGATTGGGATATACTTTCTCGTAAGCTTCCACGGCATCGTCAATGAAACGTTCATCCGGATCCCAACGCCAGCTTTCCATAGGTCCGTAGTCTATGCCATTACGGGAATATTCACGTCCAGGCACATACCACTTCGTGCCGTGCCCGTCACCTTTCCAATGGAACTGGCTGCTGGCATAAATCAAGCCTTCCACACGGAAATCCGTACTGAAAAGCAGGAAACGTATCAAAGAGTTCAGGTCATCAAGTTCCGGGTCACAAGTAATGATGACACGCGGTTTTGACGATTTTTCACCGGGCGTCTGCTGTCCGCTCATGCAAACCGGCATCACAGCCATAAGGCCTGATAGGAATAAGCATTTTAATTTATTCATAAACTAAGTTTTATTGATTAATTACCAACCCGGGTTCTGGGTCATATTCTTATTGACATTCATTTCAGTAGCAGGGAACGGAAGCAGTTCATGCTTACCGCTCTTGAAGCCGGCAGAAGCATTTTTCTGTTCATCCCAACTTACACGGCCGTCTTTGTAAAGAGCCGGTCTTTCCTGCCCTCTCTTGGCAAGTACCGTAGCAGCATCACCCCACCGAATCAAATCCTGGTAACGGCAGCCTTCCATCCAAAGCTCCAGACGCTTCTCTTTCTTGATATCATCCATAGAGACGCTGCCCAATGCAGGCAACTGGGCACGGTCACGCACTTTATTCACATATCCGGCAGCCTTACTTGCATTTCCGGACTGAAGACTCGCTTCAGCAGCAAGCAGCAGAACCTCGGCATAACGCATGGCACGGGTATTGTTAGGACAACGCAACCACCAATAGTTGATGACATCTGCTTCATAAACACGGTATTTCCAGCTGAAGTAACCGGCATTGTCCGGCATATAAGCTATGGCATTGCTCAATGAGATACCCATATCCTCCATTTGCCGGTATGTCTTGATAGAGGCATTCAAGCGATAAGTATCTCCCATTTCGACAAACGCATCGTAGCTTTCCTTCGTCGGATTAAAAAATCCCCAGCCTCCATGAGAATAGATTTGAGTAGGCTCATTGAATGCAAGCATGTCTCCACGCCAATGCACATATACCCAAATCATGTTACTCATAATGCCGGTAACATTGTTGGCGTCGTAAACATAATTACTTTCAAACAGACTTTCACAATTCGCCTCGCCTTTGGTAGTCTGGATATTCTCATAATCACTGTAAAGGTCGTACTTCCCGCTATTGATTACCTCATCCAAAACTGTAACAGCAGCACCATAATTCTTCTGGAATACGTATGCCTTGCCCAACAAGGCTTGTGCAAATTGTTTGGTGATACGATAGGTAAAGTTGTCCAAGCTTGTCTTTTCCTCCAAATTGCCACTGTTGACAGCTTCGGTCAAATCTTGGTTCACCAATGCCCAAAGCGCCTCTGTATTACCATTTGCCTGGGAATATTCGTTTGCTTTCAACGGATGGTCCACCAACGGCGGAGTTCCCCAAAGACTGATCAATTCGATGTAGGACATCGCACGGAAAACCTTTGCCTCTGCACGTGCACGAAGCTTAACCTCAGAATCATCGCCTACATACTGCAAAACAATGTTGGCGGCATAAATCACTTTATAAAGATTCGTATACAACGTTTTAATATGGGAAAAATCAGAGTCGAACGTATAAGTCGACAGCAACTGTGCACTGGCAGCCGTCCAGCTTTCCCCTGCCGAATAGCAATCGTCAGAAAGAAGATTCTTCAGCCAGAACGCAGGCGCATAGGTGTCCTTCCAATTGCTATAGCAGGCTATAATGGCTTCTTCCGCATCGGCATCCGTTTTATAGAAATTTTCGAAAGTGCTTACCCCATGCTGCGAAATATCCAGATTGTCCTCACAAGAGGAAAAGAAAGTGCAGCCGGCAAGTAACAGACTTGATAAAATATATTTTGCTTTCATATTTCGTATTGAATTAAAGATTAAAATACTACGTTAAGACCGAGCACGACTTTCTTGCTGGACGGATAAGAGCCCATATCCAAACCCATCGCATTGCCTGTACTCGTAAATTCAGGATCAAATCCGGGATATTTGGTAAATGTGAAGAAGTCGTCTAAAGAACAATACAAACGAAGGTTACTCAAACCCACCTGCTTCAACAAATTCTTAGGCAGGTTATAGCCCAACTGTATCTGCTTGATTTTAAAATATGAACCGTCGAATACAAATTTGGAGCTCTTTAAATACTTATCATAATTGCTGGGATTGGAACGGGCATATTTTGCATTGTCTCCCACAGCAATCCACCGTCCGTCATAGAATTCCTTCAAGGTATTCGCTTTCATACGGGAAGTACGGTTATAGCCGGCAAACACATCATTGCCATGAGAACCGGAACCAAAGATTGTCAGGTCAAGGCCTTTCCAGGCAGCTGTCAAAGTAATACCATAAGTAAAGTCGGGAATGGCAGAACCGATTTCTGTCTGGTCGGCATCTCCAATAATGTCATCATCATTCTTGTCTTTGAACATTGGGTCACCCGTTTGCGGATCAATACCCGTGCACTCATAACCGCGCATGTACCAAATGGGATGTCCTTCTTCAAAATAATTCATAGTGCCGATACCTGCACTTGTTGTACTGGCAATACGCTCCAATGTTTCATGAAGATAAGTTACTTTATTCTTCAAAGTAGCGATGTTAGCTTTTACACTATAACTGAAATCTTTGATATGATCACGCCATGAGAGTTCAAACTCAAATCCGCTGTTCTTGACATTTCCCGCATTCATAGGTGAAGTAGTGTTACCCACAATCAAAGAAGGAGTAATACCGGTTACAATCAAGTCTTTGGTTTTCTTCTCATAATAGTCAAATCCGAAGCTCAAACGGTCATTCAGCATCCGGAGGTCAATACCCAAGTCTATCTGTTCGGAAGTTTCCCACTTCAAATCATAGTTACCGGTTGCAGATGGCAACGAACCTGTTTCATAAGACACATCACCGGACATTGGATAATTGATTCCAGACAAAATCGTAGCATCATACATATAGTCTGCCAAACCGGCGATACTACCATTCTGTCCCCAGCTTGCACGCAACTTCAAATGAGAGATTGACTTGAGGTTTTCCATAAATTTCTCGTTGGAAAGTACCCAGCCGACAGACACAGCCGGGAAATAGCCCCAACGTTTCTGCAAAGGAAGGATAGACAAGTCGGCTGCATCCGCACGAAGGGTGAATTGGGCAAAATACTTGCCTGCATAGTCATAAGATGCCCGGCCAAAGTAAGAAAGATTGGCATACCTCCGTTTCTCTCCACCACTTACCGTACGGGTGGCAGTACCGGTCCGAAAAGCAAAATAGGCATAATTGGGATCCAACTTGGTAATACCCAAATCAACCTTGTCGCCGGAACGGCTACCATTGATTCCTCCCGTCACTCCAAAGGAAGTATTGGAAGAATAGGACATACCAAGCATCACGTTTACATTGTGCTTATCTGCAAATGTCTTGGTATAGTTGGCAAAGTTTTCCCATTGCCAGTACGTGGTGTTGGAGCTTGTCGCACTTACCGATACATAGTCCTGATAAAGGTCAGAGCAGGTAATGTTAGGCATAACATAGCCGTAGGAATTGCTGTAAGTATAACGGTATCCCAAACGTGAAGTGATGACCAGCTCTTTAATCGGAGTAAAATCCAGATAAGTGGAGCCGCTGAACACAAAACCATCTCTTTTCGTTGTACCACGGTCACGCATAATATACGGATTGATATTATTGGAGTCACCATAAGGGGAAATAGAATAATAATCACCATTGGCATTCTGAAGCAAGGTATGCCCTTGGTTCATATAATTAATCATAGTGTCGGGCAGTTTATCCGGTGTATAGGTAACTGGAGTAAGAGGGTCAAGCTGAATGGCAGACAGCATCAAAGAACCGGTTGCTGAGCCTTCGCTTACAGACTGTACATGATAACGGGAAAATGAATTGTTTGTCGTGAACTTCAACCAATCCTTTACTTTATAATCTGCATTGACAGTGCCGGTAATACGGTCAAAAACGTCCTTATTGCCTACAATGGGACCATTGTTGCTTAAATAAGAAAGCGATGCAAACAGTGAACCATTATCATTGGCCCCTTGGAAATTGACATTGTGACGTTGCATCATGGATGATTCAAACGTTTCTTTCACCCAATCAGTATTTGTCTTTCCATCCCAATACCTATCTATTGTTTCTCTGGGAATAAGATTGCCTTCAGTCATATAATTGACGTATTCCTGAGCATTCAGAATATCAGGAGTACGACCCAAAGACTGGGAGGACAACTGGAAATCATAAGAAATACGGCGGACTCCCTTTTTTGCCTTCCGGGTGGTAATCAAGACAACACCGTTACCGGCCTGGGCGCCATAGATAGCAGCAGAGGCAGCATCCTTCAATACTTCCATACTCTCAATATCGTTCGGATCGAGGTTGCTGATGTCTTTCGTACGCAGACCATCGACTACATACAAAGGATCTGAGCTGGCATTACTGCTATATCCACGGATACGAATGGCGGGATTCGAACCAGGAGCCGCAGATGCAGAAATAATTTGCACACCGGCTGTCTTACCCTGCAAGGCCTGCTCGGCATTGGTAATGGTACGATTTTCAAAATCTTCAGCCTTTACGGAAGAGATGGCCCCCGTTACGGAGCTTTTCTTCTGTACACCATATCCCACTACAACCACTTCATCCAAGGTCTTGTTATCTTCTTTCAGTACTATATTCATAGTACCCGCAGCGGCTTTCTTTTCCTGGGTCACATAACCTATATACGAAAAGACGATAGTGGCGCCCTCATTCACCGACAAGGTATAATTACCATCCAAATCAGTTATGACACCATTTGTCGTACCTTTTTCCAATACACTTACACCAATCATCGGTTCATTAAGTTCATCGGTGATTCTGCCAGATACACTTACATGTTTCTGTGCAAAAACAGATGTCATACCTACCAAAAGGAACAGCACCAAGACCATTAACCTTTTCTGTTTAATTTGTCTTACAATCGTTTTCATTTATTATTATTTTGGGTTAACAATGAATTAAAATATCAGTTTGAAAGCGTAATCAGTACCAGCCCCACAACAAAGAGTACAAACATAGTCGCAATCATAGGTACAGTTCCTTTGGGAGCTCCTTTGAACTCTTTCCATACAAAGAATCCCCAAATCATGGCTACCACCGGTGCGGCATTGCTCAGCGCATAGGCTATGGCCGGATTGGCTGATCCGGCTCCCATAAAGCTGACCACCATACCGCTCATCCAGATAAAGCCGCCCAACATACCGATCAGGTGTGTACGGGTATCACCTTTCAGATAGTCCTTCATTGTGACCTTGTTTCCTTGAGCCGGATGACTCATGGCAAACGTATTGAAAATGGGAGTAGTGATAAGGACACCGGCGGCAAAGCAAAATACGCCGGTATAGGGAGTCAGTGTTCCCGTACCACCCGCAACATACTGGGGATCGAGTGATTTTACAACCAATCCATAGAAAAACATGATGGCCAATCCTGCCACAATAGCCAATAAGATACCTTTTTTAGGGGTGGATGCCTGACTCGCCGACATCTTTCCATAAGCCTTCCCGCAAATGCAGATGGCTACAATGATAACAACTACCCCTATCCAAAGCAATGCCTGGTTTCCGGGGTATACTTCACCGGCCAAAGTTATCAGCAGATAATTAAAAATTATACCGCCTATCCAGGCTAAGCCTCCGCCAATGGGAAACCCTATCGACATACCGGCCACAGCGATGGCTGCCGTCAGAAAGATATTACCGAAATTCCAGACAATACCACCCAACAGTGCATACTTCATACTGTTCCAGTCCATTGCCGCCAAGTCCTCAAAGAAAGTACGGCCTTCACTTCCCAAGCTTCCCAATGTCAGAGCCCCCAACAGAGCCGTGAAAAACAAACCGAAAGCCAAGTCCCAATAGAAAAGCTCGAAACTCCAGCTTTTCGAGGTCACCATCTTCTGCGTATTCGCCCAAGAGCCCCAACAGAGGCAGCAATAGACACAACACAGAATGGCCAAAATATAGTTGTCAACAAGTATCATAATTTATCTTCTGTTGTTTACCGTGTGTTTACTTTTCATTCATGCACATATAGATTCCAGCCCAAATAGTCCTCGATGGCTTCGTTCAGAATTTCCTTCACATCATTGCGAACCATAGCCACATGATGTTCAAAACCATTTTTACAAATATACTTCATCAGAGTCTGCAAGTTATTCACCTTGGTGACAGCTATGCATCCATCCATTCCATACGGGTCATCCGTGATTTCACCAGTACCCAAATAAGCCTTGATAGCGCCTTTTGTATCATCTGTGGAAATACGGAAGAATGTGAAATCACCTTTGGTCACTTTACCATATACGGCACCGAATGTATTGACCTTGCCCAGCGTACGTCCCAAAACGCCCAGTGTACCAAGCTTCAAGTCATTTCTGACAAACGATTTCGGGAAGTTACCGCAATGGGTACATACACATTTGTTCCGGTCTTCTGCAAAATTGTTATTCCAGTCAAGCAATGCCGATTGACCTTGCGCTGCCAATGTCAAAGCATACATGGACACAGCGCCGGCAATATCTACCTCACAAGCGGCAGGAAGTAATTTTTCACCCAGCATACTCATTGTCACACATGCTGCACAACCATAATTTTGTTCCAAAGAGTCCCAACACTGAACAGCAACAGCATCAATCTGATTGGCTTCGATCCAACGTTCTACAGCCACACCGAATTTTGCCTGAAGCACCAGCTTGTCACTATATTCCTTGGGAACTGCCGCATAGCACTTAATTTCTTCAAGCTTCTTCAGCAACTCCGCATCCGTATCCTCAATCTTACGGGCAGCACCGAGTATTTCAGAAAGGTCGACCGGAACGACTGTAATGCCACTCTTCTGTAACAGTTTCTCACTTGCACGTACAGTCTGGAAACCAGCCGGACGAGCACCGATAGCACCGATACGTGCATGGCGCAAGCCATTGACTACACGACAGATACCAGCAAACTTATTGATATCCTTGGCCAGTAATTCGGAGTATATAGAATAGGTGTGTAGCGTGGTATCTGTAAAAGGTATGCCATATTGATACAGATTGTTACAAACAGAAATCTTACCGCAAAAAGCATCACGGCGGCTGTCCAGATCCACCTTGTCGTTCTCGTCGTCACAAGCCTGTACCAAAACGGGGACATTCAAATCGGCCACGCTGATAGCATTGATGATTCCAATCTCAAAGCCAAAGTTGGGCAGGGAAACTATGATACCGTCAATGCGGTCACGATTCTGTCGGAACAGTTCCGCACACTTCAATCCGTCTTCGCGGGTTTCAATACTGCTACTGCCGGTAGGAGTAGCGTCTTCAGGTAAGATCACATAATCATAGCCTTCGTCGGCAAGTGTTTTCAACAATTGTTTGCGAACATCTTTAGCCAATTCTGAATTAAAATAAGCACGAGTGCCGATAATTATACCGAAACACATTCTTTCCTTGTTTTTCATTGTAGATAGTGGGTATTTAAATTATACTTTGAAAATATTTATCTGATTAATTGGTTTACCGCTTTCAACCAGCCTTCACACCATTTTTCTACCTGTGATAGGTTACTTTGCGGCTCTATGCGGTAGCGGCTCCGGCGTAATACGGACACCTGCTCAAAGCTCGTCCATATCTTGCGAGCCATTCCGTTCATTACAACGGCTCCCAAGGCCGAAGCTTCTTCAACATCCGAACAATTGATCGGTACACGTAAGCAGTCGGCCTGGAACTGCATCAGGAATTTATTTTTTGTAGGTCCTCCATCGGCTCTGACTTCTTTCAGCTTTATACCTGCCTGACTGGTCATCGCTCTGACCAAATCATTCACTTGATAGGCTATGGATTCAAGTGCTGCCCTGAGAACATGCGGTTTCCCGGTACCTAAGGTCATCCCTAAAATGGCAGCCTTTACATCCCCTTGCCACCAAGGAGCTCCCAACCCGGCAAAAGCCGGTACGACATACACACCTCCATTGTCTTTTACTGTAGCCGCCAACTCTTCCGCTTCGTCTGGCGAACTAATCATCTGCAATCTCTGTTCTAGCCACTTGATGGTAGCACCAGTACAATGGATATTGCCTTCAAAAGCATAGAATATTTTTCCAAGTGCGGCAAAACCGATGGAAGTGACCAATCCACGGGGAGCAACGGCAGCTTTTTCACCAATATTCACCATCACTGATGAGCCGGTTCCATAAGTGACCTTGCCCAGCCCTTCTTCAAAGCACATCTGACCGGCCAGTGCACCGTGTGAATCCCCCAATACACCGGCTATGACAATAGGATTCTTAAATAATCCTCCCACCGTAGTTTCTCCAAAAACAGCATCACATGGCAGTAATTCAGGCATCATAGTTTCGGGGATGGTAAATAGCTCCAGCAGGTCACTGTCCCATTGCATCGTATGAATATTAAACAAAAGAGTCCTGGAAGCATTGGTATAATCTGTCACATGGCGTTTACCATCAGTCAATTTCCAAATCAGCCACGTATCAATGGTTCCCATCAATAAGTCACCGTTATCAGCAGCCTGACGGGCTCCTTCCACATTGTCAAGTATCCACTTCACACCACTGGCTGAGAAATAAGGATCCAATAGCAAACCGCTTTTCGCCTGTACTATTTCGCTGTACCCACTGGCTTTCAACTCATTACAGATATCAGCACCACGCATGCATTGCCATACCACAGCATTGCATATCGGTTTGCCCGTATGCTTATTCCATACAACCACTGTTTCACGTTGATTGGTGATGGCCAACGAATACATATTGTCTGCCACTTCCTCCTTTATCAGTTCGGCTATACTTTTCTGTACATTCCGATAAATTTCTTCAGCATCATGCTCCACCCATCCGGATTTGGGATAATATTGTTCATGGGTGACATTGACGCGCCTCAGCATTTCACACCTCTCATTGAATAGCATGGCTTTGGTAGCCGAGGTGCTTTGGTCTATTGCAATTATCAGGTTTTCCATTTCAGGTATTATTAAAGGCTAATTGATTTCAAATTTATCGAATCGGAGTTACTTAAGGAAGTCAAGGGCAGTTTTCACGATACCGGATGAGTCGAGTCCATAATGGGCAAAAATTTCCAGGGAGTTCCCATGCACCACATTCTCATCAGGGATACCCAGGATTTTCACCGGTACGGGATGCTCGGATATGATTTCAGTCACCATCGCCCCAAGACCTCCATACTGGCTATGCTCCTCAACCGTGATGATTCGCCCGGTTTCGGAAGCGGCTTTCAAAACAGCTTCCTCATCACAAGGTTTAATAGAGGACATATCCAATACCCGGGCCGAAATACCATATTCGCGTAACTTCAAAGCCGCCTGACGTGTGTGGTATACGGTTTCACCGGTTCCGATAATAGTCAGATCTGTTCCGTCCAGCAACATGTTGGCCTTACCTATGGCAAAATCAAAATCATCATTTTCATAGACATCGGGAACTGCTGCACGACCTACACGTACATAAACCGGTTCGGGATAATCAACCAAAAGCTCAACCAGTTTTTTAGTCTGTCGGGCATCGCAAGGTAACACGATATTCATTCCGGGAAAAGTACGCAGCACGGCAATGTCGTGTAAGCTATGATGGGTAGCCCCCAAAGCTCCGTAAGCTACTCCTCCACTTACTCCCAATATTTTTACGTTGTTCTGGCTATAAGCCAAGTCCACCTTTACCTGTTCCAAGCTACGAGCCACATAAAAACAAGCCGGACCACATACAAACACTTTCTTTCCGCTATGAGCCAACCCGGCTGAAATACCCACAGCATCCTGCTCCGCAATACCACACTCCACGAATTGCTGCGGCAGTTCTTTGGCAAAATCATTTAACGTCACCGAGCCACGGGCATCCGTCGTCACAGCAATGATGTCCTTGTCCATCCGAGCCAATGACAACAAAGTGTCGGTGAAACTTTTTCTGCAAGCTATCATATCAATTATATTCTAAATCCTTAATTCTTTCTGATATTTCTTGAATGGCCTGTTCATACTGTTCGTTACTCGGAACCCCATGATGCCATTTAGCTACCCCTTCCATGAAAGATACTCCTTTCCCTTTTGTCGTATGAGCCACCAGCAAATGAGGGTGACGGTTTGCATAATCAATGGAACGGAAAGTCCGGATAATATCTTCCATGTCGTCACCATTCATATCCTTTACCTCCCAGCCGAATGCCGTCCAGCGATCATGGATATCATCAATTCCCATCACATCTTCCGTATTTCCGCTAATCTGCAAATGATTACGGTCTATTATAGCCACCAAATTATCTAATCTATACTGCCGGGCAGCCATTGCTGCTTCGTAGATGGAACCTTCACCCTGTTCACCATCCCCCATCAACACATAGGTTTTATAATCCCTGTTGTCCATTTTGGCAGCTATCGCTATACCTACCCCAACAGACAAACCATGTCCCAAGGCTCCGGTATTCACTTCAATACCCGGAACTCCGATAGTGGGATGTCCCGAAAGGATAGAGCCATATTGTCCCAATGTATCCAAAATGCCTTCTGTTATAAACCCTTTGGATTCCAGCGTCACATACAAAGCCTCCACACAATGCCCCTTGCTCAAAATGAAACGGTCACGCAAATCATCTTTAGGACTGTCCGCATTCACATTCATCACATCAAAGTAAAGAGCCGTAAGAACATTGAGGCAAGACAAATCTCCGCCGATATGACCGGCTTTTGCCTTATAGATAATTTCAATTAATCTTTTTCGATTCCTTTCTGATTGAAGAGTCAATTCTTTTGTTTTCATAGCTTATTTGCTTTCATTTCTTTGCAAAGAAAACAAATAAAAACCACAAAACGAAAGAAAACGAAAGTTTTCCATTGTTTATTAACATGTTTTATAATTAGACCAGGGCGAAAAACGAAACAAATAAATAAAAAAGAGAAAGGAACTACAGTGCAAAAGATAATATATAGAGAGGAGTTCTATAAATTAAAATATTGTAGTACAGTTGTTTATATGGTTCCAAG
>OGQL01002076.1_pt1 | contig 13515 bp, 10 predicted proteins | sample 1553211 | NCBI WGS metagenome assembly OGQL01 (sample SAMEA2579942, study PRJEB22360) | human gut metagenome
GTAGATAAAACCACATAACTGAAAGATGAATTTACACACAAATTTGGACTTGACTGGTTTTTCGCACTACTATGCCGAAAGACCTACTAATCTCCTCTTTTTTATTTAATTAGTGCGCTTTTTCATCTCTTTTTCTGACTCTTCATATAGCATTCACCTACTAATCTACATATTTTTTACTTTTTTGTAGGTCTTTTCTTCTTTATTTTCCTGTCCTGGTTAAGAATCTGCTGTCGAAAAACCTACTGATAACACAGCTTGGCATAATTTCGTAGGCTTTCTCTCTTCCAACAACTTTCTTCCTGTTTTATTTCACCCACTATTCGTCAGACTTTACCTTGTTTCGTAGGCATCCCCTATCCTAGCAAAATTTTTTCTTATCATTTCACCATTTATATATATTTTTGATATTGTGTTTATCATAGTTATATTGTATAGTATTAATATAATTACATAAGGAGGTTGATATATGAACCATATAGCAAATAACAGAATATTAAATGCAATGCTTTTATCACCTGATTTAACTATCAGTGCTGTTTCCAATCGTCAATCCGAACTTATTTTGCTTCTCAACACTATCAATTCAAGACTAAGTAATGCCCCTGACGGAACACTCCGCATTGCTAAGCGTGGCAACGCCCATCAATATTATCACAGAACAGATTCTACTGACAGAACAGGAACATACATAAAAAAGAAATCTAATCTTAATCTTGCGAATAGTCTGGCTCAGAAGGAATATGATCTGAAAGTCAAGCATGAAATCCAACATGAACTTCATGCTATTGAAACTTTTCTTAAGAACTATTCTCCTGAACAGATTGAGCATTTATACAATTCTCTTAATGAGATAAGACAGGAACTTATTACACCAGTCTATACACCTGCCGAAGATACATTGAATCTCTGGAATAATGTTCAATATAATTCTCTTGACATTCCTGATGATACTCCTGACTTCTACTCTGATAACGGAGAACAGGTGCGTTCTAAATCCGAATTAATAATCGCCAACAAACTAAAACAGCACAATATTCCATATAAGTATGAATATCCGCTTGTGCTTTCTACCGGGGTAACCGTCCATCCTGATTTTACCTGCCTCAATATTAATACCCGTCAGGAATTCATATGGGAACACTTCAGCATTATGGGAGATTCTGATTATATGAACAAAACATTAAAGAAGATTAACGATTACGCTAAATCCGGTTATGTATTAGGCAGGAACTTTATTGCCACCTTCGAATCTTCTTCTATTCCTCTCAATTCCAATACCGTTGATATTAATATTAATGAATATCTTTTATAGTCAATGAAGCTTTAATGGTGCAATTCTTTCACACAACACCTACTCAATTAACCAAAGTTGTTAATTGAGTAGATGTTTTTCGCTCCCCAAAAAATCAACTAGCAACTTGAAAAGCACACTAATCTTAGTAATATATGCTATATAGTAGGTCTTTTTCCCACCATCTCATCTCCCAGCTAATAAATTCCAACGATTTTCTATAAAAAAGACCTACCAACATCCTTATAAAAAGCATGTTAGTAGGTCTTCTCTATTAATGTTCATTCGGATGATAAGTATCAACCACCTTCTTCAGTGATTCTCTTATATTACCAGTTTCTGAATAAGCTTCTTCCTTAAGCTTCTCAAGGTTATCAAACTCAATTGGTTTTCCAATGTGGATAAGCTTGTTATCTGTCTCCTGAAGACCTTCTTCTTTCATAAGAAGCTCTTCGTAGAGCTTTTCGCCAGGACGGAGTCCTGTGTATTTAATTTCCATGTTGACGCCAAGTGTGTAACCTGACAGTCTGATAAGGTTCTTTGCGAGGTCATCAATCTTAACAGGCTCGCCCATATCAAGAATGAATATCTCTCCACCTTTGGCATATGCACCTGCCTGAAGAACAAGTGAAACCGCCTCTGGTATAGTCATGAAATATCTTATAATATTAGGATCTGTAACCGTAACTGGTCCACCAGCCTCAATCTGTCTCTTAAAAAGAGGAATGACTGAGCCGTTACTTCCAAGTACATTACCGAATCTTACAGCAACGAAATCTGTCTTGGATATCTCGTTATACGTCTGAACAATCATCTCACAAATACGCTTTGTTGCTCCCATTACATTAGTTGGATTAACAGCCTTATCTGTACTTATCATAACAAACTTCTTAACCCCATACTTATCAGCCATCCTTGCAACATTCCATGTACCGACAACATTATTCTTAACAGCCTCATCAGGACTGACTTCCATAAGCGGTACATGCTTATGTGCTGCTGCATGATATACAATATCTGGCTTATACTGTGCAAATACGCTTTCAAGTCTTGAAACATTTCTTATCGAACCAATAAGAGTAACAACATTGGCATCAGGATAATTAATCTTTAATTCCTGCTGAATATCATAGGCATTATTCTCATATATATCAAATATAATGAGCTGCTTAGGCTTGTGACTTACAAGCTGGCGGCACAGCTCTGAACCAATAGAACCGCCACCACCTGTTACCATAATGACCTTATCCTTAACATAACCCATGATAGATTCAATATCTACTTCAATCGGGTCTCTTCCAAGAAGGTCAAGCACATCAACATTACGGATAGAGTTAACATTAATCTCTCCATCTACCATCTGATATACACCTGGCAGAATCTTAAGAGTACAATCAGTCTCTTTACAAATGTTTAATATATCCCTTTTAACTTCATTAGATGCTGATGGAATTGCAAATATAATCTCATCAATATCATAAAGCTTTGCTGCTTCCTTAATCTTGTCCCTTGTTCCTATAACCTTGACGCCTCGTATGTATTTACCAACCTTGCGGCGGTCATCATCAATAATACATGCAATATTAGAGTTGGCAAGATAGCTCGAATTCTGTATTTCTCTCATAATGACATTAGTTGCCTCTCCGGCACCAATAATCATTACATTGTTGGAAGTCTTAATATTTCTGTATTTGTTAAGAACAGTTCTTATCATTCTGTACATAAAACGACTTGCACATATTGCAATAATAAGGTATATTGCCGCATTAAAATAACAGCTTCTAGGAAGCATATTACCCGCAATCTTATTACTTAAGAAATGCACTACTTCTACAATAATACACGCTTCAGCAATTCTGTACACCTCAGCTATACTCGCATACTGCCACAGACTGTGATAAAGTCTGAACAGCCAGAATATAAGCAGAGACATTATCGTGTACGGAAGCATGTTCTCTACATAATTACTAATATACTGAGGTTCTATAGATACAATACCTACATCAAATCTCATAATAAGCGACAGATATACGCATGCATTCAGTAAAAATGTATCTGTTAAAAACAAGAAAAATCTTCTTACCAGAAGCTGTATTCTATCCTTTTTAGTCTCACCCATCATCTGTTCCTCGTTTCTTTAGCAGGCTTTTTAGCAGCTAACCCACATACTGTACCAATTCCATAAGAAATATGCAACAGGAAAAATAAAAATGGCAGTGCAAAACATGTTTTATTGCGTTCCTTCTTAGCTCCTATTACTGCAACTACCGACATAACCACCGCCAACAGCCAGTATGATCCCCACATAAGTCCTGTAAGTCCATATACAATACGAGAAAAAAACGACTTCACAGCAAGCAGCTTACATGACACACTTGCAACTGTTGTAACAATAATAGCCATGACAAAAGCCCACGGAACAAAATGATATATAGAAAGGCATCCTGGACATACCTTGCTTGTCTTTCCAATCCAGTATCCATTGCCATATTTCTGCTTAAGCATCTTAGGAAGTGAACTTCTTGTATGCTGGTATGATATTATATCCGGACAGAATCTTAATTTAAACCCTGCTTTTCTCATACGGTAATGAATTTCATTATCCTCAGTTCTTGCAAGAGACTCATTATAATGTCCGATTTCTTCAAAAACTTCCCTTCTATATGCAGCATGGAACAGCGATTTCATATATATCTTTTCTTCCGTTCCATTCCCGCCATTACGGTAAGGTGCTATGCTTGAACCAAACATAGAACTCTCGGCAAGAAGAAGTGTATCCTTCCATGGTGTCTCTTCATCAACTATATTAGGTCGGACACCACCGACAACCATCTCGCCTTCTTCTAAAACTTTAACATTCTTGCTGACAAAATCCACCGGGATATGTGCATGCGCATCAACTCTTATAACAGCTTCCCCTGTATAATTATCGAGCAGCACATTCCATCCACACGGAAGTGTCTTCTTAGGATTATCAAGCACAACTATCTGTCTTGCTCCCATCTTATTCTCATCAGCAAACTTCTGCATAACCGCCTTCGTTCCATCAGTTGATGCAGAATCAACAAGCACAACTTCCATAAGATTATGATCATAATCCTGCCTGCTTATGTCATCAAGAATATTCTTTATCGTATTCTCCTCATTATATGCAATAACGGCAATTGTAATAAACATACTCTACCTACTTCTTAACAGTCATTCTTTCACTTCCAACTACTGATGTAAATGTATCCCACAATACAGCCGCATCAGTCTTCACGCCAAAATGTTTCATACTTTCAAGGTTATAACGCATTTTTGCCGGTAATACTTCATTCAGATATATATTATCTGTACTTTTTTCATCAACAGCCTCACCAAGAAGCTTGTCCTCATCCTTATAAGCAATACTTGTCCTTGATGTAAGTCCTGCCGGCAAAAGAAGTGTCGCATACATCTCCTTAGTATACTTCTTAACATACTTAGGAACTTCCGGTCTTGTTCCGACAAGAGTCATATCCCCTGCAAGTATATTAAAAAGCTGAGGAAACTCGTCCATTCTGTACTTTCGTAAAAATGCTCCAACCTTAGTGATTCTTGAATCATTATCTACAGTCACTGCTGCCCCTAGCTTACTTGCATTGTCAACCATAGTCCTGAACTTGTATATACGAAAAATTCTTCCATACTGTGTTACTCTCGCCTGCCTGAAAAAAACAGGTCCCGGTGAATCAAGTCTGATTGCAAGTGCAATTATTCCCATTGGAATAATTAAAACTGCCAGCATAATACCAGCAACAATAACATCAAGCACTCTTTTCATCTCTAACCACATTCTGTGTTTCATAAGTATATTATAGTATTTTCTTACTTCCTTAGTTCTCATTTCATCAGGAAGAAGCTGCCATGGTCTTAACTCCATCGTAATCAATCCCCTTTTTGTTGTTGTATAACTAATGTCCGATTATTTCATTCTGTTAAACTGCTCTATTACATATTCTACCTGTTCATCAGTAAGACATGTATGAAGCGGCAGTGTAATCTCATTACGATACATATTATATGAATGTGGAAAATCCTTAATATCAAATCCCATGTTCTTATATGCCGTATGCATTGGAAGCGGCTTAAAATGTACATTAGTTGCAACACCTGCCTCAGCAAGTCTTGTAATCAGTTCATTACGCTCCTTAACATCCTTTCCAAGAAGCCTTACAAGATACAGATGACCACTTGAAGTATATTCATCTGTAAAATGCTTCATAATATCCACATCATCGGCTGCAATCCCTTGTGTATATCTCTCAATTATATCTCTTCTTCTCTTAAGAAGTCCCGGATATCTCTTAAGCTGTACAAGCCCAATAGAAGCCATAATATCAGTCATGTTACATTTGTAATAAGTTCCTTTGATATCATATTCCCATGCACCAAGCTTAGTCTTTGCAAGCGCATCCTTAGACTGTCCGTGAAGTGAGTAAAGCATTATCTGCTTATATATATCCTCATCATCAACTCCCGGAATACTTCTCCATGTAAGAGCTCCGCCTTCTGCTGTTGTAAGGTTCTTGACTGCATGAAATGAAAAGCTTGTAAAGTCAGCCTTCATTCCACTCATAACACCACCCTCACTTGCTCCGAAACCATGTGCAGAATCAGCAACAATTGCAACTCTGCCAAGTGCCTCCTGAAGGGGTGTTGAAGCCTTAAATATATTCTTTTTACTCTCGACAATCTTTCTTATCCTGTCATAGTCAACCATAACACCACCTATATCTACAGGTATTACAGCCTTGGTACTCTCATTAATTGCAGCTTCAAGCGCGTCATAATCAAGGTGATATGTGTCCTTTTCAACATCAATAAGAACAAGCTTTGCATTAACATGCGCAACGACACTTGCAGATGCTGTATAAGTGTATGCAGGAACAATAACCTCATCGCCCTCACCGATTCCTAACAGACGGAGTGCTGTCTCTAAACATGCTGTAGCTGAATTGAGACATGCCGCCCTGTTACAGCCTGTAAACTGAGCAATATTTCTTTCAAACTCTTTAGTTCTTGGACCTGTTGTAATCCATCCTGACCTTAAAGCCTCAGAAACTGCCTGAATCTCTTCCTCGGTTATATCTGGTGGTGAAAATAAAATATTCATAACTCTTATCTCCTTTTCGTACTCTGCTTTGTAGATGACTTTGTTGTTGCAGGAGTGACTGTTGGAACCTGTACCTGTGTTGTAGTCTCCTGAGTACCTCCACTTATCATTTCTGGAAATGCATATGTCAGGTCTCCTGCTGTATTAGCAATTGATATTGTATAACTAACTGTATTATATCCATTCTGCGAAAGTGTAATCGTCTTCTTTCCAGATGATTTGTCAAATGAACATGGAACAGTTCCTATGTATTCACTATTAACATAAAGAACCGCTCCCTTAGGTGCTGTTACTGATACCTTATATCCACTTGTATTATCTGCCGCTGTACTTGTCGATGTACCTGATGAAGTCATATCGATAATCTTCGTAACATAGGCTGAATTAACATTTATAATCTCAGAATACTCCTGATAGTGGTTGGCTACCAACTTAACTCTGTGAGTTCCATAAGAAAGTGACACTGGAGTAGAATAATCAACCTCAACACCATCAATGCTCATAACCGCGCCCTTCGGAGTAACTGAAAAATTAACAGCCCCCATCTTAACCGGATCACTTTGTACTTCAGAAAAATCAACTGATGTAGTCTCATCTTTAGCTATAGTCACTGTCTTACTTGCTGACAGGTTGCCATTACGTACATTAACCGTATGTGTTCCAACAGGTGCAGTCACCAGCATATCCTTTGTAACACCCAGTAATTGTTTATTACCTATGCTTACATAACCACCAACAAGTGCATCTACACCTGTAAGTTTAAGATATCCGTGTCCTGCAGTTACATTCACCGAATATACTTTCTCTCCAACGCCCCTGATAACCAGCTTATCCTGGTCAACGAGCTGTGCAATACTTATACGTTCTTCTCCTGAAAGCACAACTGTGTAACTTTCATATATCATATTGGAAGCCCCAATGCTTAACTTCCTTGAATTCTCATCTACGGTTATTCCTGAAACATCATATCTTACCCAGGCATCACTGTTTCCGTGTATCTTCACCGCCTTGCCCTTCTTATCCACATATACATCATATATTCCACCCATATCCATGGTAGAAGCTGCTTTTATCTTTCCGTAAGCATCCTGAATATCTGTACTGCCTGTATAAGGGACTTCATATTCTGTTCCTGTCTTTATATCTACAAACCGCATTCTGCCCGTGTCAGCATCTCTCAATGTAAGAACTCCTGTAAGTGTAGGATTCTCTCCATCACCCTTAATCTCCTTTGCGGCACCTGGTGCGGGGGTAATACTGCTTCCTGGTATCACCGCCCTGTCATTATTTCTGGAAAATGTGCATGCTGTCTGACTTACAATTAACACCATAAGCATACACACTGCAATTATTCTTTTCATAAGCATTCCTCGCAAATACTTTTTCCCTCGTATCATCAGATTTTATCACATACCACACATTTTATCAATTAATTCTCTTCTGCGCATATTCTGTTCAATAACAATCTTTAATTTATCTATATTTTTAGCAGGAACCCACGCCTTTCCTGCGTTATAGTACTGATTTATGATCTTCCAGAATTTTTCTGGAAAGCTCAATAATGTCACAAGCATGTCAATATCATCATCTTCAAGCGGCTTTAATCTGTCGTATTCATCAACCAGTCTGTATGCCACATTAATATTCCAGTCATGCTTTTCCATAACCTTTCTTAAAAACTGGTAAAGATCTGCAACCTGACAGTCATTATGACATTTTTCAAAATTAGTCACTGCATTGCCGCCATTACCAACATCAAGAAACACATTATGATAATTATAGCTTCCATGCACAAGCTCATTAGTCTGTTCCATCCTGTCAAAGCGCTCATCAAAACGTTTTGAATTAATATTCCTGCTCGCTTCATCCGCTTCCCTGAAAAATGTATCAACCGCACCAAGCGCAATCTGTTCAAATTCATTTTTCTTTTTCTTGCCACGCATATAATTAGCTGCCTTTTTAATTTCTTTTGTATGTCTTTCCATATTGGTGCGTAACCCTGCTCCCCTGTCAAAATGTACAGCATTATGTACGATGCTTTCACTGGCCTTTAATTCTGACTCGGGCTGCTCATCTGCGGTCTCTGCAAGCGCCATACATTCCCATTGCTTTGTAATATTTGTATTTACATTATTCCTTAAATATCTTACACCATTAGACGAAACAACATTTAGACAAATATGAAGTCTTGCCAGAGTCCTTACCGCCTCCATCACGTCATTCACAGACTTGACATCACATTCCCTGCCTCCAAACCAGTTCTTCATTACATATCTGTGCCCATCATCTCCAACAGTAAAAAGTTCTCCATCCTGATTTCTCACATATGTATCCACATTTTCAAAGCCTGCATCACTAACTGCTTTTGTCACTGCCTCATCTCTCAGATAAAACCCATCATTTCTTGAACACTCGAGAAAAAGTCTGCACCCTCTGTCTGTAAAAAGAATTACTCCTCCACGACCTTTTACCATTTTATTAACCTGAATATCATAAAATCTAATACATTCCAATGATTTATCGTTCATATAATCCCCCATTTCCGCACTTAATACAGACGCCCTTTGCTCATACGCCTGCGTCTGCCTTATCTTATGACATTTATGGCTGCTATATTCCTTGGATTTAATGATACGACGAATTAAGAAAATCATAATCTTGATGAAAATGTAATTTTTTCTTATAATAGATAGATGTGAGCTTTTTTCACATTTATAATAAATATTATTATAGGGGGAAATCATGCCTGAAAACTTTCATATTGACATGCCGGAAGCTGTCAGGAACATTATACATACAATTGAAGAACACGGCTTCAAAGCATATGCCGTTGGCGGATGCATAAGAGACAGTATCCTTGGACGAAACCCAGATGACTGGGATATAACCACTTCTGCTGTTCCATCACAGATAAAAACTTTCTTTAAAAGAACTGTTGATACTGGAATCGCCCACGGAACCGTCACTATAATGATAGATAAAACCGGATACGAAGTTACAACCTACAGAATTGATGGCGAATACGAGGATGGCAGGCATCCGAAGTCTGTAGAATTTTCAGACAGGCTTGTTGATGACCTGTGCCGCCGTGATTTTACGATAAATGCCATGGCATACAACGACACTGATGGATTTGTTGATGAATTTAAGGGTCTTGATGATTTGGATACAAAAATAATACGCTGCGTTGGTGAACCAGAATTAAGATTTACAGAGGACGCTCTGCGAATGATGCGTGCCATAAGATTTTCTGCACAGCTTGGCTTTACCATTGATGAAGCAACATGGAATGCAATTAAAAAGCTTTCCCCTTCAATCAGCAAAATAAGCATGGAGCGTGTGCATGTAGAGCTTGGCAAAACGCTTATGTCTGCACATCCCGATTATGTTGCGCAATATTCAGAAGCAGGACTTTTTGCCCCAATACTCCCGGTAATTGACAATGCTCTAAAGAGCCGCTACAAGCGCAAAATACTTGCAACATTACAACACACACCTGATAATATATACTTACGCTACGCTGCACTTTTCATAACTTCTACACCTGATGAAGCAGCTAAGACTCTCCGTGCACTTAAGCTGGATAACAAGACAGTTAACACAGTATCAAAGCTTGTTGAATTATCAAAGATGGATATAGAAGAAACTGAACCGGCTGTTCGTACTGCCCTTAATAAGTATGGCAGAGATTTCCTGCCTCTGTGGCATGAGCTTATGATGGCTGTAATCCAGGCATCTGAAGACATCATAGGAATAAGTAATCCGGCGAAGGTAAAGCATCTTCTCACATTAAAGCGTCTTGGAACAGATATTCTTGCACGCGGTGACTGCTTTACAATAAAAGACCTCGACATATCAGGCAATGACCTTATTGAATATGGCCTTCAGGGACACGAAATCGGTGAAACACTGAAATCCCTGCTTGATATCGTTATAGAGAACCCTAAGCTCAATGATAAAGCTACTCTTATTGCAATGATTGAACATATCAAATAATATAATCATAAAATAACCCTCACCGGCTGCCTTCTGGCAAATCCGATGAGGGTTATTATAATTAACACTTTTTAGAATTAATATGCCTTACCCCAGTAAACCATAGCCTTAGCCGGCTTACCACAGCATACGCACACATCACTTAACTTCTCCTGTGCAAATGGCATACATCTTGATGTACATGTAGTATCTTCCTTAATCTTGTCCTCACAAGCCTGGTCTCCACACCACATAGCCTTGATGAATCCAGCCTTATTAGCTGCTGTATCCTTGAATTCATCATAATTAAGAGCTGTATATGTATGAGCTTCTCTGTGAGCTCTTGCTCTCTCAAGCATATCCTTCTGGATAGTATCAAGAATTTCTGGAATTCTGTCTGCAAGCTCATCGATAGATACAGTAATCTTCTCTCTTGTATCACGACGAACAATAACAGCCTGATTAGCCTCGATATCTCTTGGTCCCATCTCAACTCTTACAGGGATACCACGCATCTCCTGCTCAGAGAACTTCCAGCCAGGATTCTTATCTGAATCATCAACCTTAACACGAAGCCCTGCTGCCTTAAGAGCCTGTCCAACTTCATAAGCCTTGTCAAGAACGCCTGCCTTCTTCTGCATAATAGGAATAACATCAACCTGAACAGGTGCAACCTTAGGTGGAAGCACAAGTCCTGAATCATCACCGTGAGTCATAATAACAGCACCAATAAGTCTTGTTGTTGTTCCCCATGAAGTCTGGTGAACATATTTTAACTTATTATCCTTGTCTGTGTACTGGATACCAAATGCTTTGGCAAATCCATCACCAAAGTTATGGCTTGTACCTGACTGGAGAGCCTTGCCATCATGCATAAGCGCCTCGATAGTATAAGTAGCCTCTGCTCCTGCAAACTTCTCCTTATCAGTCTTACGTCCCTTAATTACAGGAATTGCAAGAACTTCCTCACAGAAGTCAGCGTAAAGGTTAAGCATCTGCTGTGTACGTGCCTCAGCCTCTTCTGCTGTAGCATGTGCTGTATGGCCTTCCTGCCATAAGAACTCTCTTGAACGAAGGAATGGTCTTGTCTCCTTTTCCCATCTTACAACTGAACACCACTGGTTATATACCTTTGGTAAATCTCTGTATGACTGTATCTCATCTTTATAGAAATCACAGAAAAGTGTCTCTGATGTAGGTCTTACACACATTCTTTCCTGAAGTGGATTAAGTCCGCCATAAGTTACCCATGCAACTTCTGGTGCAAATCCTTCTACATGATCCTTCTCAACCTCAAGAAGACTCTCTGGAATGAACATTGGAAGATAAACATTCTCAACACCTGTTTCCTTGAATCTTCTGTCCATCTCATTCTTAATATTCTCCCAGATTGCATATCCAGCCGGCTTAAAAATCATGCATCCCTTGACGCTTGAGTAAGACATAAGCTCTGCCTTCTTACACACATCTGTGTACCACTGAGCGAAATCCTCTTTCATGGATGTAATCGCTTCTACTAATTTCTTATCTTCTGCCATAATAAACCTCTTTCTATGACATTACAGCCCCGTTTCATACGGAGCCTGATGCGAATGCTGCTTCGCATTGTCCGCCTGCCATTGACGGCACCACTAGAGTTTATCATGTTCTAAAATGCTTTTCAAGTAAAGAACAAGTGCTTTTATTATACAATATGATATTGGTCCAAGAATAAATCCGACAACCCCATACACAAGTATCCCGATATATATAACCGCAAGCATTGTAAATGGCGCAATTCCCATTCTGTCACCCATACATTTTGACTCCATAATCTCCCTCACAAAATATGTGACAATATACAACACCACAAGAATCACCGCATTTTTCACATGTCCGAAAAGCAGGCTTCCCACAGCCCACGGTATCAGTACCGTTCCCGTACCAAATATCGGAAGTGCGTCAATAATCCCAGTCAGCACACCAAGAAGAATCGCATATGGATTGCCTATCATTAAAAATGCTGTTGAACACACCACAATATTTATCGACATTATAATAAGCTGCACCCTGAAATATACATTTATCAAATTGCGAAGTCCCACATGCACCGCCCCGACTTCGTCCTTAAATATAGTGTTCTCCCGCCAGCTTCTGTACTTCTCAATTCCAGCCGCCGCATATATCGTTCCAATAAAGCACACCACAAGTCCGGCAACCGCCATAACGCACCATGTTATAACCGGAACAGAATGTTTTCTCATAATTGTAAAGAACATCTGCTGTCCGTCTCCATCTATAATTATCCCTTTACATTTTTCAAAAAATGCGTAACTGCAGCCTTCTTTTAACTTAATCCAGCCATCAATACGACAGCATACAAGCTTAAACTGCCCATCAAGGCTGTTAATATTCTCATCAAAATTGGCTATGAAATCTTTAAGTTCGCGAAACGCCATATAACCGACATACAACAGCACTGAAAGAATAATAAGCGTTACCATTGTTACAACTATACTCGCAGCAAGCATCTTTTTCTCCCTTAAAAGTTTCGCCAGCCCCACTATCGGCTTCTGAAGCAGCACCGCAAAACAAAATGCAAGCAAGAAAGGCCACACATAATAGAATAGTACTTTAAATATAAAGAAAACCACCGCAATAATAACGGCACTCGCCAAAAGAAGCGTCAGCCGCTTCCTGAAATCCCACACATTTTCACCCATATGCCACCTCGCACCTGCTAATACTTATCGTTTAATTAGTGTGTGCATGGCTAGGACATTTATTCGCCGAATGTTGTTGATTAATTATTAAAACGCATGTATTCTTAATAAAAACATTAAAAGGACACAACCATGCTTAATATAATACACGAAACTAAAGACATTATTATAGTGAATAAACCAGCCGGACAGCTATCCCAGGGTGCGAAAGGATTTGATTTGGACCTTGTAAGCGAAGTTATGACTTACAACGCTTCACAGGGAAAGTCTGCATATGCAGCAATAATCAACCGCCTTGACAGACCGGTTTCAGGACTTGTGCTTATTGCAAAGAATAAGTCTGCAGCAGCAAAGTATTCCACACTAATGCAGAAGGAGGGCGGATTTAATAAACAATATGAAGCTTT
>OGQL01002079.1_pt1 | contig 13489 bp, 13 predicted proteins | sample 1553211 | NCBI WGS metagenome assembly OGQL01 (sample SAMEA2579942, study PRJEB22360) | human gut metagenome
CCAGGAATGACAGGACCAGAATCTGTAGTGTTACCATTACACCATAGCCCAATTGTTATTATTTCCGTTTTGCGGTTGCAAAGATACAAAGATTTCTATAAATCAAAACAAAAACGAGTATTTTTTTCGCAAAAAACTGATAAGATACCGTAATCCAAAGGATTATATAACTAAAAAAAATCAAAAATTGAAAGAGTTTTCCTCTTTTGCGTGTTTGATATGAGAAATCAACGTATATTTGTCAACTGTTTTAATATAATAATGTATAATGAACGAAACGAAGAAACTGATTCAACAGATAACAGAAGGTATTCAAGATAAAAAAGGAAAAAAAATCGTCATCGCAGATCTGACAAAAATCGACGATACAATATGCAATTATTTCGTCATCTGCCAAGGAAACTCTCCCAGCCAAGTGACAGCCATTGTAGAATCCATCAGGGACTTCACACGCAAGGGTGCCGATACCAAGCCCTTTGCCGTAGACGGGCTGCGCAATGCCGAATGGGTAGCTATGGACTACTCGGACATATTGGTGCATGTCTTCCTGCCTGAAACAAGGGAATTCTACAATCTGGAGCACCTATGGGCAGACGCCAAATTAACTCAAATTCCTGACCTCGATTAATCAAAACGTATGGACAATAATACCAACAAGAAACCCAATAAAGTGAATATGCCCAAGTTCAACCTGAACTGGCTGTATATGATTATAGCGATGATGTTGCTGGGGTTGTACCTGACCAATGAAAGTGGTACGGCAACTAAAAACATCTCTTATGATGAATTCCAGCAATATGTACGAGACGGTTATATAAGCAAAGTCATCGGCTACGACGACAATTCCGTCGAAGCATACGTCAAACCCCAGCACGTAGGAAACGTATTTCGTCAGGACTCCAGCCGCGTAGGCAAGAATCCGCTTATTACGACCGAGGCCCCCTCACGCGAGAGCCTAGGTAATTTCCTGCAAAAGGAAAGAGACGACGCCCACTTTGACGGCTCCATTAACTACGAAAAAAAGCGGAACTACTTCGGTGCCATTTTGTGGCAGATTCTCCCCTTTGCATTCCTTATCGGTTTCTGGATTTTCATGTCCCGCCGCATGAGCGGTGGTGGAGGCATGGGCGGAGGTGGAGGCATCTTCAGCGTAGGAAAGTCCAAGGCCCAATTGTTTGAAAAAGGTTCCCCCATCAAGATTACATTCAAGGATGTGGCAGGACTTGCTGAAGCCAAGCAAGAGGTAGAAGAAATTGTCGAGTTCTTGAAAGAGCCCCAGAAATATACCGATTTGGGAGGTAAGATACCCAAGGGCGCCTTGCTGGTAGGCCCTCCGGGAACCGGAAAGACCCTGCTTGCAAAGGCCGTGGCCGGAGAAGCCAACGTACCTTTCTTCTCTTTGGCAGGTTCCGACTTTGTGGAAATGTTTGTCGGCGTGGGAGCTTCCCGTGTCCGCGATTTGTTCCGCCAAGCAAAGGAAAAAGCACCTTGTATCGTGTTCATCGACGAGATTGACGCTGTAGGGCGTGCCCGTGCCAAAGCAGCCGCTATGGGTGGCAACGACGAGCGCGAGAACACATTGAACCAGTTACTGACCGAGATGGACGGTTTCGGCTCCAACAGTGGTGTTATCATCTTAGCCGCCACCAACCGTGTGGATGTTTTGGATAAGGCATTGCTGCGCGCCGGACGTTTTGACCGCCAGATACATGTAGACCTACCCGACCTTAATGAGCGTAAGGAAGTATTCGGTGTACACCTGCGCCCCATCAAGATAGACAATAGTGTGGATGTAGACCTTCTGGCACGCCAGACTCCCGGATTCTCGGGGGCAGACATTGCCAATGTATGTAACGAAGCAGCTTTGATAGCCGCCCGCCACGGCAAAAAGTTTGTCGGAAAGCAAGACTTCCTGGACGCTGTAGACCGCATTGTGGGTGGGTTGGAAAAGAAAACCAAAATCACTACCGAGGCCGAACGCCGTTCCATTGCCATACACGAAGCCGGCCATGCCAGTATCTCCTGGTTACTGGAATACGCCAATCCACTGATTAAAGTAACCATTGTACCCCGTGGACGCGCTTTGGGCGCGGCTTGGTATCTGCCGGAAGAACGGCAAATCACCACCAAGGAACAGATGCTCGATGAGATGTGTGCCACCTTGGGAGGACGTGCTGCCGAAGACCTATTCTTAGGTAGAATATCCACCGGAGCCATGAATGACTTGGAACGCGTGACCAAGCAGGCGTACGGTATGATTGCCTATCTGGGTATGAGCGAAAAACTCCCCAACCTCTGTTACTATAATAATGAGGAATATTCCTTCAACCGCCCGTATAGCGAAAAGACTGCGGAACTGATTGACGAAGAAGTGAAGCAGATGGTCAACGAACAGTACGAACGTGCCAAGAAAATATTGTCCGAAAACCAAGAAGGGCACAACCGGCTGGCACAACTGCTGATTGACAAAGAAGTAATCTTTGCCGAAGACGTTGAACACATCTTTGGGAAACGTCCATGGGCTTCCCGCTCGGAGGAAATCAGTGCAAACAAGACTGCTGCCGAGCTGAAAAAAGCGGAGCAAGAAGAAGAGCAAAAAGCCATAGAAGCAGAAAAGGAAGTCAAGGAAGAAGAAGAAAAGCATGAAAAATAACTTTATCCAACGTGCCGTTACCGGCGTGTTATTCGTCATAGTATTGGTGGGCTGTATTATTTACAGCCCCCTTTCGTTCGGTATACTGTTCACCATTATCAGCGCACTGAGCGTACATGAGTTTGCCCAATTAGTCAGCAAAAGCGGCGAAGTAAGCATTAACAAGACCATCACTGTATTGGGGGGAGCCTACCTTTTCCTTGCATTAATGAGTTTCTGTACCCAGCAGTCTGTAGGAGCACGGGTATTCCTTCCTTATTTGGGACTATTGCTCTACATGATGATTACGGAACTTTACCTCAAGAAAAAGAATCCGACGGGTAACTGGGCCTACTCCATGCTAAGCCAATTGTACGTGGCACTCCCCTTTGCCCTGCTGAACGTACTTGCTTTTCAGAATTCCCCGGAAACGAGCAGTGTGACCTACAACCCTATTCTACCGCTTTCCATTTTCGTATTTATCTGGTTGAGCGATACAGGTGCCTATTGCGTAGGTTCGCTGATAGGCAAACACCGTCTGTTCGAACGTATCTCACCTAAAAAATCCTGGGAGGGCAGCATCGGCGGCGGAATATTCTCCATCGCTTCCTCTCTTGGCTTTGCACATTTCTTTCCTTTTATGCCAGGATGGCAATGGGTAGGTCTGGCAATCGTTGTCGTCATTTTCGGCACTTGGGGCGATCTGACCGAATCACTCATGAAACGCCAATTGGGCATCAAGGATTCCGGTAACATTCTGCCGGGGCATGGAGGGATGCTCGACCGTTTCGACAGTGCCCTGATGGCAATTCCTGCAGCAGTTGTTTATCTATATGCCTTGACGATGTTCTAACGACGGCTCACATGACCAAACTTACATAAAACAGATATAAAAAGAGCACCCGGGCAAGATGAATGACATCAAAATCACGGGTGCTCTTTCTAACTATATACTCTCGCAAACTCTTTCTTACTTCAACTGCATATTGGACAAATCCACATTAGTAGTCAGCTTTTCATTACTCCCCGCAGTTTTCAAATCAAAGGTTACTTCCACCTCTCCATTCTCTTCTGAATTGAGTTTCAACTTGATGCCTTTGGTTTCAGAGGGGATGTCCAGACTGTTCAAGTTATAGGAGACAGCACCAGGACTACGACGTCCCGTCAGGTCATCATAGTCGTTATAGCGGAGTTCCAAATGGACGTATCCATCTTCGCCATACAAAGTATCATCTTCTTGCGGACGCACCAGGCTGATACGGTGTTTATTATCAGTCGAAGATGGCAGGTTCTGCATGAAAAAAATGTTCATATAGCCACCACTGATGGTAATATCACCTTTATATATACGCACGGGGTCATTACCGAATTCCTCTTCGGTTTCGGGAGTCAGCGTCTCCACCTCTTTCGTCAAAACGTTCTGCAGACGCAGCAGCTTCACAGCATGATCATATCCTGCATAGTTGTCCCACAAAGGATTGAACACGGTAATCACACGCTGCCCATCCACAGCATCATACCACCCAATGTCCGTATTTACCGGCCAGAGTGTCCCCCAGACATCGCAGTTTAAATAAAAGGCATTTCCCGTAACACGCACAGTAGCCCACAAAGGCGGGGTAAAATCACCCAAAGAATATCCGTCGTTATCATCACATGATTGCAAAGCGGGCATCACTGCCAAACATATTGCCATAAATAACCAATGTAGCTTTTTCATAATCAAAGTTCTTTTCATTTGTTTCTGTATAGAAAATACAAAAGCCGGGCATTTACTGCACCGGCTTTCCCCATTTTAACAAATTCTTAATTTTTCGACTATTCCTCCCTGCTCCTCCTCAACAATGCCACCATCTTGCGGGCAGCATGTTTGGGTGCCCCTGCCTCTCCCAGACGGGATGCCATATACTCATATCCCTCGAGCATCTGACGGCGGTATTCCTTATCGTACAAAATGCGGTTCAGCTCCGAGCGTACCTGCTCTACCGTCATGGTATCTGCAACCAGCTCTTTCACCACCTCCCGGTTGGCTATGAGATTGACCAGGGAAATGTACTTCACTTTCAGTACATGCCGTTTCAGGAAAGCGATAACCTTCCCTATCGGAGTATGGTAGCACACCGCTTGCGGCACACGGAACAGAGCAGTTTCCAGCGTTGCTGTCCCCGAAGTGACCAGTGCAGCCTCTGCCTGCCTCAACAAAGGAAATGTCTTGTTGAAGATAATCTTCACGTCCACCCCACCCACATAACGTTTGTAATACTCGGGAGAAATGCCCGGAGCACCGGCCAGCACCAGTTGATAATCGGGAAAAGAAGCTGCCGCACGAAGCATGTCCGGCAGATTGTCCTTGATTTCCTGCTTGCGGCTACCGGCCAGCAGAGCAATGACGGGTTTGGCCGAAAGTCCGTTTGCCCGGACAAAGTCGTCGAATGTCTCTGAGCTGGAAGCAAGAAAAGCCGTCACTTCATCCACTGTCGGATTGCCGACATAATGTATCGGATACCCGTGCTTCCCTTCAAAAAACTCCACCTCGAACGGTAGGATGGAGAACAGCTCATCCACATCCCGTTTAATATTCTTGATGCGGTATTCCTTCCATGCCCAAATCTTGGGAGAAATATAATAAAAGACAGGAATCCTTGTGTTGGCATGGACAAACTTGGCTATATCCAGATTAAAGCCCGGATAGTCCACCAAAATCAGCACATCCGGCTGCCACGCAACAATATCCTCCTTGCAGCGCTTCATATTGGCAAAGATGGTGCGCAGATGCAGCAATACGGGAATGAACCCCATATACGCCAACTCTTTGTAATGCTTCACCATCACACCGCCCACTGCAGCCATGAGGTCGCCTCCGAAGAAACGGAACTCCGCTTGCGAGTCCTCCTCCTTCAATGCAGCCATCAGATGGGAGGCATGCAGGTCGCCGGAAGCTTCACCGACAATCAAGTAATACTTCATATCAATTGATAATTGTCAATTAATTCAGAACCATGCTTTCAGTTCATCAATCAAGCCGTATGCCGTTGCATCCACCGTGGTCGGGGTGATTGCCACATAACCGTTATCAAGCGCCCAATGGTCATTCTTCTCATTTTCGGCATCGTTGTTCTCAAACTCGCCGGTCAGCCAGTAGTAATGGGCATCTCCTCTATGGGCAAAGTTTTCCCATTCATTGGTCCATTGCCCCTTGGTTTGTTCGCAAATCTTCACACCCTTCAATTCTTTGGTATCGGGGAAGTTGACATTGAGGCATGTCAACGGAGGGAGTCCTTTCTCCAATACCAGCCGGGCTATCTCGCGGATGTAAGGACCTGCAGGTTCAAAATCAGCGTTCGGCTCATGGTTGCAAAGGGAGAATCCGATGGAAGGCACTCCTTTCAGGCATCCCTCTATCACAACGCCCATCGTACCGGAATAATGCAGGTTTACAGAAGAATTGTCGCCGTGGTTGATGCCGCCTACCACCAAGTCGGGCTTGCGGTCGAGCACCGTATGAAAAGCCAGCTTCACACAATCGGTCGGCGTACCGGAACACTTGTATACCGTCAGCCCAACATCCTTACGGACCAACTGGTAGTGGATAGGTTCCGTTACAGTCAGCGCACACGCACTTCCAGAGCGAGGTGCATCCGGCGCCATTACCACAATCTCGCCCAGCGGACGGAGGAATTTGATTAACTCGCTAATACCTTTCGCAATGATGCCGTCATCATTGGAAATCAATATCAAAGGTCTCTGATTTTCCATAACTTTCTTTTTTATTATCGTGCAAAAGTAGCTAAAAAGGCTTTAAACAGAATACTACAAAGATAATAATTCTTTTGTATTCAAAGATATTTTCAGAAAAGGCTAACTTTGTACCGACAATAATTGGAATATAATCATTCATAAAATCCATGCTATAATGAACACTTCTTGCCATTCTACCATTGCTGCACGCATCGAGACGGCAGCTGCCGCAATTATTCTGTTTCTAACAACCCTGACAAGCTGTGGCAGGAGCAGTTCTCCCGAGCCACTTGACCAATGGAATGACGGGACATCTACGCTTCACACGGCAGACCCGGTCATTGCAGAAGGCCGGAAGCTCTTCAACGACAAAGAATACCAAAATTTCCGACTCACCGGAGAAGCCCTCACACAACCCGGCTCCGAAGCAGGCCTCCTCTTTCATACGGACGGCGAGTCCGGTTATGAAGTGATATTCCGTAACGGAGACATCGACGGCACACGCAAGAGCGGCTCACTCGCCTCGGTGCGCAACCTCTATCGCTCACTCGCAAAAGATGGAGAATGGTTTGACTTCGAGATAACCGTACGCGGACAAAACATCATTGTCTGCATTAACGGAACCGAAGTTGTTTGTTATACCGAACCCGGACACCCATATCGCACAGAGGAGCACGCCCGGCAACTGCTGAGTCAAGGTTCCATTGCCCTGCAAGGCATACACGGCGAAGTGTCATTCCGGAATCTCGCCATCGAACGGCTTGCCAAGGAGGCACGCAACGAAGCCGACACGCTTGCTCCGGTAGACGAGCGCACGGATGAGATAATCAGGCTACAGCAGCACGATTTCCCAGTTATAGACTATCACGTTCACTTGAAAGGAGGGCTGACGAAGGAAATGGCACACGCCATGTCCATGAATTACGGTATCAACTATGGTGTCGCCCCCAATGCCGGAGAAGGAGGCGTAGGACGTATGCTGGCCGATGACAAAGAAGTGTACGACTATTTTAATGAAGTAAAAGGGATGCCATTCCTGTGCGGTGTACAAGGTGAGGGACGCAAATGGACGGCAACTTTCTCGCAGGAAGCTTTGGGGATTTTCGATTACCTGTTTACCGACGCCATGACCATCATAGACCACAAGGGACGTAATTCGCGCATCTACCGGGCCGAAGAAGCACTCTTTGATGACATTACGCTTGAACAGTATATGGACCACCTTGTCGACCAAACAGTCCTGATTCTGACCAACGAGCCAGCCGACATTTATGCCAACCCTACCTTCTTGCCCGATACTATGGCGCATGATTACGACAAGTACTGGACGGACGGACGCATTGAACGCGTATTGAATGTATTGCAACAACATGGAATCGCTCTGGAAATCAATGCACGCTACCGGATTCCCAGTTTCGAGATTATCCGTCGCGCCAAAGCACGTGGAATCAAACTCACATTCGGTACAAACAATGTCGATGCCGACTTCGGACGACTGGAATACTGCGCCGAAGCCATCAAGCAATGCGGCCTCACAGCCGACGATATATGGTTCCCGTCGATGAGCACACGCCGCTCCCGCCCCATTGTCATATACAACCGATTCGAGTAGCAGGGAACAACCGCTGTCATCTTCACCAACAGAAACGATACACCTATGGACATTCTTCTCATCATCTTGGGCATCCTCTGCCTGATTGTCGGATTGGCAGGCTGCATCCTGCCTATGATTCCGGGACCGCCCGTAGCCTATGCAGGCTTGTTGCTTCTACATTTCACGGACAAGGCGCAGTTTTCCACCACGCAGTTACTTTTATGGCTGGCAGCAGTCGTCCTTGTACAGATACTGGATTATTTCGTCCCGATGCTGGGCAGCAAATACAGCGGAGGCAGTCGGTGGGGAACGCGCGGCTGCCTCATAGGCACCATCGTAGGGTTGTTCTTCATGCCTTGGGGCATCATCCTCGGCCCCTTTCTCGGAGCCTTTGCCGGCGAACTGATGGGAGGCAGCAAGACAGACCAGGCCTTGAAATCGGGGCTGGGCTCGCTGCTTGGATTCTTGCTGGGCACAGTAGTGAAATGTGTGATGTGTGCGTACTTCTGCTGGGAGTTCGTCAAAGCCTTGGTCTGACACCAGCTCCTCTCCTTCTGCCCGGGAACAACTTATCCCCCGACCATCTTCCACACGGTAGTCCATCTGCATGAGATGTACATCTCGAGCAACATGAGATGCACGTTTCAAACAACACGAGATGTACATCTCATGCAAGTAGAGAGAATAGTCCAAGCCAATGTCTTCCATTGGTTTACAAATCTTAATCTTCTGCAAGCGAGACAAAAAATCAGCTTCATTTCAAGATAAATACGTATATTTGCCCACTAAACAGAGAAAGAACGCTTTACGCGCAATTTACAAGAAGAAAAACAGCGGTAAACGTCTGTGAGTTATTAACAAAACAGCCGACTTATCAACCGTTTTTGCAATCTTTCTCCAAATTTGTAGGCGCTATCCGGAATTATCACTTATTTCGCTGCCAATAAATATTGAGATTATGGGAAAAATAATTGCTATGGCTAACCAAAAGGGTGGTGTAGGCAAGACTACGACGACAATCAACCTCGCAGCCTCACTCGCCACGCTTGAAAAGAAAGTGCTCGTTGTAGATGCCGACCCGCAGGCCAATGCCTCCTCAGGATTGGGTGTGGACATCAAGCAGTCGGAATGTACTATCTACGAGTGCATTATTGACCGTGCAGACGTACGCGAGGCCCTTCATGACACGGAGATAGACACACTGAAGGTAATCTCCTCCCACATCAATCTGGTAGGTGCCGAAATAGAGATGCTCAATCTGAAAAACCGCGAAAAGATACTGAAAGAAGTACTCGCTCCGCTGAAGAATGAGTTTGATTATATCTTGATAGACTGTTCCCCGTCTTTGGGTCTGATTACGGTCAACGCACTGACTGCCGCCGATTCGGTAATCATCCCCGTACAAGCGGAATATTTTGCACTGGAAGGCATCAGCAAATTGCTGAATACCATTAAAATCATCAAGTCCAAGCTGAACCCTGCCCTCGAAATCGAAGGCTTCCTGCTGACGATGTACGACTCGCGCCTGCGCCAGGCCAACCAGATTTACGATGAAGTGAAACGCCACTTCCAGGAATTGGTATTCAACACCGTCATCCAGCGCAATGTGAAACTGAGCGAAGCTCCCAGCTACGGCCTGCCCACCATTCTCTATGACGCAGACTCAACCGGAGCCAAAAACCACATGGCACTTGCCAAGGAATTGATAAGCAGAAACGAAAAGAAGTGATTATAGTGGTTAGTGATTAATGATTAGTGATAAATACCATATTTACAATGCACAAACAAATCATCCCGTATGGTTAAATTGTAAATCGTCAAATAGTAAATAAACAGATGGCACAAAGAAATGCATTAGGACGCGGGCTAGACGCCCTCTTCTCCATGGATGAAGTAAAGACCGAAGGCTCCTCCTCTATCAATGAGATAGAGCTGTCGAAGATTACGGTCAATCCCAACCAGCCCCGTCATGAATTCGACCCGGTTGCGTTGCAGGAGTTAGCCGATTCCATCTCCGAAATCGGCATCATACAGCCCATCACCCTGCGCAAGCTTAGCGACGACGAATACCAGATTATCGCCGGCGAGCGTCGTTTCCGTGCTTCGCAGCTTGCCGGACTGACAAGCATCCCTGCCTATATCCGCACTGCAGATGACGAGAACGTCATGGAAATGGCGCTCATCGAAAACATACAGCGCGAAGACTTGAACTCCGTAGAAATAGCCCTCGCTTACCAGCATCTGTTGGAACAATACGGACTGACGCAGGAACGCCTCAGCGAACGCGTTGGTAAGAAGCGTACCACCATTGCCAACTACCTGCGCCTGCTCAAACTGCCCGCCCCCGTCCAGATGGGACTGCAGAACAAGCAGATAGACATGGGACATGCCCGCGCTTTGGTAACGCTTGGCGATCCCAAACTGCAAGTGAAGATTTTCGAAGAAATCCTGGAGCACGGGTATTCCGTACGCAAAGTGGAAGAAATCGTAAAGTCACTGAGTGAAGGCGAAAGCGTGAAGAGCGGTGGTCGTAAGATTGCCCCCAAGCGCGCCAAACTGCCCGAAGAATTCAATATGCTGAAACAACAGCTCTCGGGCTTTTTCAGTACCAAGGTGCAGCTAACCTGCTCGGAGAAAGGAAAAGGTAAAATCAGTATCCCGTTCAATAACGAAGAAGAATTGGAACGTATCATCGGCATTCTTGATACGCTGAAGAAATAAATGAGGAAAAAAGGAAGAATATATCAGTTAGCCATTGCCCTGCTGCTCTGTTTTTTACAGATGGCAGGGATTGCTATGTATGGTCAGGACCGTCCACGTGCCGCTTCCAAGCGTGCGCAGCGGCATCAGACCGATACACTCAACACCGTGGTGAACCGGGACAGCCTCACTGTTGCCGACAGTCTTGCAGCCGAAAACAAGCGGAAGATGCTGGAAATGACTGCCAGCCCCGACCTGAAGGAACAGCCCGTGCCTACAGACAGTCTGCAAAAGGCCATCGACCCCAAAAGGTGGGTACCTAATCCCACAAAAGCCACCTGGCTTGCCCTCGTCATTCCCGGCGGTGGACAAATTTACAACCGCAAGTATTGGAAACTGCCCATCTTCTATGGAGGATTTGCCGGTTGTGCCTATGCCCTTACGTGGAACAGCAAGATGTATAAGGACTATTCGGCCGCCTACAAGGATGCCGTAAATGGTAATTTCAACTCCAGTACCATTACCGACCTGCTGCCTCCCAACTATAACTATACCGAAAGCCAGCTGACGGAGACACTACGGAAGCGTAAGGATACCTTCCGACGATACCGCGACTTGAGCATCTTCGCCTTTATCGGTGTATACCTGCTGTCTGTTGTCGACGCATACGTAGACGCAGAGCTGTCCAACTTTGACATCACCCCCGACCTCAGCATGAAAGTGGAACCTGCCATAATCAACAGCCAGATGACTGGTTCCTCTAATAAGAACGTCGGCGTGCAATGCAGTTTCCGATTCTAAAAACGAAAATTAAAGCATAAATTATTACCTAATGACACACAAGGCCATATATATGAAAAGAATTATTCTCGGTTCCTCGCTTCTGTTTTGCGCCCTCTTCACCGCTCCGGCCATGCATGCGCAAGAAAGCGTGGAAGTGCTTATCCGCGAAAACGGCACGGAACGCCAGGAATCCATCGAGCTGCCCAAAAGCATGACCTATCCGCTGGACAGCCTGCTCAATGACTGGAAAGCCAAGAATTACATAGACTTGGGAAAAGACTGCAGCACCTCTACCGTAAACCCGATGTTCAGTGACTCTGTATACATAGACCGGTTGTCGCGCATGCCGACCGTCATGGAAATGCCATACAACGAGATTGTGCGCAAGTTCATCGACATGTATGCCGGACGTCTGCGCAACCAGGTTGCCTTCATGCTGAGCGCCTGCAACTTCTATATGCCCATCTTCGAAGAAGCGCTGGATGCCTACGGCCTGCCGCTCGAGCTGAAATACCTGCCCATCATAGAATCCGCTCTCAACCCTTCTGCCGTATCCCGCGCGGGAGCCTGCGGACTATGGCAGTTTATGCTCGCCACCGGAAAGATATACGGACTGGAAAGCAACAGCCTCGTAGACGAACGCCGTGACCCGATAAAGGCGACCTGGGCGGCAGCACGCTACCTGAAGGACATGTATGACATTTACAAAGACTGGACCCTGGTGATTGCCGCCTACAACTGCGGTCCCGGCACCATCAACAAAGCCATCCGCCGCTCGGGAGGGAAAACCGATTATTGGGAAATCTACAACTATCTGCCCAAAGAGACACGCGGCTACGTGCCCGCCTTCATTGCCGCCAACTACGTAATGACCTACTACTGCAAGCACAACATCTGCCCCATGGAAACCGACATTCCGGAAGCAACCGATACGGTGCAAGTAAGCCGTAACCTTCATTTCGAGCAGATTTCCGACCTATGCGGCATCAGCCTGGACCAGATAAAGAGCCTAAATCCCCAATTCAAGAAAAGCATCATCCCCGGAGAGAGCAAGCCGCAGACGCTACGCCTCCCCATCAACTACATCAGTGCCTTCATTGACAAGCAAGACACCATCTATGCCCACCGCAGTAACGAGCTGTTCAAGAACCGCAGAGTCGTGGCCGTTTCCAATACACGCTCGACGGCACGTAGCAGCAAAGGCAGTACCGCTACGGGGAATGTCACCTACCACAAGATACGCAGTGGCGAGAATCTCGGCAGCATTGCACGGAAATACGGCGTCACTGTCAATCAGTTAAAAAGTTGGAATGGATTGCGCAGTACCAGAATCTCCGCAGGAAAGCGCTTGAAGATTTATAAATAAAGACATAAACGCTTGCCCGGTGTTGAAAATTGCTTATTTTTGCAAAAAGTGAAGTGAAGAAAGGAGAAAGCAGTATATGGAAGAAAATATAAGTCAGAAGGAAAAGGAAAAAGCCGAAGAGGAAATGATCGAACAGGCATTCCAAGAACTGTTGAACGACTATTTGGCCACCAAGCACCGCAAGCGCGTCGAAATAATAACCAAAGCATTCAACTTTGCCAACCAGGCGCATAAGGGCATCAAGCGTCGTTCCGGCGAGCCCTACATCATGCACCCCATTGCTGTGGCAAAGATTGTCTGTAATGAGATAGGACTGGGGTCTACTTCCATATGCTCGGCATTGCTGCATGATGTGGTGGAAGATACGAAGTGGACACTGAAAGAACTTGAGGCAGAGGGGTTTCCGACAGGTGTGCTGGAGGCAGTCAGGCTGCTGACCAGAGAGAAAGATGTACCATATATGGCTTATATTGAACGACTGAGTGGAAATCAGATTGCGAGAAAAGTTAAACTGGCAGATCTAGAACATAACAGCGATCTGACCCGTCTGATTGAAGTGACAGAGAGGGATTTGAGAAGACAGGAGAAATATTTTTTTGCAAAAGAGTTTCTGCTCCGACAGGAAGATACATAAAAACGTCGAAAAATGAGAATAAATTTCATCAAAACTCCGGTT